>Ga0315295_10003328_pt1 | contig 13683 bp, 10 predicted proteins | sample YL17G14_0_MG_FD_204453 | JGI IMG/M metagenome (GOLD analysis project Ga0315295, IMG submission 204453) | Sediment microbial communities from Yellowstone Lake, YNP, Wyoming, USA - YL17G14_0 | ecosystem: Environmental > Aquatic > Freshwater > Lake > Sediment | place: USA: Wyoming | collected...
CCGGGTGGTCGCCCAGCTCTCAAGGCCGTCCAGCATCAGGATGAGTTTGAGATGGTGGTGCTCTCGGTCGGCCTGCAGCCTTCTGATGGCACAAAGGAACTCGCCGAGCGGCTGGGCATCCAGCTCAACCGCTTTGGCTTTGCCGAGCAACTGGCCGATGCGCCGACGCACACCACCAAGCCTGGCGTCTTTGTCGCAGGCGCGTTCGCTGCGCCCAAGGACATTCCCGAAACCGTCATCGAAGCTTCGTGCGCGGCGGCGAATGCATCGCGCTTGCTCGCCTCGGCGCGCGGGACGCTCACGCGCACGCGCGAGTATCCGCAAGAGCGCGACATTAGCCACGAAGAGTCGCGCGTGGGCGTATTCGTGTGTCACTGCGGCATCAACATCGGCGGCGTGGTGCGCGTGCCCGAGGTGATGGAGTATGCCAGGACGCTGCCCAACGTCGTGTATGCCGAGCAGAACCTCTATACCTGCTCGCAGGACACGCAGGAGAAAATCAAGCAAAAGGTGCTGGAGCACGGCATCAACCGCGTCGTCGTCGCGTCGTGCACGCCGCGCACGCACGAGCCGCTGTTCCAGGACACGATTCGCCAGGCCGGACTCAATCCGTACCTGTTCGAACTTGCCAACATCCGCGAGCAAGATAGCTGGGTGCATCGCGGCGACCGCGACGTGGCGACGACCAAGGCCAAGGGCCTGGTGACGATGGCGGTGGCCAAGGCGAGCCAGCTCAAGCCGCTTTATCGCCAGATGCTCGACCTTGACCATCGGGCGCTCGTGGTGGGCGGCGGCCTGGCCGGTATGACGGCAGCGCTTTCGATTGCCGAGCAAGGCTACGACGTGCACCTCGTCGAGCGCGAGGAGCAACTCGGCGGCAACCTGCGCCACATCTACACTCAATTACCAAGTTTCAATTCTCAATTTTCAAATGAGACAGACCCGCAGGTACTTTTCACGAATTTGATTGACCACGTAAGTCAAAATCCGCGTATCCATATTTACCTGGGCGCACAAGTCGAAGACGTTCGAGGTTACGTCGGTCAATATACGACCGTCGTCCGTCTCAAAGATGGGAGGCGTGAAGAGCTTGGGCACGGCGTGGTCGTCGTCGCCACTGGCGCAAACGAAATCAAACCGAAGGAATATCTGTACGGTCAACATCCTGCCGTCATTACTCAACGCGAACTCGAAGAGCACCTACACAATACCCAATATCCAATCCCTAACAACGTCGTCATGATTCAGTGCGTCGGTTCACGCGACGACGAGCATCCGTACTGCTCGCGCATCTGCTGCACTGAAGCCATCAAGAACGCGCTCGAGCTCAAGCAGCGCAACCCGCAGACGCAGGTCGCCGTGCTCTATCGCGACATTCGCTCCTACGGCTTCCGCGAGTTGGCCTATCGCCAGGCGCGCGAGGCGGGCGTGTTGTTCCTAGAGTACAGTGAGAAGCAAAGGCCGGTGGTGCTCGATGGAAGAGGCAAGATGCAGGTTGAGGTCGTTGTTCAGCCCGAAGGTATGCAAGTAACACTCGAGGCAGACCTGGTGGTGCTGGCGGCAGGCATCGAGCCGAACAAGGACAACGATGTGCTCGCCAAGCTGCTCAAGGTGCCGCTCTCGGAAGACGGGTTCTACCTGGAAGCGCACGCCAAGCTGCGCCCGCTGGACTTTGCCGCCGACGGCGTGTACCTGGCCGGGTTGGCTCACTCGCCGCGCTTTATCGAAGAGACGATGGCTCAGGCCAACGGCGCAGCCGTCCGCGCGGTGACGCTGCTCTCGCGCAAGCAGTTGCAGAGCGCGGCCATCATCGCTGCCGTCAACGAGCGGCTATGCTCCGCGTGCGGCATCTGCGTGGATGTGTGCCCGTACTCGGCGCGCGTGCTGGACGAGGACAAGGGCCACGCCAAGGTGCTGGAAGTGCTGTGCCAGGGCTGCGGCGCGTGCGTGGCCGCCTGCCCGAACGGCGCAAGTTTCCAGCGCGGATTCGAGTTCAAGCAGATTTTCGGAATGATTGACGCGGCGTTGGCTCGCGTATAGCGTATCGCATATCGCTTATCGCGGTTCGCAGGCCGATGAAAAAGAGCTTTCAATTGTGGTGGAGCAGATTGCACAAATAGTGGCTGACGATCACTTCAAGGTTATCCTGCCAATGGCTGTGCAACCGTTCTACCATTTGTGCCGATTGGGGTCCGTTGAAGGAGATTCGGAGTTGGTGGCACGCTTCATGGCTGAGGCCTGCCCGCACGTTTTTAAGGCTGAGCAAGGCATTTATGAGCCAACTGGCAAGCAGCGATCTAAACTACAAGACGTGGCTGAGATGACTACCTTCGCAGGCGACGAAGCCGGACATACCAGCTTCAACTTTGAAAAGGGAGCGACACGGTATTTCGTCGTGGCGTTTATCAACACCGATGAACCGGACGAATTGCGTCAAGCGGTAACGCGGTTCAGGCAGGAGCACAGTTTACCGAAGCCATACGAGTTTTCTTTTCACGAGGCGACCGGCAGAGGCATCCGAGAGTCTTTCTTTGTGATGCTCGCTGAACAGGTTTTCAACGCATGGATTCTGGTAGTGGACAAGGCTGCCCTGCCTGACTTGTCAAGGGGATTACGAGGCACAGATTTTTACTCGTTTTGTGTGAGTGAACTGATCAAGGCAATCCCGGCCGATAGGAAACGTGGCGCGACCTTGCTGTTGGACGAGTACGACTCGGCTGGCAAGACGTTGGCTAGTTTGGGGCGCATGATGAAAGCGCGTGGCATAAATAGGGGATTCAAAAAGATTGTCGTCAGGCGGTCACAGAGCGAGGACCTGGTTCAAGTGGCGGACATGGTAGCCGGAGCAACGCTCAGGCAGTTTGCCAAGAACGATGACTCGCATCTACGAGTCATCGAGGAACGAGTGGATTTGCTGATAAGGTACGGTTAACGGACGTAAAACCACCCAGCTAGCTTGAAGATGACTCTTCAGGCAGGACGCCACAGTCGGCGTCTCTTCACTGGGTGGGAACTCGGCACGAAGCCTAGTTTTTGAGCTAGCCCGCAGCTTTTTAGGCTGTAGCTAGAGTATAACATAGAACTGAGACGAGTGTCAAGGGGGTTATATGCCAGACAACGGATTCGAACCACGCATCGTCGCTTTCCTATGCAACTGGTGCACCTACACTGGCGCGGACTTGGCGGGCACGTCGCGCCTGCAATACCCGCCCAACGTGCGCATCATCCGCCTGATGTGCTCCGGCGCAGTGGACGCCAGCTATGTGCTCAAGCCGCTGCTCGACGGCGCGGACGGCGTGCTCATCGGCGGCTGCCATCCCGGTGACTGTCACTACCAGGAAGGCAACTATAAAGCGCGGCGGCGCATCGCCATCCTGAAAGAGACGCTCAAGACGATGGGCTTTGACCAAGACCGCGTCATGCTGCGCTGGATCAGCGCGAGCGAAGGCGGCCTGTTCGCCGAGACGATCAAGGGATTTACCGAGGCCATTCGCGCCAAAGGCCCGGCGCCGACCAAGCAACTCTGGGCACTCTGATACGTGAAACGTGATACGTAAAACGTGACGCAAAGGGCGCATCACGTTTCACGCATCACGTTCATGGCAAAGTGAGGTGATTATGAACGGACTAGTCCCCGTAGAGAACAATAACACTCGTGCCGCCGTGAATGCGTTGCTGACCAGGGTGATGGAATCCGGCGCGGTGGAGGCGCTGCTCGTGCCGCTGCGCAATCCGGCCGGCGACGCGGTGACGCCTGCGCTGGTCAAGAATCCAGCCATGCTGAAAGAAGCCGACCCTCTCGCTCCGGTGCTGCCCCTCAATGGCGCGCGGCTGGCTTGTATGCTCACGCAGCACTCGCCTCGACCGCGCCTCGGCGTGGTGATGCGCTCTTGCGAGGTTCGCGCGCTCGTCGAGCTGGTCAAGCTCCAACAAGCCAGTCTCGACGGCATGACCATCATCGGCATTGATTGTCTTGGCACTTATGAGGTTCCAGACTATGCGCGCATTGCAAAGGGCGCCGATCTTGCCTCTTGCATCTTGCGTCCTGCCTGCGAAATGTGCGAGTATCCCGCACCGACGAACGCCGACATCGTCATCCAGCAAATCGGCGTGGACAACTCGACGGCGTTGCACGTCGAAGCCAAGGCTGGCTGGGCCGAGCGATTGGGCCTGACCGAGAGCCAGCCGAATGGCCGCGCCGATGCACTTGACAAGTTGGTCGCGCAGCGAAGCGCCAAACGCGATGCCGTGTTTGCAGAGATGCAAGCGCAGGTCTCGTCGCCGGAGAAACTCGCGGCGATGTTTAGCACGTGCATCCGCTGCCACAACTGCATGACCAATTGCCCCATCTGCTACTGCAAGACGTGCTTTTTCAAGACCAACGTGTTTGACCACGAGCCGATGCAGTTCATCGCCTGGGCCGAGCGCAAGGGCGCGACGCGGATGCCGGCGGATACGGTGCTGTTCCACCTCACGCGCCTGAACCACATGAGCACGTCGTGCGTGGGCTGCGGGCTGTGCACCAGTGCGTGTCCCGTTGATATCAACGTTGGCGCGGCATTCCGCACCGTCGCCGCCAAGACGCAGGCTGTCTTTAATTACACGGCCGGCAAAAGTGTGGACGATCCGATTCCGGTCAAGAACTTTGAAGTCAACGAGTTGCAGCAGTTGGGAGAGCACTGACAGGGTGACAAGGTGAGAGGGTGACACGGTGACGCGAGATTTCCATGTCACCTTGTCACCGTGTCACCTTGTCATATACGAGAGGTGGCTATGGCAGAGAATGAATTGATACCCGTCTACATCATGGGCAAGCAATACAAAGTCCCGCCGAGCCTGACCATCATGAAGGCGATGGAATACGCGGGCTATGTGCTGGTGCGCGGCGTGGGCTGCCGAGGCGGATTCTGCGGCGCGTGCGCCACGGTATACCGCGTCAAGGGCGACGAGAGGCTCAAGTTCGGCCTCGCGTGCCAGACCGTCGTCCAGCCGGAAATGTACCTGGGACAGATTCCGTTCTTTCCCGCGCAACGCTCGACCTATGACATCAACGAGCTCAGGCCTGAGCCTTCAACCCTGTGGAAGGTTTATCCCGAAACGTTGCGCTGCCTGGGCTGTGGCGCTTGCACCAAGGCGTGCCCGCAGTCGCTCGACGTGAAGGGCTATATGGCCTCGGCCATGCGGGGTGATATTACCGCCGTCGCAAACAAGTCATTCGACTGCATCATGTGCGGGCTGTGCGCTGCGCGCTGCCCTGCCGAAGAATCGCAGTACAACGTCGCCATCCTGGCACGCAGGCTGTATGGGAAATACATTGCGCCCAAACCGCAGCACCTGGAAAAGCGCCTTGAGGAAATTCAAGCCGGTGCGTTCACCGCCGCCATCAACGAACTCAAATCCGCCGACAAGGATACGCTCAAGAAACGTTACGCCGAACGAGATATTGAGCCAGAGTAAATCACGCGTGATGCAGCACGTATCGCGTGCCGCGTGACACGTGATGCGTGATACGTGAGGGGGGGCACGATGAACGTCAATCGAATTGTACAAGTGAGCGAGGGCCATACGCTCAGTGCGGTGCAAGAGTTCATGGCATCGTTCCTGAACCGCAACCTGGTGGATGCGCTGTTCGTTCCGCAGACGGCGGCGGATAGCACGGTGAGCGCGGCGTTGGTGAGCAATCCCGACGCCATCAAGCGTTCGAATCCATTCGCGCCCATCATGGTTGCCAACGCGGCCAAGCAAGTGGCCGAGGCGACGATGAAACAGCCCGACCGTCACATCGGCGCAGTCCTTCGACCGTGCGAAATCCGCGCGCTGGTGGAACTGGCCAAGCGCGGGCGCGCGAACCTTGCGAATCTCACCGTTGTCGGGATTGACTGCCTCGGCACGTTTATGCCGTTTGATTACATGCGCAAGATGCTGATGGCGGGCGGCTCGGTGGAAATGGCGACGCAGTGCATGCAGGTGGCGGAAGAAGGCGAAATCGCCTGTCAGACGCGCACCGCGTGCCGGATGTGCGAGCGGCCTGCGCCGCGCGGAGCCGATGTAACGCTCGGCTTTATCGGCGTGGATGCGACGAAGGAACTGCTCGTCATCGCCGCCGACGAATCCGCCGACGCGCGCCTGCGGTTGAGTCAAGTGACTCGACGCGAAGCGACCGAGCGCGAGGTTGTCAAGCGAGAGGCCACGCTGACCAACATCATTGCCAAGCACAACGCTTTCACCGACCGTGAGCTTGCCAAACTTGAAATGTCGTTTGGCGGACTGGCGGGCGCACTGACGACGCTGGCAACCTGCACCGAGTGCCGTTCTTGCCTGCAAGCCTGCCCGCTGTATGATGGCGAGCTCGATGATCCCCGTCTCTCGTTAGTCGGCCAGCTTGGCGCGGTGTCCAAATGGCTGGTCTCGTGCTCCGGCTGCGGGATGTGCGAAGAGTCGTGTCCCAATGGCGTTCCGCTGGCTGTCGTCGCGCGCGCGCTTTCACGCCCGTTGCGCGCCAAATTCGATTACACGCCCGGCCGCAGCGTGGATGAAAAACTGCCCTGGGCTACCGCTTGATGGAGAGAACCACAATGATCTATACGCCTGAAATGCAAGCCTCACTTGAGAAGGTAGTCGCCACCCGCCAGCGCCGAATGCACGAGGACTTTCGGCGAATGACGCAGGCTGAGCGACAAGACGTGCTCAAGAAATTTCACCCGGACTATGTCACCGATGCCTTCCGAGAGGTCAAGGTCGGGCCGAACAAGGGCAGCCGGACGCTGCACGAACTGGCCGGCGTGCTTGAAGGCCGTAGCCGCGTGTCGCCCAATTTCGATCTCTCGCAACCCGCGTTCGAGACCGACGTCCTCGTCATCGGCGGCGGCGGCGCGGGCGCCAGCGCGGCGTTGCTTGCGCAGGAACAGGGCGCGAGCGTCATCGTCGCCACCAAGCTGCGCTTTGGCGACGCGAACACGATGATGGCGCAGGGCGGCATCCAGGCAGCGGATCGCCCGGAGGACAGCCCGGCCATCCATTACCTCGACGTGCTCGGCGGCGGTGGCTATGCCAACGATCCCGACCTCGTGGAAGCCTTGGTGATGGATGCGCCCAAGGTCATCGCCTGGCTCGAATCGCTCGGCTGCATGTTCGATAAAGAGCCGGACGGCACGCTCAAGCAAATCCACGGCGGCGGCACAAGCCGCAAGCGGATGCATTATGCGCGCGACTATTCCGGCGCGGAGATCATGCGCACGCTGCGCGACGAAGTCCGCAATCGAGCGGGCATCAACGTCGTCGAGTTTGCGCCGGTCGTCGAGCTGGTGATGGACGAGCGCGGCCACATCGCCGGCGCAGTCTCGATGAATCTGGAAACGCAGCAGACGGTTTACATCAAGGCCAAGTCGGTCGTCATCGCCACGGGCGGCAGCGGGCGGCTTCATTTTCAAGGCTTCCCCACCACAAATCACTATGGCGCGACGGCGGACGGTTTGGTGATCGCGTATCGGCTGGGCGCGCCGCTGGCGTTCATTGACACGATGCAGTATCACCCGACGGGCGCAGCGTTCCCGGAGCAAATCCTGGGGCAGCTGGTGACGGAAAAAGTGCGCGGGTTGGGCGCGCAGGTCTGCAACGTGGATGGCGAGCAGTTTGTCTTTCCACTCGAAACGCGCGACGTGGAATCGGCGGCCATCATTCGCGAGTGCCAAGAGCGCGGCAAAGGTGTCCCTACTCCCACTCGACAGCCCGGCGTCTGGCTCGACTCGCCTCGCATTGACCTGCTGAAAGGCGAAGGCACGGTCAAGCGCGAACTGCCCGCAATGTACCGCCAGTATCAGCGCTTTGGAATTGACATGAGCCAAGAGCCGATTCTGATTTACCCGACGCTGCATTATCAAAACGGCGGCATCGCCATCAAGCCGGACGGCTCGACCAAGATTCCAGGGTTGTATGTGGCCGGCGAAGCCTCCGGCGGTGTGCATGGCCGCAATCGCTTGATGGGCAACAGCCTGCTGGACATCGTCGTGTTCGGGCGGCGCGCGGGCCTGGCGGCGGGTCAGCATATCAAGGACGTCGCGCTCGGCAAGCCGACGCTCGATCACCTCAACGCCTGGAACAAGGAGCTCGACGCGGCGGGGATAGATGGGCACGTCAGCCCGGTGTTGTTACCTCGATACACAAAGGGAGATGCCACAGTGTCGCTAACATTGTGAGGCGATTATCAATTGCGTGGCACTCTGGGCCGCAGGCGCTGCGCAGCGCCTGCGGCCTATTCGTTTGCACGCAAAGCCAACCGATTGAACACCGTCCACGCTTCTGGGGGGAAGCCGAAAGCATCACGAGCGGGGACGCGCAGCAAGACGCTCGATTGGGCTGAACGCAATCGGTCGGGCTTGTTGACCCTGCCAGTCACGCTTCACCGGGTCGAGTGACTTGCGACTATTCGTCTTCCAGGTCGTACAGCAGGCCGAGCAGATCGTCCGTCAACTGCGCTTGATCGTCGGTGCGGCTTTCTGCGATGGCATCTTCGATCTCTGCGACCAGGCCCTGCAACTCGTCCAACCCTTCACGCCGGGTGTCCAGCACGCGCCGCGCGCGCTCTAGCAGCGCCGCCAAATCCTCCGAAGCCGGCTGCGGGATCACAGTCAATCCGGCAATGTGCTCGGCAGCCGCAATCTTTTCCGTTGCGTCCATGCGCTTGTGCTCGGCCTTGACGGTGATGCGGTGCTCCTTGCCGCTGCCGCGATCCACGGCGGTCACGTTGAGGATGCCGTTCAAATCCAGATCGAATTGCACCGTGATGCTCGGCGAGCGGCCCGGCGCCTCAGGCTCCAGGCCGCTGAACAAAAACTTGCCCAGCAGTGTATTGTGCGACGCCGTCGTCTCTTCGCCCTGATAGACCTCGACCTCGATGGCCTTCTGGTCGGGATAGATGGCAAAAAACTGTCTGGCGTGCGACGTGGGGATTGTCGTGTTGCGGTGAATAATCGGTCCGTACTGATCGGGCACGATGCGCCCAAAGCGCACCTCGGCCACGGCGATGCCCAGCGTGTGCGGCGTCACGTCCACCAAGATCGCGTCGAGCGGCTCGCCCGCGATGATGGCCGCCTGCGCGCCCGCGCCCAACGCCACCGCTTCGTCCGGGTTGATCTCGACCTGCGGCTCTAGCCCGGTGTGATCGGCCACCAACTCCCAAACGAGCGGGATGCGCGTCGAGCCGCCGACGAACAGCACACGATCCAGGTCGCCGGCTTCCAGGCCCGCGTCGTCCAGCGATTGGTCAAAGGCTTCCAGCGTCTCGTCGAGCAAGTCGCGGATCATCTCCTCGAACTCGCGGCGCGAGACTTCGGTTTCCAGGTGCAGCGGCCGGCCGTCCTTTTCGAGCAAGTATTCTTCGCGCACCCGTGCGAACGGTTGAGTCGAAAGCTCGATCTTGGCTTGTTCGGCGGCGCGCGTCAGGCGAGCCAGCGCCTTGCGATCCTCGCGCGGATCAACGCCGTGCTCTTTTTCAAACACGTCGGCCAAGTGATCCACCAACCGCTCGTCAAAGTCGTCGCCGCCCAGGCGTGTGTTGCCGTGGCTGGCGCGCACTTCGATCACGCCCGAATTCAACTCGATGATCGAGACATCGAACGTGCCGCCGCCCAGGTCGTATACCGCCACCGTTTGCCGATCCTGAATGCGATCCAATCCATACGCCAGCGCCGCCGCCGTCGGCTCGTTGATGATGCGCTCGACGATGAAGCCGGCGATCTCGCCCGCGTCTTTGGTCGCTTGACGCGCCGCGTCAGAAAAATACGCGGGAACGGTGACGACGGCGCGCGTGACCTCTTCGCCCAGGTTGGCCTCGGCGATGCGCTTCATCTCGCGCAGGATGATGCCCGAAATCTCGGACGGCGTGTAGGCGCGGCCATTCAATTCGACGGTCTCGCTCGTCCCCATCTTGCGCTTGATCGAGCGCACAGTGTTCTCAGGATACAGAACGTATTGATTGCGCGCGGGCGTGCCGACCAGCAATTGACCTTCCGGCGCAAAGCCGACGACCGACGGCACGATGCGTTCGTGCCCATTTGGGAGTATGACGGTCTTGCCCTCGCGGACAAAACCAACGGCGGAATAGGTCGTGCCCAGGTCAATGCCAATGATCTTGCTCATGAATTCTCCTCAGGTGATAGACCAGACAGATCTTGCAGACCTGTCAGGTCGTGTGATTCAGCGCGGGCCACGACGACCTCAGCGTAACGCAGCACGCGGTCGCCCACCGCATAGCCCCGCCGCAGTTCCGAGACGACGGCGCCGGACGGCGCATCATCCCGCGCGGGCACGGTGTCCATTGCCACGTGACGGTGCGGGTCAAAGGGCTGACCAATCGCTTCCAGCGGCTCGACGCCTTCCATCGCCAGCGTCTCCAACAACCGCTCGCGCACCAACTCTAATCCTTGCAGCCAGGCCGCGTATGCGTCTTGCCAGGCAGCCATGTCAGCGGCGAATGCCCGCAACGCTTGTCGCTCTCGTTCGCGCTCGGACGGTTTTGCCTGACTCGTCAGACGAGCCAAGACGGCGGGCGCCGCCAAAACATTCGCCCACCACGGCGCGCGATCACTTGTACGCCGATCCATCGCTTGAATCACCCGCGGCGAGGGCGCGCGCTCCAACAACCGCTCGCCGGAAGCAATCGCCTCGTCCAATCCATCCAGCACGGGCAACAGGCGTTGCGCAACCAGGAGACGCGCTTCGGCTTGCTCGGCAGGACGACGAGCCAGCCAGTCGGCGCGCTCCTGTTCGCGCCGCGCATCTTGCGCGCGCAATTGATCGAGCGCGGCCTGCACTTGCGCCTGTTGTTTTTCAAACAGCGCGTTGAGCTTGAACTGCTCGCGCCCCAGCTTGGAGACTTGTTTTCCCAGCCCGGCCAAATCGAGCGGCGCAGTCGGTTCGAGGCTACCCGCTTCTGCCGCTTCATCTTCCGCTGCTGGCGGAAGCGATGGCGGTACGCTCTCGCCGCGCCATCGAGCTACAAGGCGTTGTATCCACGCGAAGCGGCCGCGCGAAGCGACAGGCTCGGTCACAGGCGCACCTCTCGAAAATCTTCGCGAAAGTTGGTGCGGGTCAAATCTGTGCTGACTTTGAACAGGCTCAACACGTCCTCCGCGTGAATGGTCAAGTCGAGTTCGGGCAAGCGCACCGCTTTGGCAGGAGGCAAATCCTCCAACACGCGCATGTCCGCTTCGACGCGCTTTTCCGGCGTCTTGAGCTGATCGTACGCGGCGCGGATGCGCTTGAATGCCTCCGGCTCGCGCTCAGGTGGATGCTGGCGCACCTGCAAAAAGTAAGCCTGCTTGATTTCGTCCAGCGTCGCTGTGCGATTCAATCCCAGCACGGCGTACGGATTCTCGTATGTATCCGTCATGATCTCTATCTTTCAAATGCTCTGTCATTCTGAGGCCGAAGGCCGAAGCATCTCTTTCACACGAGGCAGGGACCCTTCGTTCCGCTCAGGGTGACAATTCGATCAATCAAAGTCGTAGCCGAAACCATCCTTCGCCATTTGCAGCGACATGGCAAAGAACGGGTCGGCAATGGCGCGGCGCATTTGATCGGCCTCGCGCGCCAGATCGTGATTGCCTTGCTGGCGCGCCACACGAGCCGCCTGGCGCAGGGCCGCTTGCCCTTCTTTGACCTGCCGCTCCGATCCCAGATACACGCCCAGCAGCAGCCATCCCGTTGCATCTTCCGGCGCAACCTTGACGAGTCGCTGAGCATACGGCAGACCAACGTCGGCGCTCCGCGGCCCCACTTTGGCAATGATGTGGCGCAGCACCTCCACTTCCGGGCCAAGCGCAAGCGCCTGATCGAGCAATTGCTTGCCGAGGGTCTCTAACTCGTGGGAGCGCGGCGCGCGACGGCTGCGCGCGGGCCCAGCGGTCTTGCGCCCAAAGCCGAAAAGAAAATCGAGTTCAGGCAATTCCGGCTCCGGCGCGGCGCGTGACAGGCACTCGATGCCGGTGTGGATGTAAAAACTCGGCGTCAGTTTTCCGTTGGCCTCGCCGCGCTGTTGAACGGCGCGCGCTTCGTCGAAATTGCGCTCGATCACCCAACAGATGAAGGCCTGCTCGTAGGCGTCGGATTTGTCCTTGCCCAGCTCGAGCGCGCGCTCGATGTATTCGCCCGCCTTGTCCAAGTGGCGCAAGTTGAACTCGGTGCGCGCCAGGCTCAAGACCAGGTTGTAATCGTCGGGAACATACTTGAGCGCCTGTTCATACAAGTCGCGGGCGCCGGCGTTGTTGCGCGCGCTCATCAGGCTGTTCGCACGCGCCCTGAGGACATCGGCCATGCGGCGGCGCACGCGGTCATTGTCCGGCTCGGCCACGATGGCCTGGCGCATCGTCATCTCGGCGGCGTACCACTCGCCGCGCCGCGTTTGCAGCTCGGCCAGCATCAGCATGGCTTCGATGTGATGAGGATGTTTCTTGAGCAGCCGCTGCAACTCGCCATAGGCCGCTTGCTCTTGTCCGTTCGATAGCAACGCGCTGACCAAATCGAACTGCATGTCGGCGTCGTCGGGATTGGCTTTGATCGCCTGCTTGAAAATCGTGATCGCTTCATTGGGGCGGCCGGCCTGCTTGTAGCACTCGATCACGCGCTGGCGCACCCACACCCAATGCTCGTCGCTGAAACCGTCCAGCGTTTTCTTGCGCGGCTTGGTGCGGAGCATGGCGCGCCACGCCTCGGCGGCCGGCTCCCAGAGTTGGATGGCTTCATAGGCCAGCGCCAGGTTGTGCAAGATGGGACGCGGCGTGCCGCCGCTGGACAGATCACTCAAGACCTCGCGGGCATCGGCCCAGTGTTTTGCGGCAGCCGCCCAATCGCCAGCCTTGGCCGCTTCACGCGCTGAGCGGTCAAGCGCGTTGAGCGCCAGCGTGCCCAGCGCCGAATCGCCGGGCGCCAACTTGAGGCCATCCCTCGCCAGCCGCGCCGCGCCAGCCCAATCGCTCGTCTCGGTATGCGACATTGACCGGCGGGCGTACAGGATGGACAAATTGCGGAGACCGACCAGATTGGGATCGAGGTTGCGAGCTTGCTTCCAGGCATCGAGGGCCAGCACCAGGTCATCCTTGCGAGCGGCGGCCACGCCGACATAGTACCATCGCACGGCATTGATGCTGCGCGGCCAGGTTTTGCCGTCGAGACCGACGAGATATTGACGCGCCTCGGGTTTGTCTTCCGCCAACAGCGCCAGCCCATCCAACACAAGTCGAGCCGGTGAAGGCTGTGTGAGTTTGAGCCGCTCAGCCAGTCCGCTCAATAGCGATTGAGGCTGTTCCTCACGCGGCTTGCCCTGCACCAGTCGAACGGCGGACGCAAGCGTTTGAAGGTCTTGGGGCGAAATACCGGGCACAGTCGCCAGGTCGGTGTTGGGATCGAGTTCCAAAGCGGCGAGCGCGATGACCACGCCCGCGCCGGGATGCGACAGTCCGTTGGCAACAGCGCGACGATAGACATCGAGGGCTTCCACGAGCTTGCCCTGCCGATGCAAGGTCAACCCAAGATAGTAGGCATAGATCGGATCGGTGGGCGCAAGGCCAGTTGCCTGTTCCAGGTGAAGCAGCGAGTCAGCGCCGATACCGTTGCCGACGGCAAGCCGGAAATGCGCTTCGGCGATGGCGGCCGTCAGCGACGAGCGCTTGTCAGGCCAATCGAGTT
>Ga0315295_10003330_pt1 | contig 13682 bp, 21 predicted proteins | sample YL17G14_0_MG_FD_204453 | JGI IMG/M metagenome (GOLD analysis project Ga0315295, IMG submission 204453) | Sediment microbial communities from Yellowstone Lake, YNP, Wyoming, USA - YL17G14_0 | ecosystem: Environmental > Aquatic > Freshwater > Lake > Sediment | place: USA: Wyoming | collected...
TCGGTCCAGTTGTACCCGCTTTCGTTGTCTTGCATCGAAACGAAAAAATCTTCCTGGGTGGTTAGGACGTTGGTATCCCCGGAATCGTTGACCTGAATTTTCCCAAGCATAAATGGGACTTCGGTCGGGTTGACCTGGATAATCCCGGAGAACTGCGCTCCGACTACGGCGCTTCGCACGATGTTAACGGCATAGACGCGTACCTTCTTGCGGTAGGTGCGGCCATTCAAAACGACAGTACCCCGGAGGGGCATCTGCTGGTAATTGGGTTCGGGCATGGTTGCCTCCTGCTAGGGGTTGGAAGGATCAAGAATCCCCCCGGCGGATGCCAGGGGGGGTCTTGGGGTGGCCTAGCTGGCGGCCCGCTCTTCCACGCCTTCCAGTTCGAGACGAACTAGAGTAATGGAAACCAGGGTCTGAGGGGCAATCTGGGGGGCGACAAGCTCAGCGTAGAAGCTCTGATTCGACTGGATGATCAGAGGGTGCTTCAGCGAGAAACGCTTGCGCAGAGGATGACCGTTGATGGCTCCGAGGGTCGAGAACGCGCCAGGAGCGGCGACGGGCGTCGAGGCGATCTGCCCAGACTGAATAGCCATACCACCACCGGCCGGAAGATCCAGCACGGGATAGAGGCCGAACTCCTTGGAGCCGGTGACAATGCGGATCATGCAATTGTCGATGATTTTCTGGAAGTCGGCGAGGTTGACGTCCGCCGTGTTTTTCCAGATGTGCAGAGCCATCTGGTAAATAGTGAACTGCTTGCCGCTGGAGACCAAGGTATTGCCCTGGTCGTAACGGTCTACCGTGGGGTCAGCACTCGGCGCGGCACCAAAGAAATTGGTCACGGCGGGAATGGCGGCGGCGGCAAGACTCCGGGTCGCAAACTTGAAGTCGTGAATGGACTGCATCAGGCCGATGCCAGCGGGCTGAAATGCGCGGGTGGGGGTGGGATTGGAGGCCATTGGATTATCTCCTAGGTGGCTGTGGGGAATTTCCCCAGGGTTGAAAAAACCGGGAGGACGTTTCCCCCCGGTGTATTTAGAGCCTAGAAGGTATCTTCAAAGGCCCCGGCCATGCCTATCTGGTAGGGGTCCGCCATGCCGATCTGATAGGGGTCCGCCATTCCGCCCGCGTTCCCCTGAAGGAATGCGGCCATGAGTTCAGGGCGAGTGCTCACGAAGTCGGCTTCCCCTTCGGAAAGACCGTTCATCGTTCCACGGTAGAGGCGCACGGCGTCAGAGGCGACGACAGCCGCGCCGGTCACGCCGAACGCGATGGCGGCCTTGCGCTGCTTGCCGAACTTGTCAATAGCCCAAGCGCCAGCGGCCACGAGGCCCAGCTTGAAAAGAATCTTGGTCCAGCCGCTGGCGGTGGGCCAAATCTTCTCTTGCACGAAGTCAACGGCCATAGGCGCGACGAACGCACCGCCGACCATGAGCAGGCCTTCCTTGCTCATCAGTTCGCCCAGAACGCCGGAACCGCTGAAGTAAGAGGGGTTCCGGTGGGTCTTGCGCCGATGAGGAGCGGCGGCGCGGTAGGTGCGGCGGCGGGTGGCCTTGCGGGGGTTGGAGGGGTTGCGGTGCTTGGCGCGGTTCGCGGCGAGCATCTTTCGGGTGGCGGCCTTCTGAGCCGCGCTTCGGTGCTTCTTGGCCATGGCCGAAGCTCCTTTCACAATGCGCGGCTTAGTGGCCGCGAGTTTTGCAGACTTCCCCTTTTTCCCAGCGGGAGGGGGGAATTTTGTGGGATTGGTGATTGCTACTAGCATTTATCCCTCGATTCCTCGTTTGGTGATCTTGAAAGGCGGCCAAACGATGATAGTCGAACCGTCTGCGGAAATAAGCATACGCCTTTTTTGTGTGACGTCATGCCGGAAAAGTCTTTCCTTTCCGTCAAATTTATCAGATTCGTACTCGATAGCTGCGATGGTGCCAGCATCCACGAAGGATTGCGGAAATTCAAATCCCCTTAATACCTTGGTGGCATTAACTAAGCCATTCTTTCCATACCAGTTAAGTGCCTTCTCTGCACTCCGTTTGATGGCGGCTTCTTCCGACTTGGTGTGAGATCCATAACCGGGGTTGCTAAATAGACCTGGTTGTTTTGCACCTGCGGTCCAGGTGGAGCCGAACATATCGGCACCAGGTGAATGAATGAGCCCCGAACCGGCCAAATCAAGCAGAAGATGATCGATCTCGGAGAACGAAACGCCTAGCTTGTTCGCCAGTTCCTCACCGTTCCAGGCTTGCCCAGCCTTCGCGGTGTCCCGAATCAGGGTGTAGAGCTTTTTCGTGAGCCCTGCCAGTTTCCCCAAGGATGGGTTCCGATGGATCTCTGGATCTCGAAGGGCCTTCGGCGCGGGTGATACGTCGTATCCGGCGCGGCGGAAGGCGTGAATGGTTCCCGCGTCCACATGGCCCAGCACAATCAAGGCTCGGGCGGTTCCCATGGGTCCAAGGGCGGCGGGATTTACAAAAACATCTTGATGACCTGAAAGGGCTCCGGTGGCGGGCCTTGCTGGCGCAGTTCCGGCCCCGGTGACTTTCCATCCGGCTGATTCCAGCCCGTCAACATCGGTTGAGGTGAAAAGATCCCCAGACGCCTTAGATATCTTCATGGCTTCGGCCTTGTCCCGGCCTCCCAGAACTCGGAACATGGCGCGGTCGGTGGCGGCCTTCAGGCGCGCATTGTAGGCCCCGAGGCCCGCTTCATGGTCCTTGCGGTCCTTGGCTTGGGTGCTGCGGCTGCGGGCGATCTTCTTTCCGCCGGCGCGTTTCGCGGTGGCTTTCTTTGAATCCCGCATCATGGAAATTTGACGTTCGAGGTTCGCCACGTTTCCAAGGCGGCCTTCCAGCCTTGAAATACCTCGTTTGGTGAGGGTGTAGCCCGATTCTGATTCCTGAATCTGATTTTTCCGAACCAAAGACGCGATTGTGCGCGGACTAATCCCGGCGGCGCTTCCAGAATCGTGAATCAGCGTGAGGGCTGCCTTTTGAGGGTTCATGTCAATCTTTCGTGAGAATCAAAACGGCCAGTATGCCTGCTCCAGCCAACCAAGCCCAAATTGGGATGCCTAGAAGGGTTTTTCCTTCCTGTTCCCAGAGTCCAGACGCGGTGGCTTGGTGCTGCGGGATGGCTGCGGCGGTGCGGGTGTAGTACGCGCTTAGTGAGGGTTGGTTTGCTCGAACAGACGCGGCGGCGGCACCGATGGCGGCGGCCCTGGCTCGTACGGCGGCGGCGTCCGCATCTGGGCGGGCTGGGGTTCCTCCCGTGATGACGTTTTTCAGATAGAAGTCACCATAGGATGGAGACGCCGAATAGATTTTCCCTGTTTCGAGTGCGTTCCAGATTCCATGAGCGGTGGCGTCTAGCCGGTCAAGCTGGGTTTTCCCTTCCGCACTCTGGCTACCATAGGCGGCGGCCTTGGCCTTCCAGAATGCGTCTAGGTTGTACCGTACCTTGGCCTCATTTTCAGATGCCCCTTGAAGAATGGCGTACTGTGCCCATTGGACGAACTTCGCGGCATCCTCAACGGCCATTGAGGCAGGAGTACCCGGGAATCCGAGAGCGTTCCAATAGGTTTGCATTTTTAACTCTTTTTCATGTTCAAGAACAGGAGCAGCGCGGCCACTCCACCACCAACCAAAAGCAGCGTGTTGGTATTGATCGGCGCCGAGGTTGTACCGGCGGCGGCGGCGGCCATGTTGGCTCTGCTCTGGGCCTCGTACTCCGCCTGTCGCCGTAGAATTTCGATGTTCTGCGGGGTGTAGAGCGCGGCTCCGGCTGCGGCTTGACGTTTCCCGATTTCAATTTGTGCGAAGGTAGGAAGCACACTTGAAACGATGCCCCCAAGGGCTGAACCGAGGCCCCCCCAGAATCCCAGCGGCGCGGGGGTTCCGGGTGTGGCTACCGGGCCTTCTGAGAGCCCAAAAGCCCATCGTCGGTAGGGTTGGAATTTTTCAAACGGCTTGAAACCCTTTCCCTGCGGTGGAGGCTGGAAGGGTTCGGGTCGAAAAATCAATTTTCCAGGATCCTGTGGCGGTGGCTGGAAAGGGTCTGTAGGTCGCAAATTTTTGCGGCGGGGCGAGATAAATCGACCGCGCAGAATGGCCCGAGTCGGTACTGGTTCCGTGTCTTTGTCAATCATCGAAAGTCTACGCATTTCAACTCCTTTTCTTCTTGACAATCAAAAAAATCGCGAGAGCAGCGGCACCGATGAGGAGCCAGGGAGGGCCATCTTCCGGCATCGTGTCAGTTACCTCAACGGTTGCGCCTGGAATTTCCGGCATGACTCCGCCCCCTGTTACGGTCACTCCAACAGGTTCACCACCTCCGCCCCCTGAATAACCTCCTCCGGCGTCCGGTTGTGGATTGCTTCCCCAGTCTCCGGCAGGTCCGGCATACGTGTTTGGGTCGATTCCCCCGGATTGCGGCGCGGCAGGTCCAGATCCCCCGGAAAACATGGAGGCGGCGGCGGGTGCCAAGAATTTCGCACCACTGACAATCCCGGTTTTGACGGCTGAAAGCGCTTTCAGAGCTCCCCCGCCAATGACCTTTGCTCCGGCTCCGGCCGTGCTCCAAAATCCACCAGCGGCACCGGCACCACCAGCGGCGGCCCCGACTGCCCAGGCACCCACAGCCAGAGTCGCGGCGGTCCCCACAACATCGGCAACCTTGTAGGTCCATTTCAAATTCCGAGACGCGAGGCCAAGCGGATCGGCGATTTTTCCGAGCAGCGTGTGCGGCTTGAAAATCTTGGTGAACGGCTTGGCTAGCGCGTTCACCAACTTGCCAAATAGCCCAGACATTCCATAGCCGTCAAGCTGTGGAATGGTTGCATTTTCGGAGCGAATGAAGCATTGGCGATGGAGCATTTTAGCCTTCCATGAGTGCGTGAATCTTCCGCCCCTGCGGCGGCCATGGCGCGAAGATCGGCGAAACGGGATCGACAATCAAATTTGAAGTCTTGTCAAGCATTACTGCATGAGTGAAGCGCGGGCGATTCTCCCACCACACGGCCACGGGCACCACCTCATGGCCCAGCGATGCGAGCAGCGTTCCTGCGGCCACGGCCATGTCGTCACAATCCCCGGCCTTGATCTGCATGGATGCCTCAAGGCTTTGTACCCATTCCATGCCGGGCGGGTCCTCGCGGTAGCGGAGATTTTGGCGGGTCCATTCCCACACTCGGCGGGATTCCTCGGCGGTTGTTCGAGATCCCGAAACGATGCGGCGAGCGGTATCCCGAATCCATTGGAATTTTCGCCCATCCTGCATCATGCTCGCCATGAGTTTCAGCGTCTCCTGGGTCAGCGATCCCCGTTCGCGGATTACTTCAGCCAGCACGGCGGCCCCCAAGGATGAGAGCCCCGCCGATGACGACAGCCAAGAGAATGATGACCGTGCCCTTGCCCTGCGGAGTCGAGGCCCACGACAGGACAGAGGCGGAAATATCGCCGGTTTTATTTTTTACCGCTGCTTCAACGCGGGACATTTTCCCGGCCCATGCAGCGCCCCAATTCAGCACGGCCCGCCAGTATGCGCGGGTTTCCGCTGGCATTCTGGTTTCCACGGTGAGCGGGTCAGTGGTTGCGGTTGCGGTGATCGCTCGGGAAACGGCGGGCGATCCCGCATTGTAGGCCATGAGAGCCAGCGGGACCGATCCGAAACGGGATATTTCAGAGGCGAGGATGCGGGCTCCGGCCTGTAGGTTCAAAAACGGATTGGTCAGGTCAGCCAACGAACGAAGGCCGGTCAATTTCCGGCCCGCGTCACTGTTCGCCCAGAACGGCATTACCTGAGTAAGCCCAACAGCCCCGGCCCCACTTCGAGCGGCTGGATTCCATGACGATTCCCGTTCCACCAGCCCCCGGAAAACATCCAGCGGGACGCCTGCGGCCTGCGCCGCGGCGTCCGCCATCTGGAGGAGTTCCGGGGTCGGCTGCATTTCCTACTCTACGGACTGACCGTCCCAGTCGGAAACATCGGTACCGAGGCAGGTCGCGCACCAACGCTGAAGGCGGTGGTACTCCACCAACAGAGCGGCGGCGGCGGTTTCAAGCTGGCGCTCGTCCAGATTGGAAAGGTCCTGATTCTGGATGGCCTGAAAAATGAAGGGTTCCATGGTCGTGGCTCCAATGTGACGCGGTGCGTCAGGTGTGACCCAAAAATGGACGCACAACGTCACATTGTCAAGAATTAAAATCGAATTGCCACAAATCCGTAAACAGAATGACGGTTTGCAATGCTTCCGAAGGTCCATCGGCGGGTGGAATAGGTCGCCACAATGCCCGGTTCCATCCGTCCACCTTCCCAGCCAATCGAAGGACCTACGGCCCAGTGTGGATCTTGTCGGCGCGGTTCTGGGTTCGGGTAGTCCATTCCCCCCGTGACGATGGCCCCCGGCGTGTCAGCGATGGCGCGGGGGCCTTCCGGGGTGTCCACAAGGGAAAGGCGCACGGTGAGCGGTTCCAGGTTCTGAGGTTGAATCTGGACCGTCACCACGCGGCGCAAGGTGGCATCTGGCGGTAGTTCCGTCCTAACTTCCGCCGGGGCTGGTTCCGGCGTCCGCTCCAGGACCAGGGCCCCGGAGTCCAGCCGAACTGCGGCGGCGGGCGTGATGATTGGCGCGGTGGTCTGTTTGGTCAATCTTCCGAGCCAGAAGCCCAGAGCACACGCCAGGATTATCACAAGGGCGGCGGTGCGAGTCATCCTTCGCCATCCTGGGATAGCACGGCGTTTAGTTCGCGGCGCATGATGCGAAGCACTGGAGACCAGCGCGGATCTACAAGCCCCGGCGCGATATGACCCAGAACTTCCGGCCCCCGCGTCTCTACCAAGGCGCAGAGGGCAATGGTGGAGTCGTACAGGTTCGGCGGGATGAATCCGCCAAGCTGGCGGGCGATGGCTTCATCTGGGGTGCCTGTGTTCTTGATCGCGCTGGAAAGCATCCCCACGAACGGGCGAAGCATTGAAACAGCGGGCGCGATGGCTTGTTTTTCTTCTTGCGAAAGCTCTGGAAGGTTCATCTGTTTTTCCTCCTGGGGTGGTGTGACATCCTTCGCCCGTGCGGGCTGGTAGGGTGGCGGCTGGGGTTGTCGGAATCCGGCGATGATGGCCGGAATGCTCGGGGCCAGGGCCTTGAAAATGCTTGCGAGGCTAAATTCTTCCGCCACTTCGGCGGGCTCCTCTTTTGCTACGATGGTCGCTCGTACTCGGGCCTCCATTCGGGCGAAAAAATCCATCTGGCGTTCTACGGCTTCCATCTGTTTTCGGGATTCCTCCACGGGATCAAAAATCGGGCGCGGCCCCACTCCATTACGTTCGGAGATCCTCGTCACAGCCTGCTCAATGGCTGAAATAATCTGTTCAGGGCTCATGCCTCCGGCGTGTCCTACCTGTTGTAGCGTTTGCATTGCTACCATGTCTGAGGCGGTGGGAACCTGCGGCGGCGGTTCCGGTCGGATGATCCTCCCGAATCCAGCTTCCCTAGCGTATTCGTCGGAAATATTCATTTTCGCGGATTTTTGCGCGATCTTCGAGCCAGAGCCCCGAAGGTAGTAGAGCCCCGGTCCATATTTCCCGGCCAGCGTCCGCATGTTGAAGTGGACCAGCGGCACCGAGTCTATCAAATCGACCTCACGAGAGCCAATTCGTTGCCTAAGCACTTTTACGCTGAGGGTTGGAGCTTCCCCGCTGCCTACCTGCCACATTCCGGCGAGTTCGTCGGCGGTGTCTGGGCAGACTGGAAGTGGTATTCCCCCCATCTCTTTCATCGTTCCCGGATGACCTCCCGGATTGTTGACCCTCTTTTTTCGGGTCGGCGGTTGGGCTGGGGGTGGTTCGAGCGGATGCATTTTTCCTCCTGCGGCGCGGTTGGTCGATATTCAACCATTATGTGTTGCAACATGCATGGTGCAACATCAATTTTCCATATCCGGCCATTCGTCCGCGCGGTATTCCGTCCCGTCCATCGAAACCAAATAAAGGTCCTTGTTATGGGATCTCAGCCAGCCCAAACGGTATCTCCTACCAGCACTCACGCGGGCAACAATCATTTGCAGCCAGTCGTGCAGGGTCGTTTGGGCCATCAATTCCCGCCATGAGGGCGGGCGTTCCCTCCTCGAAGCCACTTCGATGCCGTTTGCTGCTCTCAACTGAAGGGCATAATCCAGGCGTTCCTCTGGCTCGATGGCACCCTCTTCCCAAAAATCGGGCAGAGGAAGGGTTCGGGAGTGGAACTCCTGTACAGATATGCACGAGGTATCTAGGGAAGCAGGCCCGCCTTCGGCGGCCCTGGGAACACGCCTAGCGGCCCCGAGCATTTCGACCATCCTTGGCCAGCGTTTCACAGCGCAGAGGGCCAGGAGGGCATCCGGCGCGGCGGGTTGATGCCATTTCCCGTTTGAGTCCTGGAACTGGTCCAGGAGATCGCAGGTCTTGGTGAGGTACTTGCAGACCTCATCCAAGGCGGCGTCCAGGCTGATTTCTCCTTCTCGGCGGGCCTTGGCTCTCACGCGGCGAAGATCGGGGATCGCCACCGGCCCCGGCATGGGCGCGGCGTAAATAGCTCGGGTGGCCTTCCGAAGTGCGGATTCCCACGCGGCGCGGAGTCCATCCTGGTCAATCTTCCGGCTGATAAGCAGGAAGTGGCCATGAACGTGGGGACCAGCCGCCGTAAGCCGGTCCTCTACTGCTTTGATGCCCCCAAGAATGTCACAGCCTTGCCAGAAGTCCGACTTTTGTAAATTTCGGAATGCTGCGTTAAATCGCTTGACTTCTCGGAGTGTGTCTGATTCTTCAATGGGCGGCATGGTCAAAGTCATCATCTTCGGACCGTAGGCCCAGCGGTATGAATTGGCGTACCCGTAGGCTTCACGCTTATCAGTCTTGAGGTTGGCCTCCATTGTCTCAAACCGTTTTCGGGCCTCTTTGCGGGTGCGGCGTCGCATGGCCTCCATCCAGTTTGGATCCAGCCGAAGGGATGGCTTCCATAGGCTTAGACTGCCCTCGAAGGTTTGATCCTCATTCCCATTCAGGATGCCTGCGGCGTGGTTCCGGTCCTCTGCGCCTAGCAAAAGGAGCGTTGCGAATCGCTCCGCCTCGCTCCCCCCGTGGTCGTCGTTCATGATTATATGATCTGAATCGGTATCGATGAGCAGGAGCCCGTCCGGGGTGTGCTCTAGGTGGACAGGGCGGCCCGCTATGCGATGCGCCAATCGTGCGGCCATTATTTGACGGTGCGTCTGTTTCCGGGCTCCGACCTTGAATTTTTCTAATCGACACAACGAAACCGCCACGCTTTCCAGTCCTGGCAAAGGTGGCGGTTGATTCATGGGCGATCCCAAATCGGTTGAACAATCATCCTAGCGAATCCTGGCGGGATTCGTTGTGGTATTTTGCATCATTCCCGGTATTGGACATTTACGGTTTGGTTGAGAGGCAAACGAAGCCAGGAGCCATCCCAAAGTCAGAAATCCAGACGATCTCCGTGACTTCTGTTGGGGTGCCCTTAGGTTCTTCCCCGCCTTCGGGCATGTAGCCAAAGCCGGTAAGGTAATCCTGAAGGTGCAGCATGTCTCCGATCTGGTAATCCCGGTCATTGAACCGGATTTCAAAATGCTTTTTCCCTTCTCTCCGCAGTTTGGAGAATTTGGGGTCGATCTTGAGATAGTGTTGCTGGCGCATTGTCATGCTCCTGGACAGCCTCATTCGGGCTGCGGTTTGGGTTCGGGGGTGGCGTTTGCCATGGCAAAACGGAACCGGCTCACCTCGTCCTCGGTGATCTGCACGTTTTCGCCTCGCTCGATGGCGGCGCGTTTCTCGGGTGGGAGTTGCGAAAGGAAGAGGCTCATCGCTCAAGCCTCCGAAGTCGGAAATGGAGCCAGAGGGCAAACGCGGTGGATGCGATGACCCACGCGCAAAGTAGGGATTCCCGGATAGGGGTCATGGATGCCTCCCGCATTTGGACATCAGCGTTTGAAGGACCGGAATGCTCGGCGCATCCGGCGATTGCAAAACATGGCGAGGTAAATCCAAGCGAGTTTGATGGCAGGCTCCTGGACAGGATTAAATGCGGTTCGGGTTCGAGGTCCAGTGGCAGGAGTCGCAATCCCAGGTGCCGGGGAACTCGTCGGATTCAGTCACGTTCCCCTCGTCGCACTTCTCGCAGGGGTAGGAGGGTTTGTAATCCTCGAGGATATTATCGAAGCTCATAGCGTCGTGCTCCTGGAAAGTATCAGACACCTTTTCAAGTGTCCGATCCTTGGTTTTATCGGTCTTTTCTTTCCTCGCCCATGGCTTCCACCGTGTCACAGACCAGGAAGGCCAATTCGGCGAGTTCCCGCACCCTTGTTTGGTGGTACCGATAGGCCATCGGTAAACCTGTCCCATGGTTTCTTGGGTTTTCCAGGTACTCGCGGGCCTGTGCCATGTAAACCAGGAGATCCCCGTCCGATCGTAGATTTTCCGAGTCCCTGAGAAGTTGCGCGGTTATCGCTGCCACGGTTCCCAATGCAATTTTCGTCATGGAAGCACCTTCAAGCCGTGCTCATCGCAAAATTTTGTGAAAACGGGACTCAGGAAAATCAATTCCATAGCGGCTGTCGGTGCCGTTATCCCACGACTGGCGGAATACTCCAAAAGCGCCTCAACGACCGTGACGGAATCGGGCGTTCTTCGGAGGCTTTTCCGGTGCATCAAGACAACTCTTGTTCTCTCGGGTGTCCTTTGTCTCATTCGCTCCCCCCTAGTTTTTCGTCCACCACGTAGGCATCCATAGAGCACTTGCACTTGATGAGCGCATGGATCTTCACGGCATCAGTTACCACTTGGGCCATGTTGACCTTGTGCCCCATGGTCAGACCGTCCGGCACGATGTACACGGCACAGGAAGGGCCTCCCAGGATTCCTGCGACGATGGTTGCAATCTCGGCGGCTTGGCTCATCGTGTCGGCTGCCAAGGCGTACCCACGATTCCGACCACGGCCACGGGCGGCCATACGCTCGGATCGCTTCTCTTGAGCAGCTCCGAGAGCAGGCGGGACGATTCCTTCAGTTCCCACACCGTCTGAAGTATCAAATCCTGCTCACAGGATGAGGAATTATCCTCGAAGAGTTCCCCAGCGTGGATGGCCGCCAGAACGCGGGCATCCTCAAGGATTCGCCCCGCCATGGCGGAAATGCTATTTCGGGTATTGACGTTCCTTAGGTTTTCCATGTTTCCCCCGGTGGCATCGTGCCACGGGAGAAGCTTAGGGTTGTTTGTTGGGTTGTGTCAAGGCATAAAAAAACCGCGCCGGGAGGAGCGGCGCGGAAACCTGCGGCACGTTGTCTCAGGTTTTTTTGTCCTCAGGCGGCGAGGAAGGAGGAGGATCTTTCGTTAAGATCCCGGCAATGGCGGAAAGGCTACCCAATCCAGCAAACAGAATTGCGGCTGATAGGTTCAGCGTGTTAAAACCTCGATGCCATATATCCGCACATAGCGCACCAAGTAGCGCATAAAAGGCGGTTGCCTTTTGTGTTTTCGGGTTGATGAGTCCCACAAATGGCCTGAGCATCACGGTCTTAGGATTCGGATTACTAACCCGAATAATGGCGATAAAATAGTCCACCCTAAAGCTATTCCTACTAATTCTGGGAATTTTTCCCAGGATGACACTACCTTAGAAATAACCTTGTAAACCATATTATCCTCACAAAAATTCAATGACACAATTTGTAATTGTTAAAGTATTTGCAGCGTTTGCGGTTCCCCATTGAGCAGTCACATCAATAACATTGTTTACGGTGGTATTAATGTTGTCCGCTGCGGTTTTAGTGGTATCTAGGTCGTTTATTGTCGGAGAAGATATAAATATATTCCCGTTTCCTAGAATTGTTCCAGGATTACCAAGGGTGCGGTAAGTAAATTCCCCATCAATAACAATACCGTGATTTCCTGCAATAGTTGTTAGCGCAACAGCCCCAGTATCTCCTACCGTGACTCCACCAATTTTGAATCTAATTTGTAGAGTTGGCGTTCCTGTATCTCCAATGATTCCACGGAGCCTAAACCTAACAGTTTTTCCAACTGCTATTTTCGACGTGTCTATTGTCGTTGATCCTACACCTGCACCAATTAACGATGTTTCCGCCACTGAATTAGCTACTGTAGCCGATGCTGTGGCCTTGAAGATCGTTTCTTCCAATGCTCCGGTTATTATGTTTCCACCGATTACAACCTTAGTATGGGTTGCGTCTCCGATTATGATTGTATTTGCCAATCCGCCTAAATTTGCACCACCTGAATAGCCGCCTGTTGAAATTATAATGTTATTTGTTGCATCTGCGAGCGTGATTCCTGCGCCGATTACAACATTCCCCCCGAATGCTGCCGCACCTGTATTTGTTACGCTGGTGTTGAATCCAAAAACAATTGAGGGCGTAGTACCTGCACCCGTGGCCGTTGATACCACCGATCCGCCGATCGCGATTCCCCCCTCGGTTACTGCGCCTCGGTAGTCGCATTGTGCCGAATAGCCGATTGCCACGTTTCTTGCGTTCGCCGTGGGATAAATCTGGCTTGCGCCTGACTTTGCCAGCGATCCAACAACAACACAGCGACCCTGGAAAATGCTTGCGCCTGAACCAATTACTACGGCTCCGCTGGATTGATTGCCGTTCGGGTTCTGCGTCACAAGTACGCTATCACCGAGTACAACAGAGCTTGTCCAATAGTTGGTCGCGGCTGGATTGCTCCACGTTTGCCCACTACCTAGCGTTACGTTCGTCGTCTGCCCTAGTACCGGGCCTATCTTTTCAGGGCCAAAAGGCCCGGTGAAATTTGCAATGGCACCGAGCATGGTACCCGAAAAATGGGCGTTACCTATGTCAGTTGTCCCTGGGGTTGTGGCCTGTAGCCTTAGCCCGCTCCCGGCAGATAGTTGCCCACCGTTTGGCATTAGTCACCTGTTCCAACGGCCTGAATTGTCACGCCTGACGCTGCATCTGTAGCGATGAAGAGAGAGCGCAACTCACAGCCCGAAAGCACGTCATTATTCAGAATTTTTCTCGGTCCGCCACCATTGATGGAGGCATAGACAGCCCCCACTAGATCAATAAATCGACACCCTACACAATTTCTTGGTAGTGCGTCTCCCTCTGTAAGAGAGCGGCTTTCTGAGGCACCGATGATAATATCCGCAGGAAATTCTAGGATTGGCTTTTCGTACGTCACCAATCCGCCATACCTAAAGACGGGACTCCCGGGCCCCTGAGGTCCCGGAAGTCCCGAATTTAACGCCCCGCCCGGCAAGGCGGTGAGCCCCTCTACCTGTGCGACAAGGCCCCCATAAAACTTGGGGCTGTACGGAGATTTCACAAGTTTAGGGCTCATTTTTCTAACTCCTTACATCGGCCAGAGTTCGTAACCGATCAAACTCACCGTTGCGGTTCCAGCGGCGGCACCTGCGGCTTTATTCTGCATGCCTACGGTGATTCGCGTATTTCCACGAATCGGAAGCTCTTCGGGCAAGGTCCAGCCAAAGGTTCTATCACCGGCCAGCGCGGCGCGAGGAATGAGGCCGTCGGTCCAGTTGTACCCGCTTTCGTTGTCTTGCATCGAAACGAAAAAATCTTCCTGGGTGGTTAGGACGTTGGTATCCCCGGAATCGTTGACCTGAATTTTCCCAAGCATAAATGGGACT
>Ga0315295_10003332_pt1 | contig 13679 bp, 8 predicted proteins | sample YL17G14_0_MG_FD_204453 | JGI IMG/M metagenome (GOLD analysis project Ga0315295, IMG submission 204453) | Sediment microbial communities from Yellowstone Lake, YNP, Wyoming, USA - YL17G14_0 | ecosystem: Environmental > Aquatic > Freshwater > Lake > Sediment | place: USA: Wyoming | collected...
GAACCTGAATCCACGAAGGTCCCAGCCCAGTACAACTTCAGCTACAATGTGCCCAAGGCCATCCAGCTGTTCGAGGCGGGGAACTACAAGAACATGGACTCGGACGTCTGGCTAGAGAACATGACGACCAACGTGGAGCTGACGCTGCACCTGTGGACGACGACCAAGGGCGAGGACATCGCCATGTCACAGATACTGAAGACCCAGTTCGAGGCCGTCGGAGTGCACGTCGATCTGACGACATACACGGAGACTGTGCTCAGGGACAAGGCCGCGTCGAGCGAGCAGGAGGCCATATTGTTCTGGTATTCATGGCCGAGGGCGGAGATCTTGGACTGGCACTTCGGCACATGGGCAGCGGGCGGTTCGAACACTGGATGGTACATGGACGACGTCTTCGATGGCTACGTCACCAACTGGACCTACGCGACGACCGAGAAGGAGTTCTCGGACAACGCGACCGCAGGGCACATCCGGCTGCTAACACAGGGACCGTGGGCCCCGATTCTGTTCTGGTATCAGATCTTCGCGATCCACAACTATGTGAAGGGTTGGAGCGTCAACCCGCTGGGACAGGAGCAGGTAATCAACATCGTAGATGTTGACATCCACAAGTAGTCGAAAACTCAATCAAACCCCTTCCCATTTCATTGCAAAGAATCCGGCAAACCCGCATATACAAACGGAGTTCACAGACAGATGACTAGGTCGCATAGCAGGTTCGACAGAAGGTTGGGCACGTGGCGGATCTAATCTCCTACATCGTGAGAAAACTGCTACTGGCCATCCCCGTTGTTCTCCTTGCCACATTCATAGTATTCCTCATGCTACACCTGACCCAGGGAGACCCTGCGCTCGCTCTCGTCCCGCCTCGCCATACCATCGCAGACGTCGAAGAAGTCCGGGAGAAGTACGGCCTGAACGAACCTTTGTACACTCAGTACGGATTGTTCCTTTGGCGGCTTTTGCATGGCGACATGGGCACATCCGTGAGTACATTCACGTCGGTCAGCGGCCTGGTGTTCCAGAAGCTCCCTAGGACTCTCGAGCTGATGGCGATCGGCCTGACGATCTCCTACAGCATCGGAATACCCCTTGGCGTTCTCTCTGCGTTGCGACAGAATTCAGTCGCAGACCGTGGAGTCATGGTTTTCACGCTCGTCGCTTACGCGATGCCATCGTTCTGGCTCGGTATACTTCTGATGCTACTCTTCGCTGTCAAGCTCCACTGGCTGCCTCTAGGAGGCGCCGTGGGAGGCTTCGCGAGCATAATACTGCCGACGGTTACCCTTGGACTCGGCAACTCGGCCCTCACGACGCGTATGATGAGGTCGAGCATGCTGGAAGTCATGAGAATGGACTACATAACCCAGCTCAGGTCCAGAGGTCTTCCTGAGCGCGAGGTGATTTTCAAGCACGGGCTGAAGAACGCCATACTTCCCGTGATCACTGTCATTGGACTCGACATCGGATGGTTTGTTGGAGGCGCTGTTGTCGTCGAGACCATCTTCTCCTGGCCAGGCATTGGCAGGCTCGTCTATGAATCCATATTGAGAGACGACTTCCCGGTTGTCCAGGGATGCATATTGATCTTGGCAATGTTCGTCGTCGCTGGCAATCTGATTGCCGACATCCTCTACGCGATTGCCGACCCGAGAGTGAGGTTGGGATGATGTTCCGCAAGAGACTCAACAACCTGATGCTCTCGTGGAAGTCCTCCGGGGGATTCAAACAGACCTTACTGGAAATCGTTTCACGAGGCAGCAGGAATCCCATGGTTGCCCTCGGAGCATCGATAATCATCACGATGGTTGCCCTCGCAATCCTCGCACCTGTCCTACCCATAGCCGACCCTACCCTTTCCGCCATCAACGTCGAGGAGAGGCTGCTTCCGCCGTCTGGTCGTCACTGGTTTGGCACCGACAATGTGGGCCAAGATGTCTTCAGCAGGGTCATCTGGGGAACAAGAGTGTCACTGACGGTCGCATCATTGGCAATCTTCTTTTCATTGATAATCGGGGTCATGCTCGGACTGACGGCAGGGTATTTCGGAGGCATTGCAGACTACATAATCGCGGGCACGATTGACCTATTCTGGACGTTCCCTGCTTTCCTCCTAGCCCTGGCGTTTGCTGCAGCTCTCGGCTCCAGCCTCGTAAATGTGATTCTCGCCATTTCCGTGTCCTACTGGGCGGGTTTCGGAAGGCTGATGCGCGGCCAGGCACTGACCGTCAGAGAGCGACAGTTCATTGAAGCCAGCAGGGCGTTGGGTGCGAAGAGCTGGAGAATCATGTTCACCCACGTGTTGCCCAACTGCATCGCGCCGCTCACGGTCTGGGCGTCCGTAGGGGTGGCGGATGCAATCACAATCGAGAGCAGCCTGAGCTTCCTGGGCGCAGGCACCCCTCCAAGTACTCCCAGCTGGGGCAATATGTTGAACCTGGGGATGCAATACATCGGGGAGGCGTGGTGGGTCGTGACCTTCCCCGGAGTGATCCTTCTGATCACGGTCCTCGGCTTCAACCTCCTTGGGGATGGCCTGCGGGATGTCTTGGACCCGCGAATGAAGGGGATGAGACGATGATGCCAGGGAGGAAGCCCATCATCGAGATCAAGGGTCTGCGGACACAATTCATCCTCCGCGAGGGGACAGTAACCGCCCTCGACGGCATCGACCTGACCATATACGAAAACGAATCACTCGGCATCGTCGGAGAGACTGGGTGCGGCAAGAGCATGACCGCGTTCTCCATACTGAGGCTCGTCCCGAGCCCCGGTAGAATCACTGCGGGCTCCATCAGGTTCAAGGGAGTCGAGCTAACCAAACTAACTGAGGACGAGATGAGAAGCATCAGGGGTCGACTCATATCGATGATTTTCCAGGACCCGTCAACTTCTTTGGACCCCGTATTCACAATAGGGTCTCAACTGGGCGAAGTGATCTCACTGCACCAGTCCATATACGACGAACAGGTCCTCAGTAAGAAGATTCTCGAGATGCTCAAGTTCGTCAAGATAGCTGCCCCAGAGAGCGTCGTCAAGCAATACCCGCACGAGCTGAGCGGCGGAATGAAACAGCGCGTGATGATCGCCCTCGCGCTGTCATGCAACCCGTCGCTGCTGATTGCGGATGAGCCCACTACGGCCCTGGACGTCACGATCCAGGCTCAGGTGCTTAGGCTCCTCAAGGACTTGGTCAAAAGAGTCGGCAGCTCGATGATGCTCATAACTCATAACCTAGGCATTGTGGCCGAGACCTGCGACAGGGTGTGCATCATGTATGCCGGCAGGATTGTCGAAGAAGCGGAGACCTTCGAACTGTTCGGAAAACCGATGCACCCATACACCAAAGGGCTTCTGACTGCTTTTCCGAAGCTCGGGGAGCAGAAGGAGGAGCTGTCTGTCATCAGGGGAATCGTCCCGAACCTCATGAATCCATTCCCTGGCTGCTCGTTCGTCGACAGATGCGATTTCGCGACGGACCAATGCAGGCGGGTCAGGCCGAAGATGGCGGAGGTCGCGCCCGGACACCTCGTCGCGTGTCATCTCTATCCAAGCGGAGGTGAGAAGGACAATGCCTGACGGCCCTTCAGAGAGTTCGGACACTGGCCCTCTCATCTTCACCGAGAACCTCCAAAAGCTCTTCCCCATCAAAAAGGGTATCTTCGGCAAGACTGTTGCCCATGTCCATGCGGTCGACGGGGTGACCCTGTCGATCCGAAAGGGGGAGACGCTCGGACTGGTGGGCGAATCTGGCTGCGGAAAAACGACTCTCGGGCGCGCAGTACTCCGGCTCGTCGAACCATCTGGTGGGAAGATAGTCTTCGAAGGAAAGGACATCTTGAGCGTCCCGCCCGCAGAACTGAGGGGGATTAGGAAGCAGATGCAGATCGTCTTCCAGGACCCTTATTCCAGTCTCGACCCAAGGATGACTGTGGAGAGGATAGTCGGAGAGGGGTTCGCCATCCACGGCCCACCTGAGTCAGTCTCAAAGAACGTCAAGTTCGCGCAGAGAGAACGGATACACCAGTTGATCGAGCAGGTGGGGCTGTCCCATGACCATATGACCAGGCTTCCGCACGAGTTCAGCGGAGGGCAGAAACAGCGGATATCCCTTGCTCGCTCTCTCGCTCTCGAGCCTGAATTCGTCGTTCTCGACGAGCCAACGTCCGCACTCGATGTATCCGTCCAGGCCCAAGTCCTTAACCTTCTTAAGAGGCTGCAAGGCAAGTTCAGTCTCACCTACCTGTTCATCTCCCATGACCTGTCGGTCGTAGCACACATGAGCGACAGGATAGCGGTCATGTATCTGGGCAGGATCATAGAGCTGGCGCCCGCCATGGAGTTCTTGAACAACGCCAAGCATCCCTATACTCAGGCACTGATCGCATCCATCCCAATCCCTGACCCGAAGCTGAGGAAGGATAGAAAGGGCATCGAGGGCGAAGTGCCGAGCCCCATTGATCCCCCGGGCGGATGCAGGTTCCATCCAAGGTGCTCATTGGCGTTCGGAGAATGCGGTTGGGAGGCCAGAGACATGGTGCCGTTCCTGACAGATCAGGAGAAGATCCTGGATTCGAATCACCCCATGTCGAAGCATATTCTGGTGAAACGCAAGAGGCAGAAGGTACCTGCGGAGTCGATAGCAAAGCAGTTCCTGGATGCCCTCGAATTCCAGCCAGATTACCGACAGATGGGCAACCCTCTTTTCGGGAAAGTTCTCAATGCGGAGCATGAGGGTGCCAATGTCGTAATCGAAGTAGGGGGTGGCAAAGCTGACGATGCAATCGGATCTATCAACACCCTTGTCAAACGTCTCCAGCAGACGACGCATCCAGAGCTAGTGGCCCCATCTGGCATCAGTCGCCTCAAGAATGACAGGATCGCACTGACATTCAGCGAATCCAAGATCTCGGTCGACATCCGGAAGCTGCGGTCAGATGATTTCGCTGCATTCATTGATCTGAAGGCGGGTGCAGAGCCTGGCATTGTCAAGGAATGGTTGCAGGTGAGGACGTCGGAGCTCAAGAGAACCGCCCCCATGTTCGATGCCGTGGTCGCTATTGATCGAGTCTCTGGCAACAAACACATACTTGTGAAATGTAGGAAAGGACGGATACCAGCAGAGACAGTGGCGAAGAGGTTCCTCGACGTCCTGGATCCCCTGGTTGACGACACAGGGCAAGCGCGCCCACTCTCCGGAATCGTCCTCAGCGCGAAATTGGACGGCACGAAAGTGACAATCGGCGTGGAGCGAGGCAAGACCGACAGCGCGATCGAATCCGTCAGGACCTTCGTGAGACGTCTTCGCGGCACAACGAATCCAGAGTTCAATGCCCTAATTCGCATCACTAAGCTCGACAACGACCAGATCGAGCTCAAGTTCCACGACGGCAAGATGTCAGTCATGAGAACTGCATCGGAGCTGGCCAAGAGGATAGAAGATGATCTTGAGTCGAACCAATCCTCCGAGTTCTTCAATATGATACTCTCGACAAAGCCGACACGAGAAGGAGTAACGTTGAGCGTCCTCGGACCGGACAGCAACTGGGACAAACTGGTTTCCGAATTGAGAAAACGCATTGACGAGACTAAGAAACGGGACAACTGGGTCGCAGAGGCAGTCACGGGAGTCAAAGTGAAATCCACCAGAGGCCCGACGGATTCTGTCGTGTTGAAACTCAAGAAGGTGGCAGAGCCTGATCTTGTGGATATTGGCGGTGGCCATCTAGTAGCATGCCGCCTGTGCACCAAGAGTGCATGCGACATCGAAACCCAGTAGGCGCGTGGTCGAGGTCGTGAAGAAGCTCGACAAGAAGATCGTGGACGGCCTGACTGAGATCTGAATCACAGGAGGTCTCGAACTCGAGCTCGCTCAATGCTCACAGCTGAGCATCTGGCGCTCATCGCTCAATTGGAAAACTTCAAATAGCGTAGGCGTCTTCGAGGAGAAGGATGTCCTAGTTGACTTGTTGCCGCCAGTAGAACGAAGGGGGGAACAATAGAATGCCGAAAGCAACTGCCCAAGAAGGTGTGCCTTCTAGAGAAGATATTCAAAGAGATCTCGGTGCGAGAAAGCGTGGGAGAAATGTGATGGCAGAGTGCTTGTCCGTGGCCACGTTGGCCATTCTCATCTCTTCTGCGCTGCTCGTGTTTCCAATGTCCTCAGCCCCTGTAGAGGCAGCGCCTGTTGTGATGACGATTGGTACCACTCTAGTGCCTGACACATTCAATCCGTTCTCAATGATGAGTGGCACGTCCTGGACAGCCACGCATTTCATTTATGAAAGGTTGGTAACTGATGACCCTGTCAATCGACAGCCGATACCGATGCTCGCGCAGTCCTGGGAGACGAGCCCTGATGGAAAGGTATGGACATTCCATCTCGTGCACAATTCTATCTGGCATGACAACATACCCGTGACTGCCGAAGATGTAAACTTCACGTTCAACCTGATCCTAGACAACCCCCGTGAAGGCGGCCTCTATTCAAACTACGTCACGAACATCACTGATGTCCGTGCTCTTGACGACTATACAGTCAGATTCACGACCGACGTGCCAAAGGCCACAATGCTCTCAATGTGGGTGCCGATTCTCCCTAAGCACTTGTGGAGTGCGGTGCCAATCAACCGGCTTCAGGGCGTCGACATGTGGAGCAGTGTGTTCTTCCCGAACGGGCCTATAGGGTCTGGACCTATGATCCTGGACTCCTATGACAGGACTTTGGGGGAAATCCGGTTCCTGAAGTGGGACAAGTACCATATGGGCACCATAAATGTCGACGAGGTCTTGTTCAAGATATTCTCGAGCGAGGACCCCATGATGACCGCGCTCGACGCAGGCAGTATCGATCTGGCAATGTATGTTCCCAACAATCTGTGGGACACGACTCTTGCGAGCGACGATATAGATGGGCAGGTTGCGGACGCGTTCGTATTGAATGAGTTGGGATTCAACTGCGCGTCGCCAACCTTGAAGTTCGCCACAGATACTCATGGCAGACCGCTATTTCCCAAGGCGTCCCAGCAGACCGAGACGTGGAACATGTCCGTCAGACAGGCTGTTGCCATGGCGATAAACAAGACGCAGCTAGTGACCGAAATCATGAAAGACCTGGCCGACAAAGGAGATACGTTGATCCCGCCAATAACTCCATTCTGGAAGTACAATGTGACCGGAGCCGAGGAGTGGAAGTTTGACCCCGAAGGAGCGAAAGCTAAATTGGAGGCCGCGGGATATAGTGACGTTGATTCTGATGGCATAAGAGAGAATGTCTCGAATCCGACGTCTGAGCTGAGCTTCAACTTCTTCTACATAACTGGCGTAGCTGCAGATCAACTGGCTGCCGACAAGATTGCGGACTGGCTACTGGCGATCGGCATAAACGTACAGCCAGACCCGATCGTGGAGATGACCATGTATCAGAAAGTGGTCAACATGGAGGCTGATATGTACCTATGGAACTGGTGGCCGGATGTCGATCCCTCTTTCATACTATCTATTCTGACAACCGACGAGATACCTGCCGACAACGGTGATATGTCTGCTTGGCAGGACGCCATGTACAGCAACCCGGTGTACGATCAGATGTTCCTACAGCAGCAGAGCGCTGTGGACCTCACAGAACGACAGACCATCGTTCATGAGATGCAGAAGATACTCTACCATGACAGCCCGTATGTCGTACTGTGGTACCCATATTCATTATTCGCATACAGAACGGACAGATTTGCGAACTTCCCGGATTTCGAGGCTGAACCTGGAGCAACGCCAGATAATTTCTGGTACTATTTCGAGGTTGGGCTCGTAGGTTCGAACATAAGGCCCGAGGCAGAAGCGGGCCCTGACAGGACCGTCTATCTTGGGGAAGAGCTGAGCTTCACGGGGAGCGCCACTGATATGAATGACCCGATTGCGGACCTCAGCTGGAAGTGGACCTTCGAGGAACCAACAGGAGCGCTCACGACGCTCACTGAGAGGACGGTGGACTACACTTTCAACCAACTTGGCATAGTGAACGTCACGCTCAATGTTACCGACCCCGGAGGGCTGTGGGATGTTGACAAGCTCACAGTGACGGTGATACCCGTCCCAGCAAATGCTGGATGGGTTGTTGGCTACGTGAATTCGAGCAAAGGCGTCGCAATCGTGGGGGCGACTGTGACAGCAGGGACACTCCTGCGAACGACTGACGCTTGGGGCTTCTACAATCTCACGCTCTTGCCTGAAACATATAGTGTGAATGTCAGTGCACCCGGACATGCAAACGCCACGGCACAGGTTACGGTGGCAGCCCATGAATCGACTTGGCTCAACATCACGCTGACCGCCACGGCATGGTCTCTGAACGGGCACGTGTACAACTCCAAGACGCACGGGGCAATCGCAGGCGCGACTGTCAAACTGATCTTGGCAAATGCGACTGTTCTCACCAAGATGACCAATGATGCTGGCTATTACGAGATGCTGGACATCGCATTCGGAACATACACCGTCAGAGCCCAAATGATAGGCTATGAGTCAAACGAAACCACACTGACGGTGACGACCTCGCTGTCGAAGACCCAGGACTTCGATCTCACGCCGTCTGGGGGCGGAGGTGGGGGTGGGCTGAGCACTGCGGCAATTGCTGCTATCGGAGCGGTCGCAGCACTCGTCGTCGTGGGTGTCCTCGCGTGGGTTCTACTGAACAGAAGAAAAGTGAGGGAACCGCCAAAAGAGCCGCCGGCCACCCAGTGACCGCAGGATGCCAATGTCGCCAAACCTCTTCCCCTTTGTATTACACGTGATGTGATTGCGTCGACGAGCAGGATGAAGAACCTCGAATTGGAGCGGACTCGAACATGAAAGCAATGACAAGAATGCTCATCAGAAAGGCTGTAAACTCTGGCATCACACTGTTCTTGGTCATCATCCTCAATTTTGCGATATTCCGTCTGATGCCGGGCAATCCCGTCAATGTGATGGTCCCAGCGGATCCAAGGATTCCTGCTGAATACAAACTACATCTGATAGATGAGTATGGTCTAGACCATCCGATGTATGTTCAGTTCTTTACATACATCAAGGATGCCTTGTTTTTCAAGTTCGGAGATTCGTTTGCGGACCCTGGCACTTCTGCAATGAGTATCGTCCTTTCGAATCTTAGATGGACACTGATTCTTGCAGGCACATCATCTATTCTGATGATCGTGATAGGAACTGCGATCGGAATAGCATCTGCATGGAAGCGTGGCAGCCTGTTTGATACTGGATCTCTTGCATTCACTCTCTTTTTCTATGCGATGCCGACATTCTGGTTCTCCATGATGCTCATCGCGGTCTTCGCAAGGGGTCTTGGTTGGTTTCCAGATTCTGGGGCATTGACTTTTGGAACGCGTCCTGAATGGACATGGGCATCGTTTGTTGATCTCTTAAGGCATCTGATACTGCCAGCTGCGAGCTTGACAGTGGGGGCAATCGGAGAGTTCGCGTTGATAATGCGCAGCTCGTTGATCGATGTGATGACTGAGGACTACATAACGACTGCTAGGGCAAAAGGGCTCCGCGAAAGAGATGTGATGAGATATCATGCAGTGCCGAATGCAATGTTGCCGATGGTCGCCCTAATAGCAATTACATTAGCGTTTGTTGTGGGCGGGGTTTTTCAGACAGAGATCGTGTTCAGCTATCCTGGTGTTGGATACTTGACCGTGAAGGCAACGTATGATCTCAACTACCCCATACTCCAGGCCGCGTTCTTCTTGATAGCTGTCATAGTGATAGTTGCCAATTTCATTGCGGATTTGCTGTTGATGATGATGGACCCGCGCATCTCGGTAGGGTGAGGAATCACGAGCGATCAAAAGGTCTCCGATATCGGTTCAGAGACTTCGCGTGGCGACGTCCGGAGGATAGGGCTGTCCGAGCCCACAATCGAAAGACTGAGGCTTCTGAGGAAGAAGGCGTTGGCTACTTGGAAGATCTACAGAAGAAACAGGATGGGGATGCTAGGGCTGGGGATGCTTCTCGCTTTCGTCTTCATTTCAGTCTTCGCAGGCCAGGTTATGTGGGTACTCGCTCATGTCGCTGGCTGGCCTTCGGTGTATGGCCCGTTTGACGAGGTAGCGCCTATTGGTTCAGGTCTTCCGCCAACAAAGGATCACTGGTTCGGGACGGATACACGTGGCAATGATATTCTTGCAAGAACAATCTACGGAGCGAGGGTTTCGCTGTTGGTGGGGCTCGTGGCTACCCTGGTATCGATGGGGGTGGGAACCGGAGTCGGACTCTTCAGCGGTTTCTGGGGTGGCTGGAGAGACGAGCTGCTGATGAGGATTACGGATGTATTTCTTGTCTTGCCGTGGCTTGTCCTGATGATTGTGCTTGCAACCCTCCTTCCGGGAGGACCGAGCGTGGCGAAAGTCATCTTCGTTATAGGCATAACTGGATGGTCAAGCACGGCGAGAATGGTCCGGGCACAGGTCATGTCAGTAAAGAATAGGACCTTCGTGGAAAAGGCGCGGTCTGTTGGCGCTGGGGATAGTTATATCGTGAGGAAACACATCTTCCCAAACGTATTCCCCCTGGTCTTCGCCAATTCTATACTGACGGTTGCGTTGTCTATTCTTTCCGAGAGCACATTGAGCTTTATCCGACTCGGCCCTGATCCGAGCAGGGTTGTCACTTGGGGGAATATGCTTGAAGATGCAATGTCAGGCCACGCATTCCTCAACGGTCTCTATCTATGGATTCTGATTCCTGGTCTATGCATTGTTTTTGTCGTACTCTCATTCACATTGATTGGCTACGCACTTGATGAGATCTTCAACCCGAAGCTGAGAAGAAGATAGGTGGACTGGTCTCATTGATCGTAGGTCTTTGACTCCTTCTTGATGTAATTCTGTATCTCGGCTGTGACGCCTTTGTCCATGGGCACAGGCTCGTGCTCCTTCAGTATCTTCTTTGCCTTCTCTCTCGCGACCGCGGTGATGTCTTTCGAACCGGTCTTCACCCACGAGTCCAACGACCTGCGGTCAAGCAGCGTCGTGAGGAAGTGCTCCTTCCTGAAGTTCTTCGCTGTGAAGGACGTGCCGAGGAAGCTGGCGTTCGGCCCAACCTTGCAGATCTCATCTACTGCAAGCGTCTCCTCTGTGACCTCGATGCCGCCCAAGACCCTCGAGACCATGCCGGCGATCTCGTTGTCGATCACGAGCTTCTCATAGGATATCGTTATGCTCCCTTCGAGGGATCCGCAGGCGTCGTAGATGAAGTTCATGCCAGCGAGCCCCGCCATCAGCATGTTCGTCGCTGTCTCCAGCCCCGCCTGGGCGTCAAGTGTTTTGGAGTCGGAATTGCCGCCAGTGCCCCTGCGCGGGAGCCCGTAGTACCTGCCCAGCTGACCTGATGCGATGTTTAGCAAGCCGACTTCTGGCCCCCCTAGGGCTGTCGCCCCTGTCTTCATGTCTAGCGCCGCTGAGACCGTCCCGTAGAGCACAGGGGTTCCCGGGTTCGCGAGCTCAGAGATCATGATTCCGGAGAGGACCTCCGCGTTCTGCTGCACTAGCAGTCCTGCGAGGGTCGCTGGTGCGGTGCCGCCAGCCAGCGCTTCGGGAGCGTAGATCATCGGCTGCTTGTACTTCGCGTATATCAGCGCCCCCTCGATCAGTTCTTTGGACTGCTGCATCGGGCTGACGGGGTTGGTGAAGCCAAGGAGGCATGGCTTCTTCATCAGCTCCTCGGTGCCGCCCCTGAGAATCGATGCCATGTCGATGGTTTCCTGGGCCTTCTTCCCGGCATAGTTCCACCCGTCCGTGGTCTTACCTGAGTTCTTCCAGTCCTCCAAGATCACGTACATGTGGTATAGATCGTCCGGAATGTCGGACGGTGTGACCATCATGATAACCATGTGTATGTTCTCCAGCGCGTCGGCGAGCCTGGCAAGGTCCCCGACATCTTTCAGCTTCCCCGGCCTTATTTTGCCATCGAGGTCATGCACCCTCACGGCCAGGCCAGAAGACCCGAAGTGGACGATGTTCCCGGCCATGTTGAGGACGTAGTTCGGATCTCTTCCGTAGAGCTTGAACTCCCGAGGGGCCTTCCGGATGGTCTCTTTGAGGAGGCTCTCTGGGATGCGCACCATCATCGTCTTCTTGTCGACTTCAGCTCCTGCATCCTTGAAGAGCTTCAAAGCCGTTGGTTCCCAGATCTTGACACCCAATCTCTGAAGCACTTCCACTGTGGCGCCGTGGATCTTGTTCAGGTCGTCTCTTGAGAGAATCTCCAATTGACCGCCGACTGGCTCCTTTGTCTGCAAGACGATGCACCTGGCGACCCCGAATGCATTCCAGTTCAAGTATCTGTCGAATCGATAATGGCTCCAGCGTTGATGGGAAGAACAAAACGCTGGGAAGAGGTTCCATATGAGGGGTGTCCAGCGTACCTTGACCCGTAACATTGAATGTGTCCTGAGCGCATGTTTGTTGCAATGGTTTTTACCCTCAGAGGAGATTGTGTGGCGTGATTTCGAAATGTCCAAGACAGTATTAGACAAGGACCAATGGAAACTAATCAATCAACTTTCACTTGAAAAAGCATTGGATGACATAGAAAGCCTCTTCAAGATCGGAGAGAAAGTCGTCGGAACTCCAGAAGAATTCAGAGCGGTAAGGTTGATAGAATCGAGATTCAGAGAGATATGCCTCAAGAATGTTCATCTCGAACCCTTTGAGATTGTTACCAGCTGCCAGAAGCTCAGCGAATTGGAGTTGCTAGAGCCAATCCACAAGAAGCTACCATGTGGGCGGTGTTTCGGAACAAATCGACCAGGCTTCGCCACGGACGCACGGGGCGTCACAGGAGCCGTTGTTGACGTGGGCTTTGGCGCAATCCGAGATTTCAAACGGCTCAAGCGCGAAGGAGTCAATTTCAAGGATAAGATAGTGTTGATAGAGGGGAATGAGAACCTCTTCTACTTCGGAGCTTGGGCGCCAGTCGCTCATGCTAAGGAGTTCGGAGCCGTGGCGGCGATTCTCACATCAGTAGTTTTCGAACGTGATATCCTTCGTATCTACCATACTGAAGATGCTGCAATTCCAGTCGTCTCGATTCCATACATCGAAGCCCAGGCGATACGTCGTCTTCTCAGAGAAGGAGAAGTTAAGGCCAATTTGAAGAATATTGTTGAACTGAACGTTAAAAGCACCTCTCACAATGTGGTGGGTGAGCTCCCAGGGCGGAAATTCCCCGATCAGGTCATTGTGTTAACTGCGCATCACGACAGCTGGTATGGAGCCGCCAACGACAACGCTAGCGGAGTTGCGGCAATCATGGGCGTCGCAGAAGTCCTGGCCAAGAGTTACAAGAATGCCAGGACGATAAGGTTCGTGACGTGCGGCGGCGAGGAATGCAGCATTGAACCTGGCGTCGAAGACGTCTTCCGGTGGCTGGCGGGCTCATATGCTTACACAAAGCAACATGCCGACGAATTGGAGAAGATCGTCGCGAACATCAATCTCGACGGCATCGCCTATGGCTTCAGCAGCAACATAACTCTCACACAGGAGCTCGAGTCGCTAACGAACGAACTGATCGACGAACTCGAGGCCGAGGCACTCTATGAGGTCGAAGGAGCGCCTGACACTGGCTTAGACCAATGGTGGTTTGTTCGACATGGCGTTCCGAGCGTGAGCATCGAC
>Ga0315295_10003335_pt1 | contig 13675 bp, 15 predicted proteins | sample YL17G14_0_MG_FD_204453 | JGI IMG/M metagenome (GOLD analysis project Ga0315295, IMG submission 204453) | Sediment microbial communities from Yellowstone Lake, YNP, Wyoming, USA - YL17G14_0 | ecosystem: Environmental > Aquatic > Freshwater > Lake > Sediment | place: USA: Wyoming | collected...
AATGCATAAGCCTGTGGCTGGCGGCCTCTTTATCGTCGACAAATGTGTAAGTGGCCGGATCCCATTTCAGGGGTCTTCCAAGTTCATTTGCAATATTCCCAAGACAGCATGTAATTGCTGTACTGCAGCCAACCTCAATTGAGGCGATTGGTTTCTGGACATAAACATCTTTTCCAGCATGGCAGGCATGAATTGTCATAAGCGCATGCCAGTGATCGGGAGATACAACCTCAACCACATCGATATCCTTACGTTCGAGAAGCTGTTCATACTGTTCGTAGGTATCACAGCTGGAGCTACTCTTACTCCGTTGATGACATAGTTTGGCAGTATGGTTAAACCTGTCAGTCCGATTGCCGACAATCCCAGAAAGTCACGCCGGTTTAATCCTTTATTAGTCTTTTCTTTCATCGTAAAATATGGTTAAGAGTTAATTGTCTAAAACGGCCAAAAATAGGAAATACTTTTAAAGCGGCTAATGTGATTGCAGTATATTTTAAAGAAAAATCCGGTTGTGAATTGAATCACACACCGGATCTGTTTTAAATTCAGTATGAAGGTCTATTCCGTTTCTGTTGTTTTTGACCCACAGGTACCAGTGCATGAAGCTGCCTGTCCGCAAGCAGGATTTACTGTTTTTGCTTCAGTCTGGTGGGCAGGACAGGTTGCAGGGTTGCAAGCTTCAGTTTTGGCTTTCGGCAACTCCTTTTTTGAACCATCGGCATTTACAAACAGGACAACCACGCATGCCATAATCAGGATGCTTCCAATAATTATAAGTAGTTTTTTCATATCTGATAGTTTTTTAATTGAGACCTCAATAATACAAAATTTCTGTCATTTCACATTTATCTGAACGTAAATTCAGTCGGAATATTTACTAATCTTTCTTTTAGATTGTGCATGTTAAATGTATTTAAAACAAAACTTGACTTATGTATAAGATAGCTGTAAATTTGATTTAGAATTATTTAGTATGCTTCTGTAAAATTATTACTTAAAAATCTGTTCAATGAAAAAAGCAAGATGTTACAGGAATCTGTTCCTGATTGCAGCAGTTTGGAACCTGGTGGCAGGTATAAGCTGCTGGCTCGGTGGAATTTTTATGCCTGATCTATTCTTCGGCATGTTTGGAATGCCTTTACCGGTATCATTATTCCCTTTTCATGCAATGTTCTGGTTTATCATTGCATTCGGTATTGGATATTTAATTGTTAGTCGCGATATCTCAAAAAATCATGGAATTGTACTAATTGGCCTCATTGCTAAAGTTCTTTTTTTTATAGATTGCCTGATTACACTTACATTGAATGAGGCAAACCTGCATCTGCTGCTTACCGGAATAATTGATCTGATTTTTGCAGTCTTATTTGCTGAGTTCCTGCTCAGGATGAGAAAGCCAGAGGCTTTGACCTCTGAATAAAAATAAATTACCTATGAAAAAACTAAATATGTTGTTATTGTCTGTGCTGTTAACTCTTTCTCTGTCAGCATATAAAAACATATCATCCTCTGTGAATGAAAATTTGCCTGCTGCAGATTCAGATCCTGGATCTGTAACCATCGGGAAGTGCCAGGATTTTAAAATTACCGGCGATGGGAGCTCAGATTCCTGGAAAAAGACGGAGTGGATAAAACTGGTTCCCCAGGGTTCGAACTACATTGATTATGAGACACAGGTCAAGGTACTTTACTCCGGAACCGGGATCTATTTCCTTTTCAGCTGTAAAGATGAAAAGCTGACAACCACAATGAAGGCTGACAACCTCAATCTGTGGGAAGAAGATGTTGTGGAAGTTTTTTTATGGACCTCTGAGGATTTCCCGGTCTATTTCGAATATGAAATTTCTCCGGCAGATTATGAATTGCCAATTATGGTCCCCAATTATAAAGGGAAGCTTTTGGGCTGGCTCCCATGGAAATACGACGGTGACAGGAAAATAGTGCATGCCACAAGTTCAATTGGCGGTGAGAAGAAAAGCGGAGGAAAGGTCTCAGAATGGATTGCTGAGTTCTTCATACCGTTTAAACTGCTTAATCCCCTGCCTCAGGTTCCTCCGGCTTCAGGCACAAAATGGAGGGCAAATATGTACAGGATTGATTATGACGAGGGCACTTCACATTATGCCTGGCAAAGGACCACCGGTTCGTTCCATGATTATAAAAGTTTTGGAACATTTGTGTTTGAGTAGAAAACCTGAAGGGGCCTTCCTGGTTTGGAATAATTTTTGCGGGTAACAGATTATTATGAACTTGACAGTAAGTCAGAATAACTAAGCATATGAAAAAGATAATAATTATCGTTGTTATGTTATCTTTTATGTTTGCTTGTGAAAAATACACAGACAAGACAGACAATAGATATACTGCAAGAATAGTGGCTTTTGATCTTAACTGCTCTACCTGTATATTAGAATTTCCTGACGACTATATGATGGTTCAGGAAGAAATAGGTGAAAGTTCAGGCAATTATTACGAAGCAATTAATTTAAGCAGGGGGCCTTATGAAATAGGGCAAATGCTAAGGGTAAAAATCCGGAAAGCAGACATAAATGAATTGACACCATGCATAACATTATATCCATCGCGTAATTATAAAAAAGTATTCGTTACGGAATTTGAAGATTTTAATAATCTGACTTTTAATGATACAATTGAATTATCCTGCAGGGATTGTTTATATGACCCTGAAAACCAATTGTATATTTGTCTGGACTCAGTTTTAAATGATTCCCGTTGTCCTTCAGGAGTTTATTGCTTCTGGGAAGGCAATGCAGCAGTAAGATTTAAATTTGAGGAATTAAATGAGAAGCCCATTTTCTTTAACCTGAATACTCACAGGGGATTTACCGCCGACACAATTATTAATGGATATAAATTTACTCTGATTGGATTAAGTCCTTATCCTTCTATTGAACATCGTATAGCACAAAGTGATTATAAAGCGAAATTAATAGTAAAAAGAATTAAATAAGAAACTGAATCTAAGTTCACTTTCGAATTACCAGCTTTACTTACTTTATTAACCCTGTTTCCTTACCTTTAATGGACAATCCCGTTCCCCGGTAATTTTTGTTAAATAGAATCAAAATGAGAAGCTCTGTTTTTTACTCAAACCCAGGCACTATAATTTTCCTTATAATTGTTTTAAGTATATCATTGCAGGCTGAAGCTCAAACAACTTCAGAAGGAACATCTCATCAATTCCTTTATTCCGATTTTTTGAGCAGTAAAGTCAAAATGAGAAATGGTCAAATCCATGTTCTTAATTTGAATTATAACACTATTTCAGAAATGATGGTATACCAAAAGGATGATAAACTCTATGATTTGGCTAATCCTGAAATGACGGATACTGTTTTTCTGGGGAAAAGTAAGTTTGTACCGGCCGGGAGAGTTTTTTATGAAGTTTTACTGCTTGCACCGGTTCCGCTATTTGTCCAGTACAAGGGTGAGCTTGTAGATCCCGGAACTCCGGCAGGTTATGGCGTAAATTCAAAGGTCTCTAACACCAAATCCATACAAACATTTGAAATGTTGCGAAATAATGTCAACCGTAAGATACCATCAGATTATGAAGTAAAAACGGATTTGATTTACTGGTTCAGAAAAGGTGGTAGCACGTTCAGCTTTATTAACGAGAAGCAGTTCCTAAAGGTATTCCCGGATAATGAATCGGAACTTAAGCAATTCATTAAACAAAACCGCATTAAATTTGACAGACCCTCCGATATAATAAAACTTGCTGTTTATCTTAATAATATTATTCAATAACCTGAACAACCAATTCATTGATATAAACCCCCGCATCAGCCGGGTGGATCTCTTTTTATAAAGAAGCCAGCACCCTCGACTTGATAAAAAGAGAGAACCCATAAATCAACTAACCTAAACCTTAGTAGGAAGGATGCTGGCAGAATAATATTTTTTGTCACTTCACAGATATAACAAAAACAGATTGAGAATGTTCATGGATTTAAATGATTAAAACTGATTGAATAAATTTGCTTCTGGCACAAATATTTTATAATTTGAATACGTTATCTTCTTGCCTGGATAAAAGTTAAATCAATACAGTTCTGAGAAATGAGTTACTATAAAAGGGAAATATTAATCAGGGCGATAATTTTTGGAGCAATAATTTCCAGCGTGGTAATTATTGGCTTTTCATTCCATGCCTGCTCTCTCCTTAAATACCTGCATACTGCACTAATAAACTCCATCGGAGCGTATTCGTAGTTAATCGTTAAAGCTTTTCAATCTTTCCCTCTAAACAGAAACAGTATTGTCGGCTATTTCAATCCTGAAGTTTCCCAATGCTTCGAAAGTTGGTCTTTCAGCAACAAGTTAACAAGTTTTCTTGCGAACGAAGCAGTACAGATTGCAATTGCAAGTGCTGCTGCTAAAAACAATCTTTTCATGGCTTAAAGAATTAGTTGATACTTGAAATTCAAAAAAGCATTCTACGATCTATTTATCCAAAATCAAATTCTTTTTCATTAAGCTATGATTAATCATAAACTCATACCGAAATTATACTATATACAAATACAAAAAAACAGATATGCAACCATTGGTGAGTTTGAATTGATGGCTGGCGAAAGGGAATAATAATAATTTCTATGTTTTAAAATAAATTTGACTTTGGCTTTTTGCTGGTATAACTTCGTACAAGAATTTGTTTGATAAGGGTCATTGAGATTAATATTGACGACATTTATAACAGATTTCTTTTATTGACTGAATTTTTTCAGCGATGAAACCAAAGAAATTCTTGTATTTATACCTATTTATGGGTATGGCACTAATTCAGCTTTATGCACTGCCCCCCGGTGTCCCGAAACGTACAAATTTATGAAGATACTTCTCATTTCACCCTTAATAGGGGATCAAATGCGAAGGGAAAAAGGTCTTTTGTGGCCATCACTCGCTCTTTATATCCTTGAAGGACTTACTCCCAAAGAGCATACTGTTAAGATTGTGGAAGAAGAACTTGAAAGAATCCCGTTTGAAGAAGAGTATGATCTTGTAGGTATAAGTTGTATGACTGCTAATGCTCCCAGAACTTACCAGCTTGCTGATGGTTTCAGGGGGAAAGGAATTAAAGTTGTCCTTGGTGGTATTCATCCCACCATACTTCCTGACGAAGCATTGCAACACGCAGATTCTGTTGTTATTGGAGAAGCTGAAGGCGTCTGGGGGAAAGTCCTTGATGATATTTTAATTGGTAATCTTCAACAGAAATACAGTAATCCCAATCCTGATCTTAGTATCTATGTACCTAAAAATTTTGACAAAATTCTTAGAAGGAAATCTTTTAACATTTTACCAATAATAACAACAAGGGGATGCCCCTACGATTGTGATTTTTGTTCCGTGACCAATATCTACGGAAAAAAGATAAGACACATCCCGGTTGAAAACGTTGTAAAAGATATTGTTGCTTCCGGTAGTAAAAAAGTATTATTCTATGATGATAATATTATCGGGCAGTCAAAATATGCAAAAGAACTTTTTAAGGCAATTAAACCCTTAAAAATTAAATGGGGCGGGCAGGCCACAATTTCCCTGATTAATGATACAGAACTATTACAACTGGCAGTTGAAAGCGGGTGTATGGGTTTGCTGATAGGTCTGGAAAGCATTTCCGAATATCAGATGGATTCGATGAAAAAATGCATTAAAAACCGTGACCAGCTTAAACTTGCATTAAGGGATATCATGAAAATGGGTATCCTTGTCCATGCCACAATCATTTTCGGTTTTGACTCTGATACCATTGAAGTGTTTGAAGATACGGTCAGATTCCTGATTGATTGTAAAATAAGTTCAGTATCATTCTGCATTCTGACCCCTCTTCCTGGCACAAGAACTTATGAAAATCTGTTAAAAGAAGACCGTCTTATCACTACAGACTGGAAATACTACAATAACAGGACTGTAGTTTTTAAACCCCGCAACATGAGTCCCCATGAGTTACAAACAGGCAACTGGCAGGCTAAAAAGGATTTCTACCGGATCAATTCCATAGTCAGGAGATTGTCGGGTAACATCAAACATGCTGGAATTCATCTTATTTCCAATATCACATATATCAAGCACGTAAATAGCGAGAGAGAAAGAATTAGAATACTTGACAAAGAGCTATTGACGTCATGTCAAATTTAAATCCCCTTAGCTTCTGGAAAGGCCAGTGACTTTGACCACTGCAAGCTGGAAAAGATTGACCATCTCTGGCTGGTCTTAAGTCATTGTAATAATGCTATTTATCTAAATTGTAAACTGACCGGCTAAATGTGGTCAACGAGTCCGGCTTTTGCAACCAACTCTAAAATCCAAGCAGAGTAACCATCCTTTATAAGATATTTGCGTGTTTTCTACACACCTTGAAAAAAGAAACAAAACAGTCGATATTCCGTAAGGAATATATTACAAGAGAAAATTTTTCAACTCTTTGGTTATACTGAAAATTGCTTGTTGCACGCTGCCCTCTGTTGAGTAAAGGCAATTTGTTCAAGGACAGATTTTTTCACAAGTTCTTCATGATTTTCGTATTTGAATAGTCTTATAAATGCGGGATTTAAAAACAGAAGAAATATTCACTTCAACACCGCTATCCAAATCTAACATTGCGTTGATAACAATAAGTTTATCCATGCAAAACAAATCGTCAGGAGAAAAATCTTGCTCTGTGATAAAACCATCATTAAGAAGTTGTTGTCGTTTGGTACCATTTAGTAAGAAACTGGATGGCGTATAATATTCATTGCCTTTGCACAGAACCACATTTCCAAAACTCGTATCTGTAATTCTTCCGTTTTTCACAATAAGAATATCGTCTGCTTCACCCTTTTGTTTTAATAATTCAATGATTTGAGAGCGGTCAGCAAACTTGTGTGAATAGGATATAGTATTGTCAATGACCATTTGCAGTGACCTGATTTGTCTTTGTATATAAGGTTCAAATTCAATAAATTCAACCTTATTTTCATAAAGAATCCGGCATTTTACAATGCCCTTTTTAGCCTCTGCAGGAATTGGAAGAGTCAATAAATCAAAGTTTATACTCTTTCCTAAAAGAACAAGGCTGCTGGCATGCATCCGCCTCTGGTGGTATAGGGGATTCATCAGAATGCCACTGCGGATCTGAATGGTTTCAAGTAAAAGAGACATACACTTTATCGATTAACTCCTGATATTCACTTTCGGCTTTACTATTGGTGGTTATGCCACCACCACTACGGAATACGAGCCCTTGAGACGTTTGCTCAATATATCGGATCATAACAGCACTATCAAGATTTGTTCCATCAAACACCCCGAAAATGCCGGTGTAGTAATTTCGGTTGTCCTTTTCAACTTTTAGGATAAGGTCAATGGTGGCTTTTTTGGGAGCCCCTGAGATGGAACCAGCAGGAAGAAGTGAAAAAATAATTTCCCCCAGATGTTGGTTGTAGTCTGCCGGTAATTGGCCTTTTATAACAGAACTAACTTGCAGCAAGTTTTTTCCATTTGTAAAAATTTTGTCTATATACCGAAACCGTTCTACCCGTACTTCACTCGCCACCCGGCTTAAATCGTTACGTATCAAATCGACAATGGTATAATGCTCTGCTGTTTCTTTGACGTCGTTTAAAATCAAACGCTCAGCATCAGGGATTGCAGCATCAATTGTCCCTTTCATCGGGAAGGAAGCTATTACTCCGTTCACAATTTTCACAAAACATTCAGGCGAAAAACATACAAAATTATTTACAACCAATAATTTATAGGGTGAAGTACTACGCATAAAAATATCTTCTAAACTCAGGTCAGTATGTAACTGAGTTGGGAAAGTGAGATTAGTCAGAAAAGTGTCACCATGCTGAATATTATCTTTCACAGTATTAAACGCTTTCCTGTATTCTGAAAAACTGACCGGGATTTTTTCGAAATAAAATGATTTTTGGGAAGTAGTATTTTCAGGTAAATGAATATGGGTTCCTAAGGAAAAAAACAGACAGCTATCCAATGAGGTCAAGGGCTTAAAAATACAATTCTTCATTTCAAAATCAATGACAAAAACAAAAGCCTCACCTGTTTTACCGGCTTCGTTCATCTTTTTTATCATCTCCTGCTTGTTCATTTGAAAGCTATTGCAGGGTGCAAAGATAAAGGATTACCATTATGCAAGTGGCAGATAATGTCGGATTTTCAATATTAAAGAATCGCAGATTATTTAATCATTAAATAATGTTATGCTTGCATATTGAAAGTAAGGTATGAGAGTTGATTTTTAATCAGAGATAAGGGATAATGTAAATAAATTTCAGTTTTTGTTTTATAATATTATAAAAAATCTTACCTTTGCTTTCAGAAAAACACAGAAATGAGACTTTTGGTTAACAATTGGTGGTGGCAAATCTTACCGGTAACATACGGGAGGTAAGATAGCACTGCTATATTGTAATGATATATCAACGGCCTGTCGAACTCTCGGCAGGTCGTTTTGTTTTTGACCCAGGCATCAAATAAATTCATTATGAGAGAAACAAAAATGGTTACGAGTTTACATCCTTTTCCTCCGGGCCTCGCTGATATTATCACGCCGGTTACTATCTACCTTAAGATCAGGGACCAATTTCCTAATGCCATATTGCTGGAAAGCTCAGATTATCACGGAAATAACAATAGTATGAGCTACATCTGCTTTGATGTCATAGCGGTATTTAAAGCAGATGATTACAAAATTGACATCCTTTACCCAGATGGTGAAAAGGAACAAATCGAAATTGTAGACAAATTCACTTTATCCGATATTTTTAAAGCTTTTCTGAAGTCGTTCAGGATCAAAATGAATACGGACCAGATTGGAGTATCCGCTAACGGACTGTTTGGTTATACTACTTATGATGCAGTTAAATATTTCGAAAACATTCGCTTTAATAACAAAGTAAGAGAAGACTGCCATATCCCTGATATTTATTACTGCCTTTACAGGTATATTGTAGCAATCAATCATTTTAACAACCGCATTTTTCTTGTCGAGAATCTTCTCGAAGGAGAAGAAAGCAGAAATGAAGAAGTAAAAAGCCTTTTGCGGAACCGAAGTCTTGGAGCTTTCCAATTTGAATCCCTCAGTAATGAAAGTTCAGATATTACCGATAAGGAATATACTGAAATGGTCGGAAAAGGGAAAAAGCATTGCTTCCTGGGAGATGTTTTCCAGGTAGTTCTGTCGAGGCAATTCAGTCAACAGTTTCTTGGAGATGAGTTCAATGTATACAGGGCTTTACGGAATATTAATCCTTCTCCCTATCTGTTTTATTTTGACTATGGGGGATACAAACTTTTCGGATCTTCTCCCGAAGCTCAACTGATTATTGAGAAGGGGGTAGCCAGGATAAATCCTATCGCCGGAACCTTTAAACGATCCGGTGATGATGAACAAGACAGGCAATTGGCTATTGATCTTACCAATGACAGGAAGGAGAACGCCGAGCACGTCATGCTGGTCGATCTGGCAAGAAATGATCTCAGCCGGAATTCGGATAATGTAGTTGTAAAAACCTATCGGGAAGTGCAGTTTTATTCACATGTTATTCATCTGGTTTCTGAGGTGACAGGCGAACTTAAGGAGTGTTTTAATCCCATAAAGGTTTTTGGGGATTCATTTCCGGCAGGAACCCTCTCCGGAGCCCCAAAATTTAAGGCCATGGAGCTTATCGATAGTTTCGAGAACCGAAACCGGGGATATTACGGAGGCGCCCTAGGATATATTGGCTTTAACGGGGATATCAATCATGCAATCATGATCCGCTCATTTCTTAGCAGGAATAATACCCTCTATTATCAAGCTGGGGCAGGTATTGTGGCTGCCTCTGTTGAAGAAAACGAACTTAATGAGGTGAATAATAAGCTTGGTGCCCTGAAAGCAGCTATCGCAATGGCCTCCCGGATATAATAACTTTAAACAGGCAACAATGAAAATGATGGTATTGGACAATTACGATTCATTTACTTACAACCTGGTGCATATTCTGAAAGAATTGAGCAAGGGGCCTGTGGATGTCCACAGAAATGATGAGATCAGCCTGAAAGATATGGGTAAATATGACAAAATTGTAATTTCTCCCGGCCCGGGAATTCCGGATCAGGCAGGTATTACGAAAAAAATGATCAGACATTTTGCTCCCAAAAAGAGCATTCTGGGAGTTTGTCTGGGATGTCAGGCCATAGCAGAGGTTTTTGGGGGAAGCCTGAATAACCTCGACCAGGTGTATCACGGAGTGGCAACTAACATAATTGTACTGGATGAGGACGACAGAATTTTCAGGGGAATTCCGGTAAGTTTTACAGCTGGAAGGTATCATTCATGGGTGATCAATGAAAGTAATTTTCCTGCCGGTCTCAAAATAACAGCGAAGGATGATGAAGGAATGATTATGGCTATAACACACTTAACTTACGATGTTAAAGGAATCCAGTTTCATCCCGAATCGGTTCTTACCGGGTATGGGAAACGAATGTTACTTAACTGGTTGAATGTTTAAGTTAAGTGAATCTGAAAATCAAGATGAAACTATGAAAAAATGAAAGAAATCCTCCAAAGATTAACATCCCACCTTACCCTTGAAAGGGAAGAAGCGAGGAATATATTGAAAAAAATTGCTAATGGTGAATATAATAATTCACAGGTATCATCTTTTCTTACGGTTTTTATGATGCGCATAATAACTGTTCACGAGCTGGCCGGTTTTCGCGATGCTCTACTGGATTTATGTCTGGTAACAGACCTTTCTGAATTTGAAACGATCGATCTATGTGGGACAGGAGGAGATGGAAAGAATACTTTTAATATCTCTACTCTGTCGTCGTTTGTTGTTGCAGGGGCCGGAGGCAAAGTCTCCAAACACGGCAATTACGGTGTCTCATCAGCCTGTGGTTCCAGCAATGTAATGGAATACCTGGGATATAAATTCACGAACAACCGGGATACTCTCAGGAAGCAGTTGGGAAAGGCGAATATTTGTTTCCTTCATGCACCTTTATTTCACCCGGCCATGAAAGCTGTTGCCCCAATCAGGAGGGAACTTAGTGTGAAAACCTTTTTCAATATGCTTGGCCCAATGGTTAATCCGTCATTCCCACATAACCAGTTCGTGGGCGTATGGAGTCTGGAGACAGCAAGGCTTTACAATTACATTTACCAGCAAACCGATAAGAATTATACAATTGTGTATTCATTGGACGGGTACGATGAAATCTCGCTTACCAGCGAATTTAAGATGATCTCTAATCATGAAGAAGAACTACTTTCTCCGGAAAAGATTGGTTTACCCAGGCTTACTCATGAGGATCTTTCTGGTGGTGTAACAGTAGAAGATTCTGTTAAGATCTTTCTAAATATTCTGGAAGGTAAAGGTTCTGAAGCACAGAAGGCAGTCGTAATCGCTAATTCAGGGATGGCCCTGAGAAAACTTTATCCCGGAAAAAGCATCCCGGAATGCTTTAAAATAGCAGAAAGTTCATTGCAGGGAGGCAAGGCATTTAATGCATTAAAGAAACTTTTAGAACTTTAAGAAGATGAATGTGCTGGATAAAATCATAGCTTTTAAAAGGAGTGAACTTGAAGGCAAAAAGAAATTTCTGCCTTCAAGTAAATTTGAAGGTTCACCGTTTTTTAAATGTGAAATGCCCTCTTTTTATGATGCACTGGCAAAACCAGGACCTTCCATCATTGGGGAGTTTAAAAGAAAATCTCCCTCAAATGGCTTGATTAACATTAATGCTGAAGTAAAGCAAGTTGCAAGGGAGTATGAGGAAGCAGGAATTGCTGCCATGTCAATTCTTACCGATCGGGAATATTTCGGGGGAGAGGATCATGATCTTCAGACGGTGGCAGGTTTTGTTAAGATCCCTCTCCTGAGAAAGGATTTTATTGTGGATGAGTACCAGGTGGTAGAATCAAAATCTATCGGGGCAAGCGCAATCTTGCTCATTGCCGCTGTCTTAAGTAAAAAGGAAGCAGGTGCACTTACTGAATTATCCTTAAACCTTGGCATGGATGTACTTTTGGAAGTCCATGATGAGAAGGATCTGGAAAAGATGAGTCACAAAATAAAGATTATAGGTGTCAATAATCGTAATCTTAAGACTTTTGAGGTTAGTATGGATCATTCCCTGGAACTTTTTTCATGTTTGCCTGAGAATTGCCTTAAGGTGGCAGAAAGCGGTTTCCAGACATATAAAGAAGTAACAAAGTTATTTACTACAGGGTATAATGCCTTTTTGATCGGCGGGAAGTTTATGAGGTCGAAAAATCCAGGAAAGACTGCTGCCAGGTTTATGAAGGATTTAAAAAAGAGCATGGAATGAGTTTAATGATAAAAATATGCGGAATGCGTGAACCGGGAAATATGCTTGAGGTGGCAAATCTTAAACCTGATCTGATGGGATTCATCTTTTATCCGGCCTCCCCGCGTTATGCTGCCAAAATATTAAATCCTGAAATCTTAACCAAATTTCCTCCTTGCATTAGAAAAGTAGGTGTATTCGTGAATACTGGCTTTGATGAGATAAATGAAACAACCCGTAAATACTCCCTTGATATGGTCCAGTTACACGGAGATGAAAGCCCTGAAATATGCCGTCGGCTCAGTGAAGCAGGTGTCCACGTTATTAAATCTTTCAATATAAAAGACAGTACCGGATTCAAATTATGTGCTAAATACATCCCTTATACAGACTATTTTCTATTTGATGCTTCCACCTCAAAATATGGCGGATCGGGAAATAAATTCGATTGGAAAATACTTGATAAATACGAATTGGATCATCCGTTTTTTCTTAGCGGAGGAATTGCCCCCACGGATATTTACAATATTATGGAGATTACCAATCCAGCATTCTATGGAATTGATCTTAACAGCAAGTTTGAAGTTAAGGCGGGTTTAAAAGACGTTAAAATCCTGGGGAAATTTATTAACGACGTTCAGAATAAAAACAAATCATTATGAACGAGACATTTACAGCTGACAAGAATGGATATTATGGTGAGTTCGGTGGTGCATTCATTCCTGAAATGCTCAGGCAGAATGTAGAATCATTAAGGGCTGTTTATCACCAGATCGTTGAATCGGCAGAGTTCCAAAAGGAGTTTACCGGGTTACTCCGCAACTATGCAGGGAGACCATCCCCTTTATTTTTTGCAAACCGGCTGAGTGATAAGTATGGGGCAAAGATTTATTTAAAACGAGAGGATTTAAATCATACAGGTTCCCATAAAATAAACAACGCCATCGGTCAGATTATACTTGCAAGAAATATGGGGAAAACCAGGATCATCGCTGAAACTGGTGCAGGTCAGCACGGAGTGGCTACGGCTACCGTATGCGCACTTATGGGACTGGAATGTGTGGTTTATATGGGTGAGACCGATATGCTCAGACAAGAACCTAACGTAAAGAGGATGGAGATGCTTGGGGCCAGTGTAGTACCGGTAAGAAGTGGTAACAAAACCCTCAAGGATGCGACGAATGAAGCTTTGCGTGATTGGATATGTAATCCAGTAAACACTTTCTATATCATCGGCTCTGTTGTCGGTCCGCATCCGTACCCCGATCTGGTTGCACGGTTTCAATCAGTTATTAGTGAAGAATTACTTTTTCAACTCAATGAAGCAGAAGGGACAGAA
>Ga0315295_10003336_pt1 | contig 13670 bp, 20 predicted proteins | sample YL17G14_0_MG_FD_204453 | JGI IMG/M metagenome (GOLD analysis project Ga0315295, IMG submission 204453) | Sediment microbial communities from Yellowstone Lake, YNP, Wyoming, USA - YL17G14_0 | ecosystem: Environmental > Aquatic > Freshwater > Lake > Sediment | place: USA: Wyoming | collected...
GTCCGTCGTCACCTTGATAGTAATATCCCTTTCCGCAAGAGGTTCCAAGGTTCTCTTCAGCATAGACAGATCCTCGTCGGTGAACTCATACGCGCTCACAATCTCGACACCCGGCTGGTTCCCTTCCGCTGCCATTCTCTTCATCTCCAGGGCCATCTTCCCGAGATTACCGAGGAATTTCCTGTATGTCGCCATGTGAAGTTCCTCGTCGGAGATGTGACGCAGCAAGTTCATGGATGCCTCACATGCCATGGCTACCGTTTTTTCTTTCAGGGCCTTCTCGACCCGCTTCTTTTCTGCATCAAAGAGCACCCTCTCCTTCTCAATCAACGTTACCGCTTCATCTCTGGCCCTTGCGAGCAATTGCCTCCTCTCATCAGATATCTCCTCTTGCATCTTTTCTCGCTCCCGTACCTGCGCTTCCCTGAATGTTGCGATCTTCTCCTCATAGTGCTTCTTGAGCTCTAATGCCTCTCTCCTCGTGTTCTCCGCATCCTGCATGTCTTTTTCGATGGTTCTCCTCCGCTTCTCCATAATTTCCTGCACAGGCCGGTATAACACACGCTTCAGAATGAAGAGCAGGACAAAAAAGTTTATGAGCTGGAATAGAAAGGTCCAGATGGTGAACTTCATTTCACAACGTACCCGATCAACGGATTGGCAAAAAGTATGATGAGTGCGATGACAAATGCATAGATGGCTATCGATTCTATCAGCGCCATACCGACAAAGAGCGTCCTCGTGATCTGTGTGGACGCCTCAGGTTGCCTGGCGATAGATTCGAGTGCCCTTGTGAGGGCTTCACCGAGGGCCCTCGCAGGCCCATACCCCCCGACGGCTATAGAAAAGCCGGCGGCGATTATTGATGACGCAATGATGACAGTCATGGAATCCATTATATCCCCCTTTATGGTTTTGTTCGTATGACCCCTGCGATGAATACGAGCGTTAAAATGCCGAAGATATATGCCTGAATTATCCCTATGACAACATGGAGGAGATAGAAAGGGACCGGGACGAGGAGCCCGACAATCCCGATGAGTATCACAGCGATCATATCCCCGCTCAGCATGTTACCGAAAAGTCTCACAGACAGGGCGATGGTCCTCGTAACCTCGGCGATGAGGTGAAACGGGAGGAGAAGCCACGAGGGTTCCCGATAGTGGGCGAGGTATCCCCTGATTCCCTCAGTCCTGATACCGAAGACATGGGTCATCGAATACGATATCACCGCAAAGGCAAATGTGGTATTGATATCCGCCGTAGGGGTCTTGAATCCGGGCAGCAGACCTATGAGATTGGAGAAGCCTATGAAGATCCAGAGGGTACCGAGGATGGGTACGACCATCCATGGGTTCACCGGCACGACATCTTTTACTGTTTTTTCTATAGTCTCAATAACCGCCTCCAGTATCTCCTGGTAACCTGAAGGCTTTAAGGAGAGCCGTCTCGTCAGCATATAACAGACACATGTGATCATTATCATGACAACCCAGGTAATAATCACCGTATCCGTGACCTTGACCGGCCCTATGGAAAAGAGCACTTCGGGGAAGATATCGAATCTCCTCACCATCGCGACTTCCTCATCAGGAAGTGCCAGATGTTATAGACTCCTGAAGCAACGCCGAGTATCATGCATGTGATTGTCCATGAGATGTCACCAGCATCGAACTTTCCGTCCAGGTATCTTCCGAAATACGCGCCTGCGACAACCGGGATTGCAAAAAGCCAGCCGCCGACACCAAGCACATAGGCATAATGCCAGAATGCAGACCGTTCCCGCCTGCCCTTCTTGAGGTCCCGGGCAGATTTTTCAATGTCCTCAGAGAATCTCTGATCCTGTTTCACGGTGTTCCTCTTGCCAGTTCAATATTCTTTTCGAGGAATGACCTCTCGATGTTCTCTATCGTTTTGCGCAGTGCCATTTCGGATTCGATCCTCCTGGCAACGGTAGATTCGATAACCCTCGAGAGCTTTTCCGCATCTTCGCTCTCATAGACCTCCAGTGAAGTTATCGTCACAGTGCCATGTCTTACGCTGAGCACACCTCCGTTAACGGCAAGAAAAACCTCCCTGTCGTCAGCACCGGTAAAATAACAGAGTGAAGGTTCAAGGATGGTAAAGAAGTCAATGTGGTTTCTCATGATACCGAAAAAGCCCGAGGCATCTTTCAGCCTGATATGGATGACCTCTCGTTCCGATATCCGGAGGGGGGTCACTATCCTGAGCCTGAAGGCGGAATCCTTCATTCCATCTCTCCGAGATCCCCGATCATGAAAAATGCCTCCTCCGGCATGGTGTCCAGCCTTCCCGAGAGTATCAATTCACATCCCTTGAGCGTCTTTTCAAGCGGGACATGCCTCCCTCTGCGGCCTGTGAACTCCTCGGTGAGAAAAAAGGGCTGCGTGAGGAACCGTTCGAGCCTTCTCGCCCTCCTGACGATGAGCCGGTCTGACTGCGACAGTTCCTCTATCCCGAGCATGGCGATGATATCGAGCAATTCCCTGTATCGGGAGAGATGCTCCTTGACCTTGCTTGCGATATCATAATGCCGCGCACCGACTTCTTCAGGACCCATGAATTTTGAGCTTGAGGAGAGCGGATCAATGGCCGGATAGAGCCCTTTGGCCGCTATTTCACGTGAGAGAACGACGGATGTGTCGAGATGGGGGAGCACATTTGCCACCGCAGGGTCCGTGAGATCGTCAGCCGGAACATAGATGGCCTGTACTGAAGTAATTGAGCCCTTTTTCGTCGATACCAGCCTTTCCTCGACTTCCGCGAGCTCAGAGGCAAGGGTAGGCTGATACCCGACACGCGAAGAGAGCCTTCCCAGGATCACGGAGACCTCATTGCCGGCCTGCACGAACCGATACACGTTATCCATGAGAAAAAGGATGTCCTTACCCATTTCATCCCTGAAGAATTCTGCCATCGTGATTGCCGAAAGAGGCAGTCTGAATCGTATGCCAGGTGATTCAGCCATCTGTCCGAGTACGAGAATTGCGTTCTGCATAATCTCTTTCCTCTGCATCTCCCTCCATAGTTCGTGCCCCTCCCTCATCCTCTCACCAACACCGCAGAAGATGGAGATCCCTGCATGAACCTTTGCGATCTTATAGATAAACTCCATGAGCAGCACAGTCTTCCCGACGCCTGCACCGCCGAAGAGCCCGACCTTGCCTCCCTTGGGAAATGGAGCAAGGAGGTCAATGATCTTTATTCCAGTCTCCAGAATGCCGGAGGCGGGAACCTGTTCTTCGAGGGCCAACGGCGTTTTATGGATCGGAAGAGGGGATGCGTCACTGAGCGGTGGCATGCCGTCAATGGGGTTGCCGAAGATATTGAATGCCCTGCCGAGACACTCTTTGCTTACAGGGATAAAGATCGGTCCTCCCAATGGCACTGCCTTCATGCCACGCTTGAGACCTTCTGTGAAGCCCAGTGCTATTGCCTTTATGGTCGCACTGTTTATATGTTCATGGACCTCAAGAATAATGTGTGCGTTGTCCGTTTTTGCGACTGAAAGGGCATCGCGAATGTTGGGAAGACCGTTTCTGAATGCGACCTCCACAACATCACCGTGGATTGCGATGATCGTACCCTGCATTGGTATAGCTTACCAGAAACAAATCACAGGTTTACCTGAAGCCCCTTATCCCTGAGATATTCCTTCACTTGCCTGATACTCAGGATGCGGTAGTGAAAGACCGAAGCTGCCAGAAGAATTGTAGCACCCCCCTTCACCACCCCTTCATAGAAATGCTCCAGTGTTCCTGCGCCACCAGAGGCGACCACCGGCAGGCTGACTGCATCGGAGACTGCTCTGGTGAATTCCAGGTCATAACCTGACTGTGTGCCATCTCCATCCATGCTGGTGGGTAAAATTACGCCGGCCCCCAGTCCTTCACATTGCCTTGCCCAGGCAATGGCGTCCCGGCCGACCGGTCTCGTGCCGCCAGAGACCACCAGTTCAAAACCGGACGGCATTTCCGGGTTTCTTCGGGCATCGATAGCCACCGTCACCTTCTCTGATCCAAACTGGATCGCAGCCCTTCTTATCAGATCCGGATCTCTGACCGCAGCGCTGTTCATGGAAACCTTATCGGCTCCTGCCTTCATGACCATTTCAATATCCTCTAAAGTGGAAATGCCCCCGCCAACCGTCAATGGAATGTCTATGACCGCACACACCTCCTTGACCCACTCAAGTCTTGTCTTCCGGTTTTCGAGGGTGGCGGCTATGTCCAGCATGGCCAATTCGTCAGCGCCTTCCCGCTGGTAAAAGGCGGCGTTCTTTACAGGGTCGCCGGCATCCTTCAAATCGACAAAATGTATCCCTTTTACTACCCGGCCATCTTTCATATCCAAACATGGCATGATTCTTACAGTGATCATGATACCTCCTTATTTACCCACCAGTTGCATAACATAATTAACCCGGACATGGCAGATGTCCTGAAGGCCTTTCACGGCGATATCTTGAAGTACTGGAAGCCACGTTCCAAGCCCAACTGAAAAACCACACTTCGTGTGTGGTACAAACACACAAGTATACACTTAAAGGAAGCTAACTCCTATTTTATGGGATATTCCGGAAATATAAATGGGCCTTATAAGAGCTGCGCACCAGGGGCCCGGAGGCTACGCTTTTAAAGCCTATAGATAAGGCAACCTTTTGCCATAAAGCGAACTCTTCCTGTTCCACATAACGGGCTACCGGCACATGGTGAAGCGAAGGAGCCAGATATTGACCCATAGTGAGTATATCACATCTTGCATGGCTCAGATCCTGGAGCACCTCTTCTACTTCCCGGCGTTCCTCCCCCAGGCCCAACATGATGCCCGATTTGGTAATCATGCCTGGATGCAGATCTTTTACACGTTTTATAATGGCCAAGGAACGACTATATTCAGCACCGCAGCGGACGGTTGCATACAATCGAGGCACGGTTTCTATATTGTGAGCCAGGATATCCGGAGGCGATGCCAACAGCGTCGCCAATGCCTGTGGAGAGCCTTCAAAGTCCGGGGTGAGACATTCAATCGTGATACCCTGACATTCCTGCCGTAAGACAGATACCACACCGGCATAATGACCGGCCCCGCCATCCTGGAGATCGTCCCTCGTAACCGAGGTGACCACTACATGGCGCAACCTTAAGGCTTTGACCGCCTGGGCCAGCCGGAGCGGTTCGTCCGGGTCCGGTGGCTGCGGAGGACGGCCTGAATCTACTGCACAGAAGGCACAGCCGCGGGTACAAACCTTACCCAGAATTAAAAAAGTGGCGGTCTGATGCGAGAAGCATTCTCCCCGGTTAGGGCAGCGTGCCTCGTCGCACACCGTGGACAGCCGGAGGTTTGCGAGGAGATCGCTCGTGTGAGCCCCTGCTTGTCTATCCTGCCTCATTTTGGCCCGGCGCACTTCCTGTATCAACCACTGCGGTGCTGCAAGGGCCATACCCTTACTCCAACACGATAGTCGGTTTGATAATCACAGCCGACTTGAGGGACTGGCAGATTGTGGAATACTTCAGTGCCATGTCCAGGGCCCGCTGCACCACAGCCTCCGGTTTGCCGCGTACCACAATCTTGGGAAGCAGGGTCATCGATTTGAACCATGAGGTGCGGTCGATAAATTCTTCCACCTCGCCTTCGGCGTCACAGGTAAAGGAGACTAAATCCATCTTAAAACGTTCGGTTGCCCAGATCACCATCATGAAGTAACAGGTATTGGCTGCAGCGACAAAGGCGTCTTCAGGGGTGAGGACACCCGGCAAACCATAAAGATCGGGAGGGGCCGAAAATTCCATTTCGACGCCGTTCTGGCACCAGGTATAGCCCAGGTGTTCAGCCCGCCATTCTACTTTATTCTTGTAGATCGCCATGTTCTCTCCTTGATTTAGTCGTTTTCCAGTACTTCGTCCACGGCCTGGGCGATTTCCCTGGCCACTGCCTGGGCTGCCTCTTGTTCTTCCCCGCTCAGATTCCGCACATGTTTTGGAGATGGAAGATCACATTTCTTTAACATATCAGAGACAAGCAGCGATTTGACAGGTTTCCCGGAGAGCATTTCCGTGGCCTTGGCGGCGCACATCTTGTCACAGCCGTCCACCGTGATGGTAGGGTATTTTTTGGCAAATCCCCTTTCCTCTTCACCTCCGGCTATAAAAAGCGGCAGACAAATGATTACCGTTTCACCCGGCCTCAAATCAGTAAGCACCTTACGGCAGGCCAGCCGGGACAGGGTGCCTTCCGGCAGCTCTTCGCCGCTGCAGGACACTATTCCAACCTTCATGACCTGAATATCCATTAGCTTTCCTCCTCAGCAGCCAGCTTATCCACGACCTCTCCCAGCTCTTCCGCCACAATGGCTGCCAGTGTGCGTCCTGTCTCATCCAGCTCGCTGATTCCTTCCGGCTTGAGATCTTTGTGAGCCTTATAAAAATTGATGGCCTGGTAGGTCCTGGCCACCTTGACACCCTGCAATTCCACGCTCTTCCTGGCGCAGTCCTTGGGGCATCCGTCTATGGCGATGACCGGGTTTTCGGTCACCAGACTTTTGGCCTCCGGGTCTTGAATTACCAGAAGGGGCAAACAGGTGGTTACCGCCACGCCAGGCCGCACCCTTTCAACCAGTTCATAAGCAGTCTCGCGCGCCAAAGCGCCAAAAACCTTTCCGATGCCGCTGCATGGCAGAACCACAACCTTCCTTGCTTTTCCAGCCATATAATTATTTTGCCTCCTTCGCGATCTTCTCCCTCATTATTTCGAAATAGTCACTGTCTTGCAGGAGTTCTTTTCTATCGCCCTCCCAATCGCTCAGCTCGATTTTGCAGATCCACCCGGCGCCATAGGGATCTTGGTTGATGAGGTATGAATTGGCGTCCATCTCTGGATTAACCTCGACGATTATTCCGGAGACCGGAGAGATAATGTCAAAAATTGCCTTAATGGTCTCGATCTTTCCCAATTCTTGACCTCTCTTCACCATAGTGCCGGACTCAATAATATCCAGGAAGGTTACATCTCCCTGGGATTTCTGCAGGAAGTCGGTGACTCCAACAGTAGCGGTGCCATCATCGATCCTGACCCATAAATCCTCTTTACTGTAAAGACACCCCGTTTTCACTTTAAAGATGAACTTGTCATGTGTTGCTTCCAGGAACTCTCCCATATCAGCCTCCCCTGTCATGAGCTCAGGATTTTCCTGACTTCCTTAACAATCTTGTTCGTGTTGACACTTCCGGCAAACTTGGGCTCACCATTGATGACGACCAGCGGTGGTGGATACTTTTTCGACACCAGGAGCCGGCCCAATTCGCTCCCGAGATCGGCGGGAGATTCGCGCAAATCCACATACTCAACCTTCGTTTGCCCCGGATAGCTCTCTTCTAAAATCCCCCTCAATTCCTTCACTATCTGGTTCATCACCGCAGCAAACTCGGGTCTGGCGGCGATGTTGCCACAGGCACAGCCACTGCCGCTGCCGGGCAGATTAAGGATCCTTATGGATACAGTGCCTTTATTCGCCATCGGAATACTTCTCCTTTCCTGTGAGTTTTGTAAATTTTAAATGCCCGCATGTCCAAATATCTCCTCATCAGAGATTTCCCTTTCTATTCAAGTGGTACATTCTTGTAGTCATTGTCTCTCCTCTTTCCGAAATCCTGACATGGCGGTTTCGGCCACTGGTACTCCCTCGACTCTTCAACAATGAAAGAGTCCTTAAGCGGTCCATTGATCAGTCTCCGTGCATAGGCCCACTGAAGCTCTTGAAATTGGTCTATATCCTGCGGCGTGAAATAGCCCGATTCAATCTTTTTCATCTGTGTTTTGACCTCTTTTGGATAAACAGTCGGATTGAGCTTCACATGAACTGTCCTCCCTGTGGAGACCTGCTGGACGTAGAACTCGCTCTCTGTCAGGGAGGTGTCTATGACATGACTTCCAAACCGTGTCCGTGCCCCCGTAAGATATGCAGCGACATCTCCGCCGCAGGCCGAATTGTTGGATGCAATCCTCAAATCAGTGCGGTCGATGACTTTATCCGGAAAGAGCGTGTCGAAGGCCACTCTCAATGAGGCTGCACTTTCGACAAGGCCTCCGCAGAAGTGGCCGTGATACTTAATCAGGTCTTTTATGGTGATTGACTTCGTCTTGTCAGCATACCGGCCGTATTTATTTTCCGTATCCCTGACCTCAAACACAGGGGTATAGGGGCTTGTTCCGAGCCATTCGGGGAAATACCACTCCGTCTTAATATCCTTTTTAGCATCAAATGCTGCGTTTTTCTTTTCCAGTGCATAAGAAAAAAACGGAGAAATGCTAACCAATGCTATCGCGCAATATACCGTTACCATCTTGATTCGCCCTTTCTTCCTCATCGCTTCACATCCTCCATGCCACCAGCATTTGCAAACTACCAAAAATCTTTTCATCTATGCGCCTTATATGTGTGTTATCCCAAAATATACGCCGACGATGACCAGTAAAGCCCCACTGATCTTTTTCGCATAAAGCGAGAAGTTCTTGACCCCTTTCGAGCCGACAACGCTTTCAGTCAGTCCCACGGACAGCCCTGCAACGAAGATAAGTGCACAGTGGCCGAGCGCATAGACAAAGAGCAGCGAGCCGCCATACAGGATATCTCCCTGCGTCGATACATAGGCCAGGATCACTGCCAGCACCGGAGTTGCACAGGGTGAAGAGACAGTGCCGGTTAATAAGCCTAACAGCAAGGCCCCTATCAAACCTTTTGCTTTAACTTCTCGCGTTTTTTGAAATGGCAGCGGGATAGAAATTATCCCCATGAGCTGAAGCCCCATTACCACCGCTATGACAGCCAGGATGATGGAGAGCCATCTGCCAATGAATCCCAGGAACCGGCCCATAACAGAAGCCGATGCACCTAACAGCGTGAACGTGATCGACAGACCGAGGGTGAAGACGAGAGAGTAGAGAGCAGCCTTTTTCTTGTTGCCTTCTGAATAGCCGCCGACATAGCCGATAATCAGAGGTATCGCCGCAAGGACGCATGGGCTTGCTGCTGATATCAGTCCGGCGATGAAAACAGAAATGAACGCCAGGCCGTGCCGGTCCTGAATAATCGTCTGAACATTATCGAAAAGGACTTCCATTGTAGTACTCCTGGTTTCTCATCTCCCTGCTCTCAACGTTTCAGCAACATATTGAGGTAATCCTCTTTCAATAATCACCCCTCCTGATCACAGGCCTGCCTTTTTCAAGACCGGAACGATCTCTTCGAAGGGATAATAACCAACATGTCTGCTGAACTCCTTGCCGTTTTTATCGAGAAAGACCTGTGTCGGGATTATGAATACACCATACCTGCGGGACGCATCCCGGTCCTTCTTCACGTCAACAAAGAACACCTCAAGCTTGCCTTGATAATTTGTCCTCAGCTTCTCCATCACCGGTTTCATCCGCTCGCAGGGGATGCATCCGACGGAGCCTATCTCGATCATGACGATCTTCCCCTGTGCCCTTGCCTTGGCAAGGTCATCTTCCAAATTTCCCGCGTTGCTGCATGCCGGAGAAAATAAAATGCCGACAAGAATCGGTACAACGAGCAGTCTGACTATCATGCTTCCCCCTTTAAAAAACCTTTTCGGCACAGAAACGTGTAAATCTTGTACAGCATTCTCTTAGCCGTCTTTCCTTTGACTCTTTTTTTCCTCAACTTTCATCCTTATCTGCTCCATCCTCGAGAGAAAAGATTCCTTCTGCCTTCGCTCTTCCTCATCCTTAGGCTCAAAGACAGGGTTTGTGACCCTCCAGGTTATCCTGGCACTTATGGGGGCTTCCGGGTAGGCCCCTGTATCGTAAAGGGTGTGGGTCTCGAATTGTACCGGCTTCTCCTGGTAGCACGACCAGACCGCTTTTCTCAGAAGGTCGGGCGTGCCCTTATTGAGGAGATCTACGACATCGACGATCTGTTTCCTGAACCGCTCGATGAATTCCACGGGAAGATTGAAGAGATACGGTGTCGGTGAATGAGTTCCCACAATGCGCTTTCTCCCGTCAATCCCGTTTTTGAAGAGGGCGATGATCGCGTCTCCCGTCGAATGGCCAGGCGATTCAGGCCCCGTGACGATGAGATAGCGGATGTTCGGGTTGCCTATGATGTTGCAGACCATCTTCTCGATCCCGATGTTTTCTGTCTGGACAGTCCCCGAGAGGGCTGCGCCTGACTCAGCGCCGACCCGCACCAGTTGCTCAATGTCCTTTGGGATCTTGTCGTAGTCGTAGATGAGAACTACAGCAACAGCAACAGGCGAGAAATCGTTTCCGCGGAGATAACGGCCTTCCTCAGTGGGGTAGTCGGGTGCAGGGTCTACTTTGAACATATCCCTTGGGATTCCCTCTTCCCCTCAGAGGTGCTTTGAACCGGTTATTTGGCAGTATTCAACGGTGAAGTACCTTTTCTGGAAATAGAGTGCCACATTGACGAGGCTGATGAGCACGGGCACTTCGACGAGCGGTCCGATGACTGCGGCAAAGGCTGCGCCGGAGTGTATTCCGAAAACTGCAACAGCTACGGCAATGGCAAGTTCGAAATTGTTGCTTGCCGCGGTGAAGGCGAGCGTGGTCGTCTTACTGTAGTCCGTACCCATTTTTTTCCCTAGGTAGAAGGATACGAGGAACATGATGACGAAATAGATAAGCAGCGGTATGGCGATGCGGACAACGTCCATGGGCAGCTTGACAATGTAGTTGCCTTTGAGCGAGAACATGACAACAATGGTGAAGAGCAGGAAGATAAGCGTTAAGGGACTGATTCTGGGGATGAAGACCTTTTCATACCACTGGCGGTCCTTGATCTTGAGGAGCGTGAAGCGGGTGAGCATCCCTGCGAGGAAGGGGATCCCGAGATAGATGAAGACACTTTCAGCGATCTGTCCGATGGTGATATCAACAATAGTCCCCCTGAGCCCGAACCAGGATGGAAGAACGGTGATAAAGATGTAGGCATAGACGGAATAGAAGAGCACCTGGAAAACGGAATTGAAGGCTACCAGTCCTGCGGCGTATTCAGGATCGCCGCAGGCGAGGTCGTTCCAGACGATGACCATTGCGATACATCGTGCAATACCGATCATAATGAGACCGACCATATACTCCGGTTGGTCATGGAGGAAGGTGATGGCAAGGAGAAACATGAGTATGGGACCGATGACCCAGTTCTGGAAGAGTGACAGACCCAGAACCTTCTTGTTTTTGAATACCTCGCCGAGTTCCTCGTATTTGACCTTGGCAAGGGGAGGGTACATCATGAGGATCAACCCGATGGCGATGGGTATGTTCGTGGTGCCAACCTGAAAGGTATTCCAGAAATCGGCGATCTTCGGAAAGAAATAGCCTGAGAGAACGCCGATGGCCATGGCTAGGAAAATCCAAAGGGTGAGAAAGCGGTCGAGAAAGGATAACCTCTTCGTGACGGTGCTCATGATGCCTCCTGTTTCAAAAGGTCTTCGGTCTTTGCGTTATATCGTCCCATGGTCCACGGAACGCCTTGAGCATGTAGAGCTCTCCTGATCATCTGTTTTTTTCGGAAACCTGATGAGTGACGGCTGAATGTTTTTCACACACGACTTCTTGCTCTGCAGAAATTCATGAAGCCTCTTTTTGTCGTGTGAGACCGCATCCTCAGGGACCCTCTCCAGGACAGACAGGATGAGGAACCTCCTGAACAAATCGGATTCTTCAATGCGGTAATGGACCCATCTTCCCTCTTTCCTGTCCTTAATGAGCCCCGCCTCCTTCAGGACACCGAGATGGAACGACACCTTGGGCTGAATCATGTCAAGGGCGGCCATGATGTCACAGACGCACAGCTCTCCCGCTTCGAGCAATTTCAGGATTCTCAGTCTCGTTTCCTCGGAGAGTGCTTTGAGAATATTAAGCAGCTCTTTCACCGTTATGCCTCAGACTTGATAAGTTCTTTGACCTTGTCCAGGCCGGGCAGCGGTTTCCCCGAGTGCTTCAGTTTTCCATTCACCACGAGGCCCGGAGTGGACATCGTGTACTTCATGATCTCCCTGATGTCGGTGATCTTGTCCACCTTCGCATCGATACCAAGCTCCCTGGCCGCCCTGGTTGCCAATTCCTCCATCGTATGGCAATTTGCACAACCCGGTCCCAATATTTTTATATTCATGAACATGCCTCCTCTGTCTGTTAGTCTATCCTGGACGTAATAGTTCACCCCCACCTCTGTCCTCCCCCGTCGAGGGGGAGGAATTTGGATTTTTGTTGTGGAAACACGCATATGCGTGTTTCCACAACTCTCAAAGGTCTCCCCTCCCCTTGCGGGAGGGGACTTAGGGGAGGGGGGCTGAACTATCACTTCCGGACTTCACACCATACTACTTACCGGCACACGCGGGTGCAGCCGCATATGGTTTGCTTGTTCGCCTCCGCCGGGGCGCGAGCTGCAGTGAGAGCGATCGTGGAGAGAATGCCTTCCCTGAGCATCTCTTCTGTGATCGAGTCGTGCCTTTGCCCCCTGTAGATGAAACTCCTGCAGCATGTCTTTGTGCCAATGATCTCGCTGCAGGACGGGCAATCAGTCATCTCGGATTCGGTCTCCCTGAGTATGTCCGTGAGGTCCCTTCCGTTGATCCTCACGCTGTTTGACTCATCGATCTGCTCAGCAGAAAGCGGAACTTCCTTGAACTCCAGTGCGGTCCCGCTGTCCCCGAGCAATGCCGACATTTTCGTGATAACCCTCTTCACTGCCTGTGCCGTGTCTTCACACCTGGCGCAGGTCTTTCCATCCTTGTCGAATCGCAGCAGCTCGACAACTATCGTTCTCATAACACCTCCTATAGAATTACGTTGAAAAGATATCCCACACCCATGATCGTCACGGTCATGATGCCCACAAAGACAGCGAGCAGGGGAACCTTCAGGACCTTTCGCAGGATGATCAGTTCAGGCAGCGAGAGAGCCGTCACCGCCATCATGAAGGCGAGCACCGTTCCCATGCCCAGACCTTTCTCCATGAGGGCATATACAATGGGAATCACCCCGGCGGCGTTTGAGTACATCGGCACCCCTAATGCCACTGCTATTGGGACAGCGAAAGGATTATGAGGGCCTGCATAAGCCGCAAGGAAGTCCTGAGGCACATACCCGTGAATGAACCCGCCAATCCCGATGGCCACGATGATATATACCCACACCCGCTTCAGGATATCGGCGGTGTTCCATTTTGCGTATTGAAGCCGTTCTCTGAAAATCTGCTTGGGGATCTCCTGGCTCTGTCCTGTTTGGAATTGATACACGTACTCCTCTACCCATTTCTCAAGTTTAAGTTTTCCGATAACAACCCCGCCAAAGATGGCGACGAGAAGTCCGGTTCCCACGTAAATGGTTGCAACCTTCCACCCGAAGAGTCCCCAGAGCAGGACTATGGCCACCTCGTTGACCATTGGAGAAGATATTAGGAAAGAGAGGGTGACCCCGAGAGGGACCCCTGCCTCAAGGAATCCAATGAACAGAGGGACGGCAGAGCATGAGCAAAAAGGCGTCACGATCCCGAGAAGTGCGGCAAGGATGTTACCTATAAACCTCTTTTTATGGGAGAGTATCGTTTTCGTCCTCTCGGGAGGGAAGTAGCTCCGCAAGACCGAAACGGTAAA
>Ga0315295_10003337_pt1 | contig 13670 bp, 13 predicted proteins | sample YL17G14_0_MG_FD_204453 | JGI IMG/M metagenome (GOLD analysis project Ga0315295, IMG submission 204453) | Sediment microbial communities from Yellowstone Lake, YNP, Wyoming, USA - YL17G14_0 | ecosystem: Environmental > Aquatic > Freshwater > Lake > Sediment | place: USA: Wyoming | collected...
TACCATCTGCCATAAACAGATCATAGCTATCGTCCGGATTCTTCTCAAATCGGAAGTGTATCCTTTCATGGTGATAAAATGGAAAACTATCAATCTTGAATTTTGCGCCGTCTGCAAAATAGAGATAGCCACTCGTCGTGCAATCTTCGAGAGTCAGTGTGGATTGGGATGTTTGTACTGTCGATGTAGGTGAAGTCTGGCTTGGTTCTGTGCATGTGGGGCATGATTGTATCGGACGAGAGGTAATCACACCTCGGGATTGAGAAAGACCCGGAGGGGGTTCTGGTCCCTCCCAATCGCAGGTCTCTATGAAATCAATCCACGGAAAGTCAAATACCCATGAATTACCCAAATTTGTCCAGGGATAAGGTTCCGATTTTGGCTTTCTTTCTAAATTTCCACCAGTTCTTCCCGTACTGAATACTGCCCCTGCACCATATATCCTCTTTAATACTAGATCGAGTCCTCCCCTGCCAGGTAAATACATATCAACATTTCTGATTGTAAGAGAACCATTGGAGGGATCGACATATTCTTCCAAGTTCTTGAAGTACTGCTTATAGGGCTGTATGCCTTCCTCTTCCCATGGATTGACATTACCTGAAGGTGGTGTCTGGAGAGAAGAGGAATTCAATACGGTGATTATTGCCTTTGTGTCATATGTCTTACCCTTCTTGTCCTTAATCGTTACGGTGGGCATATAGGTACCGGGTGAAGAATAGGTGAACTTTGTCCTATACTCCGTACCCGAGTAATCTATTTTTCCATCTCCGTCAAAGTCATACTCATATGAGAGGGCATCGGCATTCCTTAAGTCTGCTGAAAACAGGACTGTGAGAGGTGATGCGCCTTCCTGCGGAGAAACATCGAACTCTGCGTGGGGCTCTATTCTCTCGACCCTCGGTCTGCCACCTGTTGTGAGGAATGCGGAAAAGGCAGAAGCATCTACGTTGTACAGTGTGCTTCCGAAGAAAATGCACGCCACGATAATTGCTGACAATTTCCTCGTTTCCATTCTTTCACCTTCGGGACTCCCCAGCGTTCACTTGCGTGTCTACTGGACTCTTTTAAAAATGGTTAAATATTTATAAATCTAATGGTTACTATACCAATAATAACTATATTAAGATGGAATCAATTCTTGCTCAAAAGATATCCAGGAGATTGTTGAAAAAAGGTCTGATAATGGTAAAATACTTTAAAGATAGGTGCCACTTTTCATATAAGAACTGACGTTGACTTCCTTTAGATATTAATCCTATTAGAGAAGGTGTTCCAGTACATCATAGATATTGCTAGTAGAATGAAGATTAACATAGGATTTCAAAGCCATTTTTGCTAGTATGATTTCGCTAAAACTATACGAAACGCCCGATTTTACTAGCAAAATTTGACTCTGCTGATCCATCTTATTAAAATATGAATTATCCTCATGGAGGGGATACCTTACATTATAGTAAAAATATAGATATTCAGTAAGAGGGGATTCCAATTAAAATAAGGAAATATTAAGGATTTTATAATAAAAATGAGGTATCATTAAGAGAAATACGGAATAAATGATATATGATTATTCATAAAGAATTGAATAACTTTATCATAAAGAATTGAATAACTTTATCATAAAGAATTGAGGAAGAATTGAATAAAACTATGATAGAAATGCCTTTTTTATGAGGAAATCTATATGAAATGCTCTATCCCTTTTATCATATTTTTATGATAAATTACTCAATTTAAATTCGCAAAGACATTACTCCATGCCTGTAACAAAAAGTCTCCCCTTGCCCTTTTTTAAAAATTCTTTAAATGAATACATGAAAGCTAATTGTTTTTGCCGGCAAAATCCTGACTTTTCCCATCCCCCGCATTATTTTCTCTTTGATAGAAAGAAAGAAGCTGCAATAAAGAAGAGGCTCACTTTTCCACCGCTCTCGGCAAAGGGATTTATAATTGAACATGGGAGTATGCCTGCCTTTGTGTACCTCTGAAAAGGTTGTTTCTTATGAAGCAATCTTTCGGGCTTGCAGTCTTCTGCAAGCCTTTCTTTGCCACCACCACACACGGAGAAGGTGAAAGACATGCTGTCTCAGAGAAGACCTCAACACGAAAAAAGTATGGACAGCCCTCATCCTGCAAACCTATTTAAACAGAATAGCGCAGGGTGGAAAATGAAGTTCAAGGATGTGTTCTCTGGAGAAGAAACATTGATAAGGAACGAGCGGGTGTTCTCCCCAGAGTATATCCCCGAACGATTCGGTCACAGGGATTCCCAGCTCAAGACCCTCTCCCTCCATATAAAACCGGCTCTGAGAGGGGGCCTGCCTGTCAATACACTCATCACGGGCCCATGCGGCACAGGCAAGACCACCTCTGCGAAGCTCATATTCACGCAGGTTGAAGAGGTGACGGAAAAGATCGCCTGCGTGTATGTTAACTGTCAGCTCACCTACACTCCCTTCTCCATTTTCTCCCTCGTGAGCAGGAGATTGACAGGACACATGCCGCCTGAGACAGGAGTTCCCCTCACCAAACTTCAGGATTCTATTGCGCGCAGGCTCGCCTCCGAGAAGAGGTGTCTCATCCTCGCCCTGGACGATATTGATTATCTTTTCCTACATGAACACTCAGAAAAAATACTCTATGATATTTTGAGAATGCATGAGAAGTATGCCGGTCTCACAACCGCCATATTCGGTATCACCTCTTCCCCTGACTTCAGGTTCCAGCTTGCCGCGAAGGTGGCAACCGTCTTCATGCCCAAAGAGATTCACTTCCCCCCATACTCGCTGGAGCAGATAAGAGACATACTGAAGGATAGGGTGGTTGAAGGATTCGTATCCGGGTGCCTCTCACACGAGCTCTTCGAATATATCGTTGAAAAGACACATGGGGCAGGAGATCTCAGGGCGGGCATCGCCATGCTCTACCGCTCAGCGCTTGAAGCGGAAGGAGAAGGCTCAAAGAAGATAGAAAAAAGGCACATAGATGTTGCCTTCAGGTCAGATGCACCGCTTTCCCACACCATTTCCTCCCTCTCACAGGAAGAAAGGCAACTGCTTTCTATTCTCTCCCAAAAAGGTGGCATGTCTTTCTCAGGCGAACTCTTCAAGGCATTCCTCGAGAAGACAGGACATAAGGAGAAGCTCTTCTCCCAAATTATCCGCAGACTGGAAACGCTTCGCCTCATAGACACCTCTTACAGGAAGGGTGCGGGGAGGTCTCGGGACATTGTCCTCAGATTTGACAGTGAGGAAGTGCGCAAGGCACTCGAGGAGGGTCCCCCTTGAAGGTGGATCTTCACATTCACACCACATTTTCCGATGGAGAGCATTCACCATCAGAGATAATGAGGCTCGCAAAAGGGAGAGATATCACCACCCTTGCCATCACAGACCATGATTCCATAGATGGTCTTTCCGAGACTTTCCAGACTGCCGAGATAGAGGTCATAAGTGGAGTGGAGCTGGGCGTCGATGAGAAGGAATCTGAGATTCATATACTGGGATATCTGTTCGATCCCGAAAATAAGAAACTCGCAGACGCGCTTGTGAATCTGAGACGAGGGCGGGATTTAAGAAATAGAAAGATTCTCGAAACCCTCGCATCACTCGGCATCGAGATACACATGGAGGAAGTTGCAAGGAAGATTACAGAAGGGAATGCGGGAAGACCTCACATCGCAATGGTGATGGTTGAGAAAGGATATGTCGCCTCCATTCAGGAGGCATTTGAGAAATTCCTCGGAAAGGGTCGACCAGCTTATGTGGAAAGGGAGAAGTTCACCGCCTCAGACTGCATACGACTCATCCTCTGCGCACACGGCGTCCCCGTCCTCGCTCATCCCAAATTCATCAAAGGTGACCTGGAGAAAATAATCAGGGAGTATGTGGAGTACGGACTGTGCGGTATCGAGGCTTACTATTCGGAACACACAGAAGAAGAGACTCGCCACTACCAGAACCTCGCGGAGAGATTCAACCTCATCACTACGGGGGGTACCGATTACCATGGGAGCACGGTGACACCTCACATTGAGCTTGGAGATACCTTTGTCCCTTCAGATGTTGTCGAGAAATTGAAGAGGAAATGGGTCGAGATTCATGGGATATTCAGAGATTTGAGGGAAGAAGACGAGAGGGAGCTACTACAGATGACCAAGGAGCAGATGGGCAGCATAGTATTTGAGGCGTGGAACGTAGAACTCTCCGAGTCGATGGTTCTCTCACTGTTTGAGGAGAGAAACAACACATATGTATTGTGTGTGGGTAAAGAGATTTTAGGTTACATCACCATTGAGGATGAAACGGATTCACTCTTCATCCATTCCATCATACTGAGGAAAGACATGACAGGATTTGATGTGGGCGATGTACTGATGAAAAGGATTCTTGCAGAGGCGCATGAGAGACATTCTTCACGCATGAGACTCAATGTGCAGACCCCCAACACGAGAGCGATCCATTTCTATGAAAAATGGGGATTCAAGAAGACGCGTGAATTGAACAATACTATTGAGATGGTGTGTGCTGTTCGAAATTGAGGTCGGGGTCAAGCTCCCGCAGGAACATCAAGGGAAAGAAACGTGAGAAAACGGTGACGGGAAGTGTGAAGACTTGCGTAACGTAACCTATCAGGAGGAAGGCGGGAATGAGAAGGACAATCCCAATACCAACATCTCGCATCGTCATGGCTGAAAAGTTAAATCCTTGAAGCGAGGTGAAGTAGACTAATATGAAGATTATCAAAACAACAATGAGGAGAGGAAGAAGAAGCAAAAAGCTTATGATTGCACACGCTATCCCCAGCACCACTTTGGCAACTATGTAGATAAGAAACTGTACAAAGTTCCCAGAGATGAGGCGAAGCGCGTGGCTTGTACTGGACAGGAATCCTTTTCTTTCAAGAAACATTATGGGTACGGTAAAGTCTTGTATGATGAGAAGCGTGATGAGCAGCAGAGGGACAATCATGCAGCAGAGAAAACAAAAAGATACAAAGACAACACCAAATGCACTCGGCATCATCTTTGATATGTCTCCAATGTCGTGAACGCCAAGAGAAAATATGATGAGAGCCGTAAAAAGGATTACGAGGAACAAGATTGCAATGCTGAAAAAGAGCATGAATCCGAAGAGTGATGCCCCCAATCCCAGATTTCTCTTGAAGGATGCTCTTATGGCTGTCTCTTTTTTTGTCATGCCGTCATAGAATATGAACTTGAATACAGAGGAGAGGAATGCCATCAGTATCCAGAGTAGCAGAAGGACAATCACAATGACGACTATGACTTTCCACCAGCGTGTCCAGATACCAAGAATCGCCGTCGAAATCTCACTCATTTTCTCATTGGAAAGCTGCCTCTGATTGTAATTAGAGCCATTGAATCCCCCTCCCGCCCCGAATCCTGCGATGAGTGCGACAAACGCCAACTTCAACCACAGCTTCACGTTGATGGGAAAGAGCAACTCCCTCATCTTCTCAAAGGCAGGCTGTATGAGTTCGAATGCATTCTTCACAGTCTCGCTTCCTTTCACTGCTTATAAATCTTTCCCATAATCTTAATAGTAAGAGGGCATAATGGATTCGATGAAAAAGAGGGCGATGGTCGCGGGCATGGTCTCCAATATAAAGGAAAGGGTGAGGATGCTTGATACACACATGCGCGTGGGAGGTGCCCATGAGATTGCACGCAGGTATTTCGTCATGAACTCATTTGATGGCGTCCTTACCATGCTGGGCATCATCGTGGGGGCGTATGGGACAAAAACGGTTTCACCCGAAATCATCGTTAGTGCGGGGGTAGGCGCTTCCATTGCGATGGGGGTGTCAGGAATGACGGGCGCCTACATGACGGAAAGGGCCGAGCGGAGCCATGAATTGAGGAAGATTGAGAGGGCGATGCTGAAGAAATTGGGGAACTCCATATTCCATGACATGTCGGGAACAGTTTCCATCGTGACAGCCTTAATAGACGGACTCTCGCCCGCACTCGCTGGAGGCATTATTATTATTCCATTCCTCTTATCAATGGGAAATGTACTCACCATCTCTGCCGCCGTCTTTGTGTCTGTCGTCCTGTGCTTTCTTGAGCTCTTCTTTTTAGGTATTTACCTGGGCAAAATTTCTCGTGGGAACCTCTTGACCCATGGTGCACGAATGGTGGCGATAGGCATCCTGGTCTCCCTGATTATTTTCCTCCTCCTGCACAGGCTCTTCTAATTGCCCGCAGAGACCTTGTCGACGCTGTGGATGGAGCCGCCATTCTTTTCTATGATATTGCACACATCTTCATACTCTATGTCATTCCCCAGTATTGTGATTTTAATCTTCTGCGTTTCCACATCCATGTCTGTGACATGAATGTTCACTTCCGTCACATGAGCAATATTGGTGAGTTCTTCGGCAAAATAGGGGAGAATGGGTTCGTGCGGTTTTAAAACGTCAAGCTCAAGCATCTTTATTTTTCCCATTCATATCACCGTGTACGCTGTATTACGCGCCTGAATTTATAAATCTTCCTCTCAAAAATAAGGAAATTGACTATAAATTCTTGTATCGGGAAGTCCAGAAATCCCCAATCGGGGACAAGACACTATTCAAGCGTTAATACGAGGCGAATATTCGATGGCGTCCTCCAAACATATCAGGCAGGTCTTTTAAGGCAAGTGAATCTCATACACGCAATAAAAGTTGCACAGCCTCCTGTTCTCCCTCCTCGACCCTCCCTGGTGGTGGCGGATGTAGAGGTAATTGCCCGTAGGATTTTTAGGGAAATATCCACCAAAATATATAAGTAATTAACTTTTCTGCCACATTTCTCGGTACTATATAGAACCATGCACCTTGCCCAACTTTAAATGGTTTCTTTTTCCTCAAGACCGAAACCTATTTAAATTGCGATGCAGGCGACTCCGTGGTGATTAAATGGGTGCCTTCATCGCTGCAATAATTGGTGTATTGGTTGCGCTAGTGTGTTCCTTAATACCATATGTGAACACTATAGCCCCTCTCATAGGTGGATTTGTGGGAGCCTACTCACAGAAGCTTTCTGTGGGTAAGGGAATTCTTTCGGGCGTGTACATGGGCTTGATTGTCGGGGTTATCGTATTCATTGTAGGATTTCTTGCCTCAGGAATTCTTGGAAGATACCTGCCAAAGATTGGATTTCTCGCGGGGTTTGGGGCTATTGCCGTCGCCATAGTGATTGCCCTCCTGACCGCGGTGCTTGCCATGATAGGAGGAGGAATCGCGGGGGCATTCGCGCCAAAAAAATAGGTGTGATTCTGCAAAGGCTTAAATATGTAGGTTATGATTTTCATCATGGCACTGCGTATTCCCACAACCGTTGTGGAAGACAAGTTTGAATCCTATATATCCAGCGATGCCTCTGCGCTTGCGGCTGCCGTAAAGCGTGAACTTCAAGAATACGATTTTTCAGAAGGGAGCGAAGGCACCTCCCCTTTTCACAGAATGTACGGAATGAAGCTTGCGACGGTCTTCACCATCCAGGAACCAAAATCAAAAATTTACGTATTTTCCGTCCACGACTATTTCTCCAAACTGGAGATAAAGGGATTTTCCCGTGGCAGGGAGATGGCAGGAAAAGTGCTCTCAGGGATTCATGCCCAGATGGGGTCGCAAATCTGGAACTTCACATTCAAGGAAAGCGTTCTCGTCAATCTGCCAAATTCAGCCATTGGCATACTCTTTCTCGTCTTTCCTTCCCTTTTTTTGGGAGGCATCACGCTGGAATCACTCGTCGCCTCGGCATTTCTTCTGAATTTCATACTGCCTTCCCTCACCGCCAACCTCAAAGGGGAAACACAGAAGAAGTGGAACCCTTATACGAAAATCATAAAAGAAGGAAGAAGGGAAAAGGAAATCGAGGAGGAGGATGTATTCAACGCGCAAGTCGAAAAAGGGAAAGAAGAGGAGGATTGGTGGGAGACGGGATTTGAGAAATGGGCGACTGCGCAGGAAGAGTGGGCCGAGGGAGTGACCAAGAAGAGGAAGACAAAGGATAAAAAAATGAAGAAAGAGGAGGAGGAACTCGCGTGGGGAAATGAGGCGAGTGATTACAAGTGGGAGGGCGTCTGGGATTGAGAAGCGCAATAGCCCATCCCATTCAAGGACTGATAAAATATCACGGTCTCAAAGACAGAAGGTTGAGGCTTCCCTACCATGATTCCATCTCCGTGTGCACTGCCCCACTCTACACGCACACGACATTTCGATTCACCTCCGGACAGACCGGGGTGAGTGTGGACGAAAGAAGGCTTTCCGGGCACGAGTTAGAGCGCGTGGATGCGGTCGTTGCCGCTGTAAAGAAAATGGCTCGCATCAAGGAGAACTACAGAGTGGTTTCAAAGAATTCTTTTCCATCCAATATTGGACTCGGTGCCTCCTCCTCCGGATTTGCCGCCCTCGCCGTTGCCGCGAGTCTTGAGGCGGGACTCTCCCTGACGAGAAGGGAGCTTTCCACGATAGCCCGTCTTGGAGCTGGTTCTGCATCACGTTCTCTCACGGGTTTCTTCTCACAATGGAGGAGGGGTCATGACCATCCCTCCTCCTATTCCCAAGTTCTGGGAAAAGAACCCGACATGGGAATGGTTGTGGCACTCATACCGGCGTATAAGAGAACAGAGGATGTTCACGAGGATGTAAAATCTTCCCCTTTCTTCCAGGCAAGAAACAAGTATGTGCCTCATGCCATTCGAGAGATGAAGAGAGCAATAGGGGAAAAGGATATTTCCAAGATAGGAAGGCTTGCAGAATTGGATTCGCTCATGATTCATGTAATCGCAATGACGGGAAAAAAGGAGATGATTTTATGGAAACCGGAGACACTCAAAATCTTTGCGGAAGTCAAGCACATGAGAGAAGAAGGCATTGAGGCGTTTTTCTCCGTCGACACGGGTGCCACCGTGTATATAAACACGTATAAGGAAAATATGTCCACCGTGGATAAGAGGATACGGGAACTCGGGATAGAGACGATTGTGTGCAATGTGGGGGGAGGGGCGAGGGAGACCAGGGAGCATCTGATGCGATGAGGGGGATACTCTCGGGAGGCACAGGTACACCCAAACTCCTGCAGGGATTCGGAGATAGGGAGGATTTATGCATAGTCGTCAATGTGGCAGAGGACTGCCGCCAATCGGGTGGATACCTTTCCCCCGACCTCGATACCGTCATCTATACTCTCGCAGGCATCGTCGATGAAAAAAAGTGGTACGGCATTCATAATGACACCTACGCCACATATGAGAGGATGGTTCTCCTGGGGTACAGAGAGCCTTTAATAATAGGAGACTCGGATCGTGGGACAAAGATTGCACGCAATGTCATGCTCGAGCGCGGCATGAAGCTTAGCGATGTCACACGCCTATTTTGTGAAGTCCACGGAATCAGGGCGAAAATTTTTCCCGCCTCTGACGAAAAAATCACGACCAGAATCAAGACCGCATCAGGCATGAAATCCTTTCATGAGTTCTGGGTGCGCGATGGGGGAAAAGAAGAAGTGAGCGCCGTACTCTTCGAAGGCATAAAGGATGCGCGCATGCCCGAAGCAAGTGTGAGTCATCTTTCTCAGAGTAAATGGATTGTCATAGGCCCTTCCAATCCCATCACCTCTATATCGCCTATCGTGGGCATACGAGGGTGGAAGGACATGTTGAGAGAAAAGAGGGTGATTGCCGTTTCCCCTTTTTTAGGGAGAAAGGGTTTTAGTGGACCCGCCTCAAATCTCATGAGGGGATGTGGGTATGAGCCGAGCCCACGCGGCGTGGCACATATTTATAAAGACTTCCTCGACATACTCATCATACATACCACAGACACAGAATTCAAAAAGGAGATTGAGGATATGGGGATTGAGGTTCTCATGACGAATATCATTCTATCAACGCAGGAGGAAAAACAGATGCTCGCTTCCTTCCTCGAGGGAGTTCTATGATAAGCCACATCAGATATATATCTAGTGATAATAATCTGAGGTGGTTTATCTGATACGACTCTCACATCCCGCAGTTCTCTCTGCGATGGCGGGGATGACGGATGGCATTTTCTGCAGGAAATTTGCCGAGATGGGATGTGGATTGGTCACACTGGGAGGCATCAATGCAGACAGAGAAACGCAAAAAGCCGCACAGTCACTCCTCAAGAAAGGAAGGCAGGAATTTGTTTTTGAAGACCTCACGACATGGCTCAAAGAAAACATTGGAGAAGCCCGGAAGGCTGGCTCACCCGTGCTTGTCAACATACGTTCTGCGACAGTTGAGGGCTATGTGCATGCGGCTACCACCATAGAAAAAGAGGGGGGATGGGTAGAGGTGAATGCACATTGCAGACAGGCTGAGATGATGGAGGCAGGTGCGGGTGAGGCGCTGCTCTTCCATTTGAATAAGCTTGAAAAGATACTGTCTACACTGAGGGGAAAGGTCACCTGTCCCCTCTTTCTCAAGTTTCGTGGTAATGTGTGCGATGAAAAAAAGATTGTGGCGATAGCAGAAAAATATTGTGATGGCATTCATGTGGATGCCTATAAGAAGGGGGAGCAGAGACTGGATTTGAGTGTCCTTCAGAGGATTTCTGAAACAAGACTCTTCAAGATTGCGAATAACGGTATCACCGATGTGCGGAACGCGGAGGAGACGTATCCATATTGTGATGCATTCTCCTTTGCTCGGCTCTCCCTCACTCCTAAAAAGGTGAGACAGCTCCTCTCCAAGACCACCTACTGCCTTTTCGCCTATGGTACCCTCACCAATAGGGAAAAGGCAGAAGCCCTCGTCGGTCATAATGTCCCCATGACAGATGCCATCCTCCCCGACTGTATGAAGAAGAGCCTGGGTGGCATTTATTTCGCCCACAGGAAGAAAGGAGAACATATCGAGGGGAAACTTTTAAGATTGGAATTGAGAGATTTTATAAAACTGGATAAATATGAAGGTGTCGAGTTCGGTATGTATGAAAGGACATGCGGGGATGTCCTGGTGGAAGATAAAAAAGCGAAGGCGTACGTCTATATTGCGGGTAAGAAGATGAGGAGGTAGAAGCTCACCCCTCTTTTTCGAGTATTCTTTTCACTATTGTCATCCCGCTCTCCAGATAGTATTCCGCCCTTTCATGAATCTCACTCTCGGCACGTATCCTCATATATGGCTCTGTCCCTGAGGGTCGTATGTTCAAAAACCCATCCTGGAAGAAGGCGGAGACACCATCTAGATTTGAAATTTCTTTTGGATTCATTTCTCTCAAAAAATATTCAGCAATTTGTGTGGCATACGTTTTCTTCTCATTGGGACAACTCATCTTCTCCCTCAGGGAGGTGAATTTCGGTACATTTTTCTTTGCCTCGTGAAGTGAGCCCAATTTATCCTTCATCTGGAGCACCATGCAGGAGGAGTAGATGCCGTCAGGAGTAAGGCTCTTGTCAGGGAAAATCCATGTGCCCGACGGTTCGCCTCCGAAGGTTGCACCCACACGTTTTATTTCCTGCGCAACCGCATAATCGCCTATGCGCGTTCTGTATATTTCGGCGTCAAAGGAATGAAGGTAGGCATCGAGACTCAGCGAGGCGTCCACCGTGGTCACTATTCTCTTTCCCTTCTGCGTCATGAATCCCGCTATAAGCGCGAGAGATTCATCGTAGGTCATGTACTCGCCATGCTCATCAACGATGCTTGTCCTGTCCGCGTCTCCGTCGAGTGCGACCCCCAGATCTGCACCCGTATCCGCAACCGTTTTTACGAGGAGAGAAAGATTTTCTCTTGTGGGTTCAAGCCCTCTGGGGAAGAATCCTGTGGGTGTGCAGTTGATGGCGACCACATCACATCCCAGACTCCCTAGCACAACAGGTGCCACGAGTGAGGCGGCACCGCCTCCCGCATCGATGACGACCTTATTCTTTTCAAGATTTAGGTTATTTGTGAGATAATCCACATATTCGTCCTCAACATCGACACTCTCATAGGTTCCTATGGCGTCCCACGATGCCTTCTTAAACTGACCTCCCTCAACAATCCTTTCGATTGAATGTTCATCCGAATAGGCGCATCCTTCCGAATCGAAAACCTTTATGCCGTTGTACTCGGGGGGATTGTGAGAAGCCGTTATCATGACACCCGCAGATGCTTTAAAAGATCTAATAGCGAATCCAAGTGTCGGGGTTGGCACCATACCCACATCATAGACATCGACGCCGCAGGAGAGCAATCCAGACACGAGGGAATCCTTGAGGAGGGGTGAGGTGGTGCGTGTGTCCATGCCCACTGCGACAGAACCAGACACGATGCTGCCAAGTGCCATGCCCACTGAGCATGCGAGGTCGGGGGTGATTTCTGTAAGGGCAAGGCCACGGATGCCCGAGGTGCCGAAAAGACGCATAAAAATGAAGCTCATCTGGGATTCTTAAAGGTTATGGATAATTGTTCTCATGCGTTGTTGAGGTTTTTTTGCCGATGAGCATCATACACGGTAAGATTCTATGCATTTTAATGCAAAGGAGAATCCAGAAATTTTCAGATCTTTGAGAAACATGAGAATAATAATGTTTATAAAATGAAAACATCAATTTCAGGAATCAAGAAAAGGTGATGAAAGAATGATCAGCAGAATTTGGCATGGTTGGACTACAAAGGAGAATGCAGATGCTTATGAGTTACTCCTCAGAGAGGAGATTTTCATAGGTATAAAGAGTCGCCAGATTACAGGTTATCGAGGAATTCATCTTTTTCGGAGGAATCTGGGTGACAGGGTGGAGTTTGTCACTGTCATGTGGTTTGACTCTATAGAGGCTGTCAGGGCTTTCGCAGGGGATGATTATGAGACAGCAGTTGTCCCTCCGAAGGCTCAAGCTTTACTCTCACGCTTTGATGAACGCTCACAACATTATGAAGTCAAAGTTGAAATGAAGATATGACTTTGCATCAATTCGAGGACTCCATATTTGATCTTCAAGGCGTCAACGTCCTCCCATACCTCGAGAAGGACGAAGCACAAAATGTGCACGAATCCTGTCATACAGGCGGTCTTCTATTGGGGGGCGGTGGGTTGGGCATACCGACCCTGAAATGCTCACCTGTCGCCTTGCGTTTCCAGCGTACCCTCTGCATCAGAGGCCAGTTGAGTCTGTTGGCTCCCTTGGTGTGCAGCGGGCATTCCATCAGGCAGCAGCCACAGTACCAGCATTCCTCAGGATACATGATGATGGGCGGCTTATTCTTTTCTGGATTGGGCATGTAGATATCGGAAGGGCAAATCTGTACGCAGCAATTGCAGCCGTTACAGATTTCGGGGTCAATGATGACGGGTGTATTGGGAGTAGGCAGGTTAGGCAGAGCGTTTATTCTTTTTTTCCTCATACTGTGAGCCCTCCCGATTCCATATTATGGGTTGTATAGTTTTCCTGAAGTGATCCATAAAATTCGAGTGGCAACTCTCCGACCCTGACACCATCTTGCGCAAGCCTTATAGTAATCCATTTGCGCCATGCAGGGGTGTCATTGTCAGGGAAGTCGAGTCGCTTAAAGTGAAGCCAGGAATTGCTCACCCTTCGAGCCTTGCATGCATGGATAATCATCTCTCCGCAAGTCAATATATCCAGGACTTCCAGGGCGCGCATCAGTTCATGGGGATTGCGGGCGTAAAGGGTGAGCAATTCCTGG
>Ga0315295_10003338_pt1 | contig 13667 bp, 13 predicted proteins | sample YL17G14_0_MG_FD_204453 | JGI IMG/M metagenome (GOLD analysis project Ga0315295, IMG submission 204453) | Sediment microbial communities from Yellowstone Lake, YNP, Wyoming, USA - YL17G14_0 | ecosystem: Environmental > Aquatic > Freshwater > Lake > Sediment | place: USA: Wyoming | collected...
GTTGCCGATTTCAGGATGGCTATCTTCAATGCTGACGGCAGCGAAGTGGAGATGTGCGGCAATGGCATCAGGTGTCTCGCCAAGTACATCTGGGACAGGGGATACTCGGCGAAAAAGGTGATCGATGTTGAAACCCTTGCAGGCATTATAAGGCCTGAAAGGCTCGGAAGTCTCATCAAAGTCGATATGGGAGACCCGATCTTCGAACCGGAACGGATACCTGTAAGGCTGGAAGGGAACCAGGAAAAAGTTCAGAAGGTCATCGACTATCCCTTATTAGTGAATGAAACTCAACTCATGATCACCTGCCTGTCGATGGGGAATCCCCACGCTGTGATCTTTGTTGACAAGGTCTCTTCGTTCCCGGTGGCATACTACGGCCCGCTAATAGAGAACCATCATATCTTTCCTAAAAAGACGAACGTTGAATTCATTGAGGTCCTCAACAGAGAAGAAATCAGAATGCGTGTCTGGGAAAGGGGTGTCGGTGAAACTATGGCCTGTGGAAGCGGGGCCTCTGCCGTAGCCGTCGCATCACATGTAAAAGGGCTTACGAATAGAAGCATCACCGTCCACCTCGAAGGGGGTGACCTTACCATCGAGTGGGCAGACAACAATCGAATCTTTATGACAGGCCCTGCTGTGGAGGTATTCCAGGGGGAGATAGAACCTTAGGTCTTTCATGTAAAATCTTGATAAGGAGGAGAGAATGATCAGAGGAGCGATAGTCGCAATAGTCACACCATTTCGGGATGGCCATATCGACGAGAAAGGACTTGGTGAACTTATAGAGTGGCACATCGCGAATGGTACAAATGCGATCGTCCCCTGCGGGACCACGGGAGAATCGGCAACGCTCGATTATGAAGAGCACTACAGAGTCATTGAGATCACGGTCAAGACGGTGAACAAGAGAATACCGGTGATCGCCGGAACAGGGGCAAACTCGACTGATGAGACGGTGATGATCACAAGGAAGGCAAAGGAACTCGGTGCCGATGCCGCACTCCTCGTCTCCCCTTATTATAATAAGCCCACTCAGGAAGGTCTCTACAGACATTATAAAGTAGTGGCTGAGGCAGTCGACATGCCGATCGTCCTCTATAACGTCCCTGGAAGGACGGCGGTGAATATCCTGCCCTCAACCGTGGCGAGGCTTACGGAATTCCCTAATATCGTGGCGATAAAAGAGGCATCGGGCGATATGAAGCAGGTGAGTGAGATTTTCAGGTTGTGCGGAGACAGGATCACCCTGATATCCGGCGATGATTTCACTACATTACCCCTCCTCTCCCTTGGGGGTAAAGGTGTCATCTCTGTTACTGCGAATATCGCACCCCGGGAGGTCTCTGAGATGTGCAGGCTCTGGGAGGAGGGAAAAATCGGGGAGGCGAGGATGATGCATTACAAACTGGAGCCCCTCAACACTGCCATATTCTTAGAGACCAACCCGATCCCGGTAAAAACCGCCCTTGCCATGATGGGCAAGATAAGGGAAGAGTTCCGCCTGCCTCTCTGTGAGATGTCAGAGGGAAACAGGCAGAAACTCAAAAGGACCCTCGATGAGTTCGGTCTGTTGTAGCATCTTGGTTAATGATGTAAAAAAAGCACAGTTACGTTACGATAAAAGAGATCGTGAGCATTCGCAACTGTTCGGTTTAGATAAATAATTTCAAAACGACAGAAAATAGTTGAAATAAAGTGGAGGATATGCTATTATTATAAAACTACCATAAAAACATAAAAACAGTTAAAAATACCGTACGGGATGTTACCCTCCCTCCTGTACGGTCTTCGCGGGAACTTACCTCCCCCGTTTTCCCGCGAAATGGCCCTCTGAACCAAAAGAGGGCCTTCTATTCTCTGTTCAGACTCCAGTTCATAAAATGGTCGATCTCGGCATGTCTTTATCCTGATCATTGCAGCATCAAACCGAACCACCAGACGGCGAATCCCTGAACTAACTTGCCAGAGCTTCGAGCTTATCCCTGAGCTCCCGCAAGGTATCGACATGCTTCCGTATCTCCTCGCTTCCCCCTTTTTCAAAAACGATTTCAGCCAAGAACTCCAAATGCTCAAGGGCCGAGCAAAACTCACGGGGGCTGGCACCGCGTTTTTTAGCTCGCATGTAGCCTTCGACAATGGCTTGTTGATCCCGATCCAAGGTCTGCCCGGCGAGCGCGCGCAGCACATCACAATCCGGCTTGACCACGGTGTTCCAGAAGTCGGGTTCCTGGCTTTCCTTCTCCTCGGCACGGGCTTCCGCTTGTCGACACCAGTGCTTAATCTCTTTAAGCGTTTTTTCCTTTAACTTCCTGGGCCAGACCAGGAGGACCTCTGCTACGAGCCAGTTGAGAAGGAGATAGGTGTCGAGCTTACCCTTGCCACTCTGGTAGGTGTTCTCGTGAGCCTCCTGGTAACAGGACGCCATGCATTCGAGCGCTGCCTTACGGTCTGAGCCAAAAGAGATCCATGCTTTACGTTTGTAAGCGCTGCCAAGCAGGCTCAGCCTCTCAACGGTTTTTGTGAAGAAGGTCAGCCTTTCCAGTTCCTCTATAGCCTCTTGGATAAGCTCGCCTGGTTCCTTGTCACCATCGGCTTTCCGGCCGCTGTGCGCCAACTCTACCGCCCACCGGCTCTTGAAATTGGCCCGCTGCTCGATAGCCCGCACTGAAAATTCGGCCTTCTCTGCAGAAAACGCCTGGTCAAGGTTTTCAATTGCCTTGTCGAACTCACCGAGCTCGCCGTAAGCCAAGCCCATCGCTGCGGTCACGTCTCCGCGCTTGAGCCAGGCCTGATCTGCCCGTTTCAGGATCTTATCGATGCGCTCACGCAGGGTTTTCAAGTCTTTATCGTTGGCTGTCTTTGCCTCGCTGGCAAGGTTGGTCAGCTCAGCTACAACCTCTGCCGGAGAAACGTAGGGTAATTCCTCACGATGGGTGCCCGGCCACGGTTCAACTATGAGGCGGTAGTCGGGATCGCCATAGCACTGATAGGCGCTCCAGGTATTGACGCCAGAATGCCGAAAGTAAGTCTCGCTGCGAGCCTGGCGCACGGCCTCGCCGAACGGCACACCAACCAGCATGGCTTCGTAGAATTTCCTGGCGAAGGTCTTGGCCGCCTCATCGTCCACGGCCCATCCTGCCGCCACAACGGCCTTCACTCCCATCCCTATGAACTGAGCAGCTACGTTCGCTGCCAGCTTATGGTAGTCATCACGCCGCATGCCTGGGGCAATGGAATCGGTCCGCCCTAAGTGGCAGCAGTTGATGAAGACCAGTTCTGGTACCTGACGCATCTGCTCCACATCCGCCGGGGTGAGGAAGATGTTTGCTCCGATCACCATGCCACTCACCTTCTTGGGTTTTCTATCAGGATAAGGCTGGCCGCACAGCTCGCAGGCAAGCTGTTGTGCTTCACCGAGAACCTGTTCGTGCACGCCATGTCCTGCCAGGTGGAGGACGCGGTAGGCCCTGGCGTGCAGGCTGGTAACAATGGCCAGCGCTTCTGCCCGCACCTGCCTTTCCACTCTGAACTTCCGCTCGGAGAGCAGGTCGGCAACTGTAGTTGCCTCGGCCTCGGCGCCTGGGAGGGGCACAAAATTCGACACAGGATCACCCACAACGTATGCAGTATTCTCCGTCGTCATCAACACCCGCTCGCGGAACTCCTTACTTTCCAGCTGGCGCAGGATCCCGGCCTGTACCGCCATAGGTTGGACGGTTTCACCCCAGCGATCCTCCAGCATTTCCCAGGGATAGCAGGCGGACTCCTCGTTGAGGACGAGCACCAGGTTGTAGCGGCCCCTCGCCTTCTCCTTCAGGCGGTTGGGCAGCAGGAGTTCGAAGAGGGTCCGCGCCATATCCTGGCTGCTTGCCGTCGTGGTGATTGCCTGTTCGATAAACCTGTCCACCAGGGCACGCTGAGTGGGCAACAGGCTCACCTCGGCGCGAGCCCGCTCGGTGAGGGCGGAGAACCGGATATGACCATCCTTGTCGGCCAGGATCTGCATCCGGTGCCACCACGCAGGGTCATCCTGCCATTGTATACGGCTGAGGCCGCCGATTCCCTGGCCCACATGGAACTCGCAGTCGAAGTGCCCGCGCAACTCAGGGTCCTTACCGACCCGCTCCAGAGCCTGTCCCGCCTCGATGGCCACGTCCTGCCACAACTCCACGAACTCCAGTTCGTCGATAATGACTTGTGAGTCCGGACGCGTTTCCTGGAGCATGCTGTTAGCCCTGAGGACGCCGCGGAGTATAGCGTTTACCGAATCCTCTACGGAGATTCCACCTGCTCCAGTACCTATCAGGAGCGAAGTGATCTTGGCTGCTGAACGTGTTACGCCGTGAGCGGTCTGGAAGCGCTTGTCACAGCTCTCGGCCACAGTAATGGCATAAACCAGAGCGGCTCGAGCGAAGCTTGAGGTAAGAGTGCCCTGGCTCAACTCACCCACCCGTCCAAGCCCCATGACGATAGCGCCGCCCGGTTTGCCGACGGCGTCTGAATTAATGAAGACCTCGGCTGTGTTCAGCATGCCGGGATATATACCAAGTTGCTGGTGCCTCCGCAGGCGCCCCTGGAGCACACTGTCCAAATAGGCCTCGGCACCAACAATAGTGTCTCCATGGTAGTGGCCCACCGCAACCGGGTGGCGTGTGTAGCCCAGATTCGCATGCGTCACCGAGACCTTTACCCTGCGAGTTGGTGCCTTGGGCCTTGCCGGCCGGTGGCGTGAACCCAAAGCAGCAGCAGTCAGGGCATCCTCGTCCGGCAGCATGGGCACCACCGCCCGCGGGAGCGGGAAGGTCTCATCAAGCCCCCGTGCGGGGACTGGCGGCCTGGCGGGAAGGCGCTTGGTTTCGCCGGTTTGGAGCAGTTCGAGCAAGGCGGGGAATGCGGCCTTGTGGTCTGCCAGGTCGCCATGCTCCACTTCTTCCATGTACCAGGCCTTCACCCCCGGCGGTATCCCTGTGTCCCACAGGACGCGGCCGTCACCGCGTGGTGACGCCAGAAACTCGATGTAGTTGCCGTCTCCATTTTCGCCCTCGGCAATCCTCAGACCACAGGCGGTAGCCGGTGAGCAGCCTGCAATGTAGAGCACATGATCGGGGTCCATAGGGATATTCTTGAGTGCCTGTCTTGTCGCTGCCGCGTCCTGCAGCCGCTGCTGCGCTGGCAGCACCCAATCACCGCGCGCATCCTGTGACTTGATGAGCCCTGCCCAGTACGCTGCGCTGAAGAAGTCTGTGCCGCTCTCTTCAGGAAGCATTTCCAGAACACCAGGGTAGCGGCAGAATATCCCCAGTAGTTGATTCTTACTTTGCGTAATATCGAGAAGCGCCAGGTTCCGGAGGATCTCCGCCTGGCCAACGAGCACTCTTACGATCTCGTAGGAGCCGCCGGTGGGTGTACCGAGCATGATGAGGCGTCCGCCGGGATGCCGGCAAATCCGCTTCCATACCTGCGGATGGTTCGCAATCAGGGCGCGGACCACCAAACCACCCATTGAATGTGCCACGAGGCGAACCGGCTGGTTTGACCGCTCAGCCGAATCGAGTTCTCCCTCCACCGCCTCGGCAAGTCGCCTCGCCTCGCTGCGTACAGAAAGGCGCCAGTCATAGGGAAAAGTGATCACCTTGTGAGTACCGCTCAGGTAATCCACGAGGTCTCCATACGCCATGGCGACGACAGCCTGGGGCTGGACATTGGCTGCGTTGGCGTTGAGCCGTTTTAGTCCGCCAAGGGCGAGGTCGGAGATGTCGAGCCATATGCGGTCGCCATTCACCGCCAGGTGGCTGCCCATGATGTCTGGAAGCAGGAAGACCACCGGCCTTGGGCCGGAGGGGCCACGCGCAGCGCGGGCGGGGACTTCCTGGCGCGCTTTCTCGATCGTGGTGAACCCAACCTGACCGCCCTCAGGCCGCGTCAACCCATCGATCAGCATCTGGACAGTCTTTTCGTTCGAGAAATAGTGAAAGTGGTTGACCCTGGGCCCCTGGTCAAGGAAGAAGCGCGCACCCTTCTCGCGTAACGCGCCGCCGTACATGGAGCCTGTGTTCACCACATAATCGTGATCACCGCCATAGAAGAGGTCAGGGATGAGAAGCCTGAGCGTATCCCAGAATCCTTCAGCCTCAACGTCTCCGGAGATTACAGACAGATCCGCGTCAACCCTTACCCCAGGCAGATTGAGCATCCGGATCAGCGGTGAGTCTGGCATCATGGCCTCGAGGCCGGGCAGGGTTCTGGGGGCAAGATGTTCCTTGACCACTGCGAGGAGGAAATCGTTGAGTCCCTCGTAGAGGAGACTGCCCGCAAGGGCAGGGATCTGCTCCAGGAGGTTGACTACAACGGACAGCCACCGGTCGAGCCTCTCAGAAGCCAGCGTTGTCCCACGGGCAGGACAGGCCACGCGTACGAAGCGCTCCACCCTTATCTGCCGTTCCTTGAGCTCCCTGTTCAATTCATCCAGGGTTTTCAGATCCCTCTCTCTTTCTTTCTTGTTAAAGAGCTTTTTCCCCGGGCCTTCGAAGGGATCGCGCCCGTCACTGCGCTGGCCCCGGCACAGAAGTTCGCCCACGAGGCCGCCCCGCGAGTGGGAGACGAGATGCACTGTCGCTTGTGCCGGCAAGACGTTGACCAACTCCAGCGCGTTGTCGATCGGGCTTTGAGTGAGGGTGTAATGCTCGTACGCAAACACCATTTCTCCGTAATGCCTCGCCAGGGCCTCTTTCGCCTTGACGTTTTTCCACAGCTGCCCGAAGCTGCCAGACGTGCTCGAGGCAGTACCGTGGATGAAGATCAGCAGAGGGCGGTCGGTGGGAAGTTGAGGAGCCCGATCCTTGAGTGCATAGCTGCCATTAAGGTTTACTGCATAGAGACCTGGATCTCGATCCAGTTTCTTCTCCACAAGTTCCGCGATCTTGGTTGCAGCGGTGTCCGTCAGATGGACGTCAAATATCTCCAGGCCCTTGAGAATCCAGTTGCCCATGCCGCGTACCGGGCTGCCTACCTGCAGCTCAGGGCTCAGCTCAATCAATTCATCAGGCTTGATTCCACGCTTTGCCTGGGTGCCAAACTCCTTCTGGAAGTCGTCTCCACGGACCCACAGCTTGAAGCCGCCTTCAAGCTCGAGGAGCACCACATCGTCACCTTTCAGCTCAACTGTAAGTGCCTGCGCCGTGGTACCACGCCCCGCAGCAATGCGGACAGCACTACGCCGCGTGACCTGAAGGTTGCCTCCGGCACGCCTCTCCGTTTTGCCACTCACAGCCTCCGCTATCCCTCCTTGAATTCTCAGTGTCGGCATGCTTCCCTCCTCATCTGATCAACTCTGTAGTCCTGCCATTATGCGAGACCCCGGCCATCAAGATTCTCCATGTTCTGACTACCATTTCAGGCTCCAGTCCGTTATCAGAAGTTATCTGCTCAAACTTGCCAGGTATGCCTTCAAGAATCCATCCCATGTGCTCACTTTGCAAAAATCCAGCTTCTTGTAGAGCGGTGAGAGCTTGCGCTTCGGGAAGTAGATGGAGATGCCCTTTGAGTTGTCGACTGCAGACCCCTTGTAGCCCGCTGCAACGATGACATCGGCGGCAGCCTTCGTTACTCCGTCACAAGCGGTGCGTATCATCTCGTCGGCCAGGTTTTTCTCCATCAGGGCACACAAATCGAGCAGGTCGCAGTAGTCGTCATAGGGCCGGCTGTATTCCTGCACCTGGGCACGTGCAGTCAAGATGGCGCTGCGCTTACCGCTGTCCGCCAGAGCGCTCTTCAGGGCCCTGCCAAGGCCGTCAACCGCACCGGCAAGTGGTTTCAGACCCGGAAGCCGCATGGCGGATTGGGTGACGTTGTCGCCTGCACCATACGAGGCGAGGTACTGGTTGACGATGGTCTTGGAGAGATCCTCCGGCGTCATGTCGGGTTTGGCAGAGAGGGCTTTGAGGATTCGGTCGTAGGGCCAGCCATCTCCAGGCTCGGTCTCCTCCGAGCCCACGGTATATTCGGCGACGTCACGTATCTGGTAGGCAACCTCGACCATGCTCATGAGGCAGGCATCCATTCCGAGGATGTCGATCTTACGCTTGAGGCCCTCCTTGATCCGCTTCATGACCCGCTTGAGTTCGATGTTGTCAAGAAAGTCCTGGGCCTGATCGTCAAAGGCAATACCCCGGTCCTTAACTGCTGCTGAAACCGTTGTGCTAAATAAGGCCCGGCGCGTGCGGGAGATTCCTGCCCTGGTTTGGGCAAAGGGCAAGGCCCTGGCGCCCGTCGCGACAGTGCCGCGGGTAACAGTGTGCTTCTTACGGGAAACCGGAGGAGCGACGCCGCTGAAGACATCGCCTTCATAGAGATTGGCGTCATCCCATCCCGCACCGTGGTTCCACAGGACCAAAAGGTAATGCTCGGCGGGGTAGTTCGTTGCGCCCCAGGTCACGAAGTCCTCGAGCACCTTGGGGTCGCCCATGTTGGTCTCTCCAAGCTTAAGCAACGCATCCTTGGCAAGGGGCGTTCCTTTCTGCAGGCAGTAGCGGGTGGTCTCTTCCTTCGAACCAGCCCTGTCGAACTGGGCAACGATATTGATTTTGTCCGTGCAACCAACCTGCTTCATCTCGCCCAGGTCTATCCCTCCGGCATCATCCAGGTTGTTGTCTCCTGCGAGATAGACCATCACAGTCCAGTTCTTCTTTGGTACAGTCTCTGTAGCCATGCTTTCCTCCTCTCATTTGATATCCACAGCCGGTCCGCTCCAACCGGGGCGTCTTCTTTCGTCTCGTCAGTGTCTGCTTCATCCCTTGATCCTTTTCTTGAGTGAGCTCCAATTCACGTCTTCATTGCCCACGCGACTGAGTTCGGAGAACGGCAACACTTGTCAACTGCAGTGTCGCGTCAGACGATGCATGTGATGCCGCTACCTTGTTACGCTATTTCTGAGCCACGGATGCAATAATGTCCTTTATATCCTTCCCTGCATCGCTCATCACCTCAGCTATCGTTCCACCAAACATTTTGCCAACAAGGCCAACATTCAGCTCCGAAATATACACCTGTCTGTTCTTATCCTCATAAATGCCGATCTCGATAGGCATGAAGGCGGCAACTTTCTTATTGCCGTCGTCTGCCAGGATACGGGATGCGTAACGTGGATTACACACTGCGATGCTGCCAATCCGGTTCATCTCCCCATGACCACCTTCCCTGATGCTTTTCTGGAAGTCGTTGACCACCAGAATCTTCCAGTCCTGCTTCTTCTTTACTGCATCGCCAATGACGGCGACAGTTTCATCGAAGTTTTTCGAGCTCTTGTGCTGGATAAGCATCATGCTCGGCATGACCTGCCATACAATTAATCCCATTAGTACCATACCAACAACAATCCAAAGCAGAGCAGACCCAATCGTCTTCATCATTTTTGAATCCTCCTTTCCGAGAACCCCACCGTTGCTTCCCTGACATTCTTCAGGTTTCACAAAGATTAAGCGTATCGTCCAAATTGTAATATATTGCTATTCTATTCCCTCTGTATAATAAAAACAATTTATGATTGTAAGTTTCGTCAGGAACCGGGTCCACACTTTGAGATAAGGAACTTCCGGAAAGGAGTAAGGATATGGCCAAATGGAAAATCGATCCTGATCACTCAGCAGCAGAGTTCATTATTCACCACATGATGGTGACACCCGTCCATGGTCAGTGCAACAAGGTCTCGGGGTTGATAGTGTTCGACCCTGCCGACTTGGCACACGCGTCGGCTGAAATAGAAGTCGATGTTGCAGGCATTTATACCGGAATTGACCGGAGGGATACCCATCTTCGAAGTCCCGATTTTTTTGACGTCCAACAGTTTCCCGCGATGCGTTTCAAGAGTACCCGATTTGAAGTCGTGTCCCTCAATCATTGTAAGGTCATCGGCGACCTCACCATCCATGGAGTTACCCGATCCGTGATGTGTGACGTTCACTTTAACGGCCCGTCTAAGTTCTTCGACGATGAACAGAACCAGATGTACATGTCATATGGTTTTCGTGCAACCACCTCCATAAACCGGGAGGAGTTTGGCCTGATCTGGAATGTGGCTATAGAAGATGGCGGCTTTATGGTTGGCAAATATGTAGACATCACCTTTAATGCCGAAGCAGACCTCGCCGAGGCATAGGGCGTCAAACTACAGTGAATAATCATCAATCTTCGATCATGAAGCGTCTCTTGGCAGTATCGGTCTTCGGCACCGCTATGGGCTTTCTTGAGGCAACGGTCGTCGTCTATCTCAGAGAGCTCCACTATCCCGCAGGCTTTGCGTTCCCTTTGAAGTCTCTGTTATCTCAAAGTCTGCTGATCGAGTCTCTCAGGGAAATCTCAACGATCCTGATGCTTACCACCCTCGGCATAGCTGCCGGCAGTACCTTCGCTGAACGGTTTTCCTTCTTCCTCTTCTCTTTCGGGACATGGGATATCTTCTACTATGTGTGGCTGAAAGCACTTCTTGACTGGCCCTCATCCGTCTTCACGTGGGACATCCTCTTTCTCATCCCTGTTGTCTGGGTCGGTCCTGTGCTGGCACCGGTGATCTGTTCGGCCACAATGGTTGTCCTGAGCATCTCCATTCTCTATCACGTCAGGAAAGGCCGCCAGGTCAGAATAAAACCGTCTGAATGGCTGCTCATGGGCCTCGGTGCCCTTCTCATCTTCTTCACCTTTATCCGGGATTTCTCACGGATCATCGTTCAGGGAGGGTTCCTGCCGCGCCTCTTTACACTGGGAACAGATACTGAATTTCAGAAGGTCATATCTGGATTTATCCCTGCCTCGTACAACTGGTATCTTTTTGCTGCTGGGGAAATACTTATCATGCTTGCTCTGCTATTATTCTGGGCAAGAATGAGCACGCTGAAGGTTTCATGGAGTAAAATTTCCTGGAGATGATTCTCTGTTCTGGAAAAAACCTGGAACGTATCTTGATAATTGTATTTTTCCGATTTCTCAACATCGGCAAGGCATTTTTCAACCGGCCGCTTGTCCGTCGCCACATAGTCCTCCATTGCGATGACCTGATACCCGGACTTGCGCAGGGCCTCAAAGACGACCCGGCGATGGTCCTTCAGGTCCTCGTACGTGGATGAAAGATAGATCGTTGTCATACTGTGCGGGCACCGAGATCTTGAGAATATGCTTCCCTTCGCATAAGAGAATGGTAGCATACGCCAAAGGAAATTCCAGGATGGACGCGTCTCAGTCTGGCTTAAAACCTGGAATTTAAAAACAAGGACCACGATGTCATTCCCGCGAAGGCCGGAATCCAGGTAAGTCTGGATGCCGGATCAAGTCCGGCATGACAGACGAGGCTCCCTTATGTGTCCTTACAAAGGACCAGTATTAGAGTAGTCACTCCAGAATTACCGGGAAACTGTCTTCGAGGAAGAATATGATTTTTTACGGTATCTCGAATGGTTATATGAATTATGTTAAACTAAAACTTATAAAAATAGGACTTATTTTAGAAACTAGTTAAACATATTTGAAATTTTGCCAACTTAGGGAATCCGTAATACAGGAGTCAGGATGAAAATAAAGTTGCTGCCCGTTTTCTTTGGAGATCAGGGCAGATTAATCGGTTTTCTATTCTGGATTCTGACTCCTGTATTCTTAGAGTTAAAGAAATTTCTCAGACCTGAACATGTAAGAATCTAATTTATCGAGGCATTGAATGTGGGAAAATCAAAATTGATGGATAAAGGGATTATTGAACTGCCATAGAAGGTGTGTAAGATGTTCAAGTTTGAGTAAAGTGATAGTTCCTTTCAGGGAAATGACAAAGAAAGAGAGAAAAAAAGCAGAAGATGCCACCAGGGAGATCGGAAAATATTGAAAAAAGGGATAACGTAGGGTTTCAGTTATAAAATCGGAGGTGTATTCATGCCGAAGGTGAGATATAATATTTTTTTTGACGAGATCAGGGAGAGAATGAAACCCCTTCTTGAAGACGAAGGGTTAAAGCTTGTCCTTCTTTTTGGGTCTGCTGCTTCAGGCAGAACGCATAAGCGAAGCGATATTGACCTCGCGTTCTTATATGACAAACCTGTGGATATCCTTTTACTCACGAATAGAATCATCAGCATTCTACGCTCTGATACTATTGACGTCGTCGACCTGAGACGCGCAAGTCCGTTGCTTAAATTCGCGATAGCAAGAGACTCTGCGCTCCTCTATGAAAATGGGAAGGGAGTCTTCAATGAGTTTTAGTCGCTCGCATTCAGGATGTATGTTGATACGAAGAAGCTTCGCGATGCTCATGCAACCGTAATAAATCATTTTCTACGCGCAAGAGGTCTCGCATGAGCCCTGTGGAGAAAGCGATTATCAGGCGGAAGCTTGAAAAATTAAGAATCGACTTGTAATGTTGTACATCACCTGCAAGGTGGTTATTCAGTAGAGCTTGAAACGTGGCTTCCGATACTTCAAGGTATCGCCGATAAAGGCTTTTCGGGACATCCGCCATGTCTCTGTCGACAAAGTTTTTGCAACTGGCAGGTTAATAAAGCCCATCTTTTCCTTTAGAGTCGTTATATGCACCGGCTCCATAGACAGACTCAGGGCTGAACGGTAAAGCACCATGCTCCTTGAAGGCTCAGAACCGGGGAGCCTGTCGGCGTTCTCCTCCATTTTCCTTAGCCCTTGCCTCGGCGAGCTCAACTGCCCTAGGTGTATGGAGAATGAGAAGGAACGCCACCAAGCCCCCCGAACATATCCACAGCACTATTCTTGCCGTCTCTTTACGGCTCTTCAGCCGGGAGTAGATAATAGTTTCAGTATTGATGATAGTTTCAGTATTGAGGCCGAAGAACTTCTTTTTCACTGTAGGGTATGTCTTCACTATAGGGTATGTTTTCACAGTAGGGGGGTACATCTTCTCAAGCAGCCCATCTATCTCTCTAAGGGCAATGGTAGGCACAGTGAGAAGGAGGACAATGAGCGCTACCTGAGCTGCTCGTGCGCCAAGCAGCCACCGGAGGGCTTTAGCTGGTTTCCTAAGCATTCCCGGAAAAAGTCGAAGTGTCTTCGCAGTCTTTCGTGCAAGCCTCGTCATACCTACCACTCAACTACATAACCTTATCCCAAGGCTGGGAATACCTGATTCAGAAAAGGCTCTGCCTTCACACACAATGAACCAACGAGATCAACTTTCTGATAAGCCCTACCCTCTCGATCAGGGAGAGGTCAAAATAGAAGGGGCTCTCCATGAGTATCGAGATTATCTCCTTCACCTTCTCTTTGTCCATTACTGCCTCCTGGGTCTTCTCAACAGCTACAAGTAAATTCTCAATCTCACATCGCCTAATAAAGACTTTGAGGGATGTCTGCCATCCCTTCTTTTGCAACATATAGATTCTTATCGGAAAGAGAAAAGGGGAGCTTTAATTGATATTTCAACCGTTCATGCGTCACAGCTTTCCGCTTCTTCATGGGTATAATTCTCCTTTCTCTCCTTGAGACATTGTTTGCTACTGAGAATTATACCCTGATTCATATTTACAGAAGTTAGCCTAACTTCCGCACCCTTTCAGCTCAAAATTGAAAAATCTGACCAAACTGCTTCACGTGCTGTTTGATTTTAAAGGGAACTTTCTGGAAAAAGGGCACAGATTCAGTAATAGTGACTAATAGTA
>Ga0315295_10003339_pt1 | contig 13667 bp, 11 predicted proteins | sample YL17G14_0_MG_FD_204453 | JGI IMG/M metagenome (GOLD analysis project Ga0315295, IMG submission 204453) | Sediment microbial communities from Yellowstone Lake, YNP, Wyoming, USA - YL17G14_0 | ecosystem: Environmental > Aquatic > Freshwater > Lake > Sediment | place: USA: Wyoming | collected...
AGGACGTGGATGCTGTAGGGCTTTCCATTCTTTCAGGAGCGCACATGGCCCTGGTGCCCCGCGTGCTTGAGTTGTTGAAAGCCAACGGGCAGGAGCATGTAAGAGTATTTCTGGGCGGCATCGTTCCTGATGAGGATGTCCCGGTCCTGCTTAAGCTGGGTGTGATTGGCATCTATGGACCCGGTACTCTGAGCGACACTTATGTGACTGAGATCCGCAAGGCTGTGATGGAGGTACGTGCTTAAAGCATATCGGAATGGCTGAGATGGATCTGGCGCAGGCAGTATTGGCAGGTGACCGGCTTGCCCTGGCGCGCACACTTTCGCATGTGGAAAACGGCACTGAGCTGGGTAGATCAGCCCTAAGTGACCTGTTTGCATATACCGGTAATGCCCACCTGGTGGGTGTGACGGGTGCCTCCGGAACCGGGAAATCGTCTCTGGTTAACCAGCTGGCACGCTACTACCGCCAGCCTGCCAAGCAAAGCGGGCCAATGGAAGGCGAGATGCCTCGCCGGGTGGCTGTGGTGGCTGTTGATCCTACCAGCCCCTTCACGGGTGGAGCGATCCTGGGGGACCGCATCCGCATGCGTGATCTGGCAGGTGACCCTGGCGTGTTCATCCGCTCGATGGCCACGCGCGGTTCATTCGGTGGGATTGCTTCTGCTACTGCGGCGGTGGTGCAGGTATTGGATGCAGCCAGGTACGATATGATCCTGATTGAGACTGTGGGTGCGGGGCAATCTGAGGTGGAAATTGCCCACCTGGCTCATACTACCCTGGTGGTTGAAGCCCCGGGTCTCGGGGATGACATCCAGGCAATCAAAGCCGGGATTTTAGAGATCGCCGACATACTCGTGGTAAATAAAGCTGACCTACCGGGTGTTGAAAATACCGAACGTGCTTTGCGCGGTTCCCTAGATTTGGCTCACCCGCAACCACATCGCTTCCTACATCACGGACAATTGGAAATGGCAGCCGGGCAGGGTGGCAAGACTGAGGCGTCTGAGCCAATCTGGGAATCGCCAATCATACGCACGGTTGCAATTGAAGGGACGGGTATCCCCGAATTGGTGAAAGCCATCTCAGCCCACCGGGTGCACCTGGATGCAACCGGCGGTTGGGTGTTGCGTGAACGTTGGCGATTGCAGACCGAGTTGGATATGCTGCTGCAAAACAGGTTGGTGGAGGGTTTTCGCTCCAGGCTGCCGGTTGGGGTTTACGAACAAATGTTGGAGGAAATGCTGGGGAGGCGCCTATCGCCCTTCCAGGCAGTGGAAAAATTAGTCGATATGGTAGGCTGAGTGTGATAAGGAGGCATCATGATCATTGGAGAGCGGATCCGTTTTAGAGCAGTGGAACGGGATGACCTGCCCACATTTGTGAAGTGGCTGAATGATCCGGAAGTGCAACAGGGTATTTTGATCCATCAGCCGATATCGCAAGCTAGAGAAGAAAACTGGTTCGATGGGATGATCAAACGCCCAGACGATGAGCATATAATGGGGATCGAGGTACGCCTACCAGGCGAGCGAACGGGCCTCCCAGGTGTAAAAGGTAATGAGCAAGGCGCACAGGGTGGTGAGGAAGCCTGGAAGCTGATCGGTAATCTGGCTTTTAACGATATCGACTGGCGCAACCGGTCTTCTGAATTCGGTATCATGATTGGAGATAAAACCTATTGGACCCAGGGTTATGGCACCGAAGCCGTGCGCCTTCTGATTAAGCATGGGTTCAATTCCCTCAACCTGAACAGGATTTTTCTCCGCGTGTTTGAAAATAACCCGCGTGCCATCCGCGCCTATGAGAAAGCTGGTTTTGTGCATGAGGGCCGGGAGCGCCAGGCGGAATTCAGGGATGGCAGGTATATCGATGTGCTGTTGATGAGCATATTGAAGGATGAATTCAGTTAGGTATGAAACTGACAGGATGAGTGATGATCATTAATGGTCCATGGACTGCTGATGTTAGAAATTGAACATGCCTGAATTACCTGAAGTCGAGACCATCGCCCGGAACTTGCGGCTGGGTAATAAGGAGCAGCCTGCGTTGGTGGGCAGGCACATCCTGGGAGCAAACCTGCTGTGGGAACGCACATTGGCTGAGCCCTCACCACGTGAGTTCGAGCCACGCCTGGTCGGCCAAGTGGTTGAAACCATTGGGCGTAGAGGGAAGTACCTATTTTTTCAACTCTCATGCGATTGGCTTCTCTTTCACCTGCGCATGAGCGGGGACCTGTTGGTCAGACCTGCGCGTACACTCCCTAAATCCCACGACCGATTGATACTCGAACTTGAAGGGGATATCCAGCTGGCGTTCAATGACGCCCGTAAGTTCGGGCGGGTCTGGCTGGTGGACGAGGTGGACCAGGTGTTGGGGGACCTGGGTCCAGAACCGCTGGATGAAGGACTCACCCCGGATGATTTTTATGCCCGTCTGTATGCCACCCACCGGCAGCTCAAACCCTTGCTGCTTGACCAGACTTTTCTCGCCGGGTTGGGGAATATCTATGTGGATGAGGCGCTGAACCTGGCGAAACTGCACCCGCTCACCCCTTCAAATACCCTGACAAAAGCCCAGGTAGCAAGATTGCTGGATTGCATCCGCATAGTGCTGCATGAGGGAATCTTACGCAACGGTGCCAGCATTGATTGGGTTTACCGTGGTGGCGATTTTCAAAATTACTTCCGGGTGTACCAACGAACAGGCGAGCCTTGTCCCGAATGTGGCACGCTGATTGCACGGATTATTGTTGGGCAGCGTGGCACCCATTTCTGTCCGCATTGCCAGCCAGCCTTTATCCTCGGTGGAGGTTAATTATGGATAGTATCACCATTCTCCTTATCTCATCCTTCTTTTTTATCTTGGGCGCAGCTATCATTGGGCTCGCCTGGTACTTCCAGCTTGTGACAAAGCGGAAACCGGGAAAGTCAAAGAATAACGCTTCAACCGATCCGAACCTATCAGAAATAGCCCGCCTGATGCGCAATACGCAGACCCAGGAGCTTATGGTGAGGATGGATGGCAAGACCGTTAAGGCTGCCCATGAGCTCACCCTGACTCAGTATCGCCGGTTGAGTTTAGCCTCCAATGTGCTTGTCAAATGGGTGAACCCAACCACACTTGACCCGGAATTAATGGAAGACTCCCCAAAAGAACAAACTTCACTGCCTCCTGAGCTGCTCATCGTGGATTACCTATCAGCACCAGTTGGTGTGATACCTGCCGAACCGCGCACGGTATACACCCCACCCTTCGCTGCCGAGACTTTAAACGAGGTAAAACCCGTCAGCACTAAGCTGCCGGATGTGGTAGGGAATCTCCTGAATCCCACACCAAAATCCGAACCGGAAATCAATAGCATAGCATCTCAGATCAACGAAGTATTGCAAAACCAGCTGGTTGGTACGCCTTTAGAATCCCGAGGCATTTCGGTGAATGAAGGTCACGACAGAGGGGTGATGGTCACCTTGGATGGCAAGCAATACGAGGGAGTGATGGACGTGCCGGATGAGGATGTGCGCCGGGCTATTCGCACCGCTGTGGTGGAGTGGGAGACGATGAAGTAGGGGCAGTGCGTGCCAAGGCAAGGGGAGCGAATTGCGCAATACACAGGAACGACCCCTGAGTACTTCTTGGCAGATACACTCGGATCGGTTCGCCAGCTTTCTGACGCAAAGTGGAGACCAATTTTCCACCTGATGTGCCTGTTGCTCTATTTGGTTCACTGGACATCACAAAACCCTGCAGTATATTAGTATTGCGGAGATCTACTCAGCTTGTAACTTTCACGTTTCCAGATCGCGTGACCTTGAACCTACCTGCGCGCCGAGCCCAGATGCGATCTGTAAAATGGTGTCATCGATGCGCTTTAAATGATAGAGTGCTTGATTATGAATAGCCTCACCTGACCCGGGTTCCACGGTCAAGAATTCGTCCAGTACATTCGCCAGCTTTGCCTGTCCACCAAGATTTGCCGAGGATTGCCCCTCTTCGCCCTGCTGATGAGCAAGGAAACCATTCAATGCAACGATAGCCTGGTGGATGTGAGCTTGGATCGCAGAAATTAATTCGTTATCCTGGGTATTGCTCAGGCTACCAGAGTCTCCGCCGACATCGTCATTCAAATGGGTTACGTAACTACTCAGAACAGCCAAACTGGTTGCCTGACTTGCCAGCCGGTTTTGAGCTCGACTTAATGGGTTATATTCGTAGATCACGTTCGGTAAATTAAGCTCCAATTTCTTATAGCTCGCATCGATGTTCGCCTCTTCAGCCTTCAAATCACTTGTGGTTGGTGTACCCATCAATGCCTGGACATAAACCTCGAGGTAGCGATCAATGCTTGTCAGGAAGCCGGATAACGCAACCGTGAAGCGGTCCTGGACGTGGATCGGCAACACAAAGACCACAACCAGGGCTGCGATTGCTGCACCTATTAGTGTACTGACTGGTCGCAAGACCAACAAATGAAGTGCCGGACCACCCAGGGTTGTTATTACTAGCAGCACGGCAATATTCAGCCAGAAAACCATCCTGATATAGGAAATGGGAATCGAGTAGGTCATCATAAAGATACAGAATGTCACTAAGATGACGATTAGCACGATGTTACCTGGTAATAGAATTGCCAGGAGCACCCCAATCACCGTCCCTGCGATGACACCAATTACCCTCATGGTTATACGTCTCAACGACTCCCCGGTTGAACCAGCGATGACGACAAAAGCCGTCCAATACACAAGGTTAGGCTGGTCTAATTTCAACAGGTAAGCTGCCAGCATAGCCAAACCCGTTGCAAGAACTGCTTGGAAGCCGAGGATCGTGGTGGGGTGAAAGCTGTGCCCTGACTTTTTGCTTGGTTTAGCAAAAGGCTTAATTGAATGAAGAGCAGTAGGTTTTATCGGTATCCCGTAGTCCGGACTCTCCTTCCAGGCAGTTTGGATCGTGTGGACCTCTGTGACTGATCGGGCAAGCTGACTGGAAGCGGCTCCTATTCGCAGCAGTGAAATAACCCATTCGCCGGGTGGTTTCTGCTCCAGGCTGGATTTGACCTGCAACTGGAGCCTGTCACCGATCTCTGATAGCTGAGCTTGTGCTTCTCCGGAAGCTATTTCCCAAAGTTCAGCTTCCAACGCTTCTAATCCTTCAACCAAAACCCTCAAAACATCCTCGGGCAGCTTATCAGATTGATTGAATAACTGGGTTGCCGCCTCGATCAGCAACTCCAGCCCCCGCTCCGTTTTGAACATCTCGATTTGCAAACGGTTAAGACGAGTCTGGCTCCAAACTGTGGGTGTGATAATGGCTGAGAATAATCCTTCGATCACGCGCCGATTGAGGCGTACCTGCCTGAGTTGGCGTTGCATTTTTTGGATAGTTTGGGTATTTCCCTGGGGAGACCCCAATCCCTGCCTCGTTGTGGCAACGGTCAGTGCTACATTGTGGTAGAAAGCGATCACACTTCGATGAAGGGACCTGGCAGGATCATAGGGAATGATCACAAACTCCCACAGGTAGACGACCAGTGTGCTAGCTGCAACACTCGCCAGAAATATGGGGAAGAAAGCCTGCGGTAGATGGAGCAAAAAGCCAACGTAAAACCCCACGGTCGTCACCAGGGCAAGCTCCCCAGCACGCGGCCCATAGCGTCGAAAAAAATACGCGAAAAAGAACAATAGCAACAGAAGCAGGTTGTTGAGCCAAAAATTATTAGCGAGGAAGCTCGCCAGCAGAACCGCTCCAGCAAAAGGAATAGGTGCCAACCACAGGCTGAGGCGCCGGCCTGCGGGTTTCAGGTCAATAATAAATAAAAGAAAAACAATGCCAGAAAAGACCCCGAACAGGGGGAAGGGTGGACCGCCACCAGCAGATAACAGACCTAACACCGTACGTAACACCAGCCAGATGCTAAGCAACGCCAGCGCAGCTCTCCCGGCACTCAGTGAACGGATCATGCCGGGGTCTGTGGCTGACAGCCATAATCGCAATCCGATGGGGCGATCTATTTTTCCAGGCTCATCTTTGATCATTCGTTATCAGGGCCTGTCTTCACATCCTGCGAGGTCTGCGGTAGCGTATCACCAGAGATGATGACCTGATCCTTACCTAAAAGCTGCCAGTGAGCCATATATAGACGGATCACTTCCACCTGGGTGAAAATGACGAATGCAAATATCAGGGAGAGGATCACAGCCAACGCCATCAAGGCGCCTGGAATTACCTGCTGCAGCCGGATCGAGAACGCTTCGAGGGCAGCCAGCTTTGCATCCAGCTGGGATAATCCATCTCGAACTATAGTAATTTCATCATTTAGCAGGTTGACAGCTCCTACTACCTTGTCGATCTTGATTGCCACCCCTGACCTAAAATCCGCCATCTGCGAACGGAGTGTCTCCACCAGAGTCTGGATTTGAGCCATGGAACTGTCAATCTTTTCCAGCTGGTCATCGCTCAGGCCAGGCAGACTGACAAACGGGATACGGCTAATGGAACGGTACAGGTCCAGGCCTTTGGTAATCGACTCTCTAACTCCGTTATAGGTATCCTGAACCGAGGAGACGGTCTCAATCAGCGCTTGTTCCTGAGCCTCCGGTAACAATACCATGACCAAACCTTTATCGGTAACATTTTGGCTGAGTTGCTGCGAGGCATCTGCAATTTCTGCAGTTTTTGATTGAAGCAATATAAGGGTTGAATCTACTCTACTGCCAGACTGGCGAATGAGTACAGTGGAATTTTCCACAACCTTCAAGGTGGTGACGGCTGCCTCGCTCAAAGGGCGCTCCACCACCCACACGCCAATAATGCCTACCAGGCATAAAAGCAGGATCAAGCCGCTCAGTCCAATCACAAACCCATAAAGAATTTTCTTTCCTAGATAAGAATTTTTCTTTTGATCCATAGCTAGCCTCCTACTGCAATAATCCACTCGCGCCTTGATACAGGAAGATTGTACCAAAAACGAGTGAAACGACGATGATAATGACTCGGTTATATCGGGTCAACCATGCTGAGGCTTGCTCAAGCAAAGTGGTTGATTGTTTGGGTAGGATGATTCTAATTAAGATGGGGATCAATAACAAGGATTCAGCCAGCAGTATGAAAAGCAGATAGACCAGCGTGCTGGATGGCTGCCCTAATTGTGCTTGACCAATCATACCGATCGCACCTAAAGTGAACACCCAAAACTTACCGCCAATGAGCAAAAGACCAAAGCCAACCCCAAATGATTTGAGAGGCGTCAGGCTTTCAATCATGATCAACCATTTGGGAGGTGGAGCATCCGGGTCATCGTCCTTGCGCCATTGTTTGTACGCTGTAACCAGTAATAAGATACCGAGCACCAGCAGCAGTGTCGAAACAATCGGGCTCTTTCCACCAGCTTCCGGCGTTGAAGTGGCTACGCTATTGGTCAGTATCAGACCAAAAATCAGGCCTTGCAGCAAGCGCAAGGTGGTCATGCCACCTACATAGGCCGTTGCTTTAAAAAAACCCCTCCGAGGACTCTTGAGAAGCAGGATATCGATGATAATTTGTATCGGCACCAGTGCGCTGCCGATGATGAATGGTAATAGTGAAACAATTACAGCTCCCATTCGAGACCCCTTTCGATGGTGACCTAATCCAATGGTATAGGTATGTTGACGCGATCCTTATTCACGACCAATCATATAACAATTTTCGGGTGTCATTTTCATAGCTTCACCCTTTTTACCCACGCAAAGCGCACTCAACTTTAGTGTAGAAATTGACGATGGCTCTTCTCATTGCTTTGCCAGGGCAATTCTCATTGTTGCTTCGTAATCTTCAACATGCTCGCCACTCAGGTCAACGATCACACGCTTAAGCGTACCTGTGAAATGGTAAGGTGCTTTGTACTCCGGAGTAACTGACCCTCCCGTATCGGCTCCGACCAGCATGGCGGTGCCTTGCCCTATACGGTACGGAGCAGTCACTGGAATGTCACCGCTCCCAACTAATTTACCATCCACGAGCAGTTCTACGGTTCCAGGTGCTCCTTTCCCGTTTGCAAGATCAGGCTTGCCTGTCGGTTTGAATTCCATGCTAAGGAAGTGATGCCCACTCTGAATTTCTTTATCAGACTTCACATAGTAGTGGTCCATCCCCATATAATTATATACATAACACAGTTTATTGTTGTTTATATAGAAAGAGATTCCGCCATCATTTCCGCCCATGCTGAGCAATACACCCTCAGTTCCACCGTGGGGTATATCCACCTCGGCAGTGAACGAGAATGGTCGGTTGAGTATTTTCGGAGCTGCACTGGCTGGCACCGACTGAGTGTTGGGATACAGTTCATAACGATTTCGGTTAATCGCGATCTGCGGACGTTCCTCAGCAATCCGTTGGACTCCTCGACCGTCGATGGGCAGCACGTTATACTTACCCGCCTCGGTATACCACATACCAATCATCGCAATGAGCCGGTTTCGTTCCTCAACCGCCAGATTCTTTGTCTCCGCAGGGTCTTCAGCGATGTGGTATAGCTCCCAACCCTTCGCGTCGAGCTCGGTCAGCATGTCATAGGTTATCGGTGTTCCAAACTTCCGGCCAGATTCGGTGAATGAGGCGCCCGGCCATGGGCACACCGCCCGCCAGCCATCGTGATAGATCGAACGATGACCCAACATCTCGAAATATTGCGTGATGTGTTTGCTCGATGCCTTGGCGTCGTTGAACGTGTTGGCAAAACTCACACCCTCCAGCGGTGACTGTGTCACACCCCGAATTGCCTCAGGTGGCTCGATGCCCAAGGCATCTAAAACAGTCGGAACCATATCGATGATGTGCGCATACTGCCTGCGCACTTCACCGCTCGCCTTAATTCCTTTTTTCCAGGAAATGATGAATGGGTCACTTATACCTCCTCGGTATGTCTCGCGCTTCCAGCGGCGGAAGGGTGTGTTACCAGCCCATGTCCATCCCCATGGGAAGTGATTAAAGTAATTTGGACCACCCAGCTCATTCATCGCCGCCAAACCTTGTTCGACAGTAGCCGGGACGTTGTTGAAGAATTGAACCTCATTCACCATCCCTGTTGGGCCACCCTCAGCACTTGCGCCATTGTCGCTGATCAGCATGATTAGCGTGTTTTCATACTCACCGATATCCTTGAGGAATTGGATCAGCTCACCGATATAGTAATCCGTGTGCTCGAGGAAGCCGGCGAAAACTTCCATCATCCGCGCATACAGCTTACGCTCATCAGCTGAAAGAGAGTTCCAGTCTTGCACATCGGGATCATGGCGTGAGAGCACGGTATTCTCCGGAATAATACCCATCTCTTTCTGCTTGGTGAACACATTCTGGCGATAGGCATCCCACCCATCGTCGAACTTTCCCTTATACGTATCCGCCCACTCCTTAGGCACATGGTGGGGTGAGTGTGTGGCTCCTAGCGCAAAGTAAAGGAAGAACGGTTTATTTGGCGCTACCTGCTTGGCGTCGGCGATCATGGCTTTGGCCTTTTCGACCAAGTCGATGGTTAAGTGATAGCCCTCTTCCGGCATCTTCTCTGGCTCGACTTGTGAGTTATCGCGTACCAGTTCAGGATAGTATTGGTGGGTATCACCACCCAGAAAGCCATAGAAGCGCTCGAAGCCACGGCCTAATGGCCAGCGATCATACGGTCCTGCCGCAGACATGGTCTCTTCTGGGGCAAGATGCCATTTACCGACTGCATATGTGTTATATCCTTGTTGCAACAGGATTTCCGATAAAAAGCCATTCTCAAAGGGGATATAGCCATCGGATCCGGGGTATCCGGTCGATCCATTGGTCAGGCAGGCCAGGTGGTTCGAATGATGGTTCCGACCGGTGATGATGCAGGAACGCGACGGCGAGCACAGCGCTGTGGTGTGCATATTGCTGTAGCGCAGTCCGCCAGCTGCCAGCGCATCGATATTAGGCGTGTTTATGGGTGATCCAAAGCAACCCAGGTGTCCAAATCCGGTGTCATCCAGGACAATAAACAACACATTTGGAGAACCTTCTCTGGCGCGCAATGGGCGCGGCCAGGCTGGTGAGGACCGTTCAATTGTGCGCCCAATTACACCGGGGAATGTGGTTCCAGGTTTATATTCTTGAAGTGCCATTTTATCCTCCTTAATCAGGCATGAACCAATTTATGCCAAGGCTGATAATACTGATAATCATTGTGCAAAATTATTTGTCAGCAGGCACACCAAATTCTGCCCTCGACAAAAAGCTTAGCCTCGAGTGATGGTAGATATGCCGGATCGAATCCGGCTCTTATGAAGAAAGCTGGTTGGGAGATGGCTGAAATGCTGCCTCCAAAATGCGAATAAGGTTTTTGTGGTATTCCTCCACATTATTAAAAGAGAATCATTTTTATATATTGCATAAAAATGATTCTTCCCATTAATCCACCAGATTTAAGGAGGAGGGTTCTTTTCCGCCAGGATCTTGGTTTTTATGCTGGCGCGGAGCCTGACCTTTTTTAGGTGCAAGCTCCGCCCCGCTCAGGATAGCTATTAAATGCCTAGTATCTGTGCTTTCTTGGCGTTGAACTCCGCTTCGGTGAGCAAGCCTTGGTCCTTCATTGCCGAGAGCTTTTGAATTTGTATCAGCTGCTCGTCCAGGCTGTTCGCTGCCGGTGCTGCAGCCTGCGGAGCAGCAGCTTGTTGCGTCAATGCGGCTTGCTGCTGCGCTAACGCCGCTTGATTCGCCTCTAGTTCTGCCATTTGTTGTTGTGTGGCAACTTGTTGTTGCTGTGCGGCAGCTTGTTGCTGCTGCTGCGCTGCTTTTTTCTGTTGACTACTCCCCACCATGGCGGTCGTACCTCCAACCACAACGGCTGTCGCTAACAAACTCGGTCCGCGTCTTCTTCTCATTGGGCTCATAATAACTCCTCCTAAATTTTATATATATATATTGATCTTACTATAATTAATTATTCGGCAGCGCGTTCTTGAGCGTACTCTTTCTTGAACTGCGCTACCACGTCGGCGGGAATCAGCCCACCCTCAGCCAATACACCGCCTGCAGATTTGATCGCTCGACGGATATTATCCATCCATAAGTTCTCCCACAAGAAGACGGCCGCGGAGCTGTTATTGGGAAGTTGATTGGCCGCCCACTCCAGGTCATCTTCGGTGAACAGGCTACTGACATATTCACCGATGGGGACGAAGACCTTGTAGGTATCTGGGTCGAGATCATTCAACTCGACCGTCCGGGTACTGCCATCTGGGTCTTTCTGGATAAAAACAATATCAATGAACCGGACGACGCCTCTCTGGGCTAGGTCGAGGAGTTCGGGTACGATTTGTCCTGAGAATTTTTGGTTGTCAGGGAATACGACCAAAGCGTACTCAAATGGATAATCGCGCATGTTTTCCTTCCTTTCTTTTCTTTTTTTATGAGGACTGTAACTAAAAAGATGTTATGATCGTCTTGCTCTGCACTAACCCCTCAGTACTCGGAATCTTCCCATGACATCTTTCAATTGTCATTAATTATATCATTTACTGAATATATATCCCGAGAACAAGACGCACTAATCAATCCCTAATATATAAAATCGTGGCGCATTGTAGTCGCAATCCTTCTCTATTTGGCATGGGTAGTTAGTTTATTCTAACGATATATCATTTTTCAAGCTATGTTATGATTATAAAAGTAATGATTCCAGGATTCATTCTAGAAGGCTACCAGATTTGATCACTAACTCGGAGTACAAACCTTCTATCGGCCCGCATGAAGATACAGTTGGGACCCTCCTTCAAGCCGCTTCAGTCACCCAACTCTGTATAGATATGAGCCGTCTTTCTTACTCGATCATGTGAGTAGCAAAGGAAATAAACAAGATGATTGATTCATTAAAACAGCTGAATACTGCCAGAGTGCTGCAGGGAATCCTGTCACTCATCATAATTGTTGTACTGACCTTAATTGCACTATACCTGGTGAAAGTAGCTGCAAAAACGATCGATAAGCGGTTGATTGCCACTGTCGAAGATCCTGATCGGCGGAAACGCTTGCAGACTTTGCGTAAGGCAGGTAAAAGCACCCTCCAGATTGTCATTGTTACCATTGCAGTGCTCATCGGGTTAAGTACGCTTGGTATTGATATTGGTCCAGCCCTCGCTGCAGCAGGTATCCTTGGATTAGCAGTATCCCTTGGCGCGCAGACGCTCATCAAAGACATCATTGGTGGCCTCACGATTTTGCTGGAAGATGAATATCGCGTGGGTGATCAGATTAAGATCGGCTCGGTGAATGGTGAGGTGGAGGCAATTACATTAAGACGTACAGATGTGCGTGATGCTGAAGGTCGCTTGTTTATGGTACCGAATGGAGAAGTGCGTGTGGTAGCAAATGAGACACGGGGATGGGCACGCGCTCTTATGGAATTGAACTTTGGCTTCGATGCAGATATGGACAAGATCATCACTACTTTACAAGGAGCGCTTGCCAGGTTATCCGCCGACCCGGATATAAAGTCTTACTTGCTCGCTGAGCCGGAGATCTTTGGCTGGAACAGTATCAGCGCCTGGGCGGTGGTCGTTCGTATGAGCGTCAAGGTGATGGCTGGCAAACAGGGAGAGGTGGCGCGATTATTGCGCCAATATGCATTCGAGGCACTACGTGAGGCAGGTGTGGCTGTCGAAAGCTTTAAAGGTCAGGCCTTCCAGTCATAGAAAGCCTGGCTAGCGGACGTAAAAAATCATAAGTGTGGAGGGGGATAAGTAGCAATGGGAGCAAGAATTCTTCACTCCATAACAGTAATTTGCAAATCTGGGTACTAAAATTCGCTTGGCTGGCGTGGACAAGATAGTGCTGACGCGCCACATACCTAAAGAGCTTCGGAGCATCCTGTCACTACTTCAATCATGATTAGGTGGGCCTCCATAACCGGTCCAGCCAGGTATGTCAACGCGGTCGGTGCTTTGGCTACCACACACATCGGAGCCCAAAGCTCGTTACCGACCGCTTTAGAGGCGGATTTCTCAAAAAGAATGAGGAATAGGTCAGGGATTAATGGAATTATAACGTTACGAAGAAACTTATTAAAATCGCCATTGCCTGTAACCATGCTGGCTACCCATTGAAATTGGTAGTACCGGCCGAGGCCGATGATAGGTTAGTCACGAAATTTCTAGGCAATTCATCTTTGCGCATGATAATAAGCTCAACAAAAGGTTAATCTTAGCCAATTTACAAATAATCGCACCCATTGATTCGTCCCACCCTCGTTCCTTCCAAGCCCAAATCCGTGTCCACCATTGGAAAATAAATGCATTTCAACCGGCACATTATGTTCATATAATTTTTGAGCGTAAAGAGTCGACTCCTCGACCTTACAAACATCGTCATCGTAAGCATGGATCAAAAACGCCGGGGGTGTTTCAGGAGTGACTAAATCGAGTGATCTATTTTGAGCAATCTCTTCATTAGTCAATTTTCTGAAATACAAACTCTCTTCTTACCATTTTAGATTTTCATCCGAGAGATTTGTTGTTCCGTAATAGATGATCAAAAGAAGCTTGATTAATCGGATATCAAGCTTCTTTTTTTACAAAACTGGTGACCCCGAGGCGGATCGAACGCCTAACCTAACGATTAAGAGTCGCTTGCTCTGCCAATTGAGCTACGGGGCCAGGATTGTTTGATTTAAAG
>Ga0315295_10003341_pt1 | contig 13663 bp, 20 predicted proteins | sample YL17G14_0_MG_FD_204453 | JGI IMG/M metagenome (GOLD analysis project Ga0315295, IMG submission 204453) | Sediment microbial communities from Yellowstone Lake, YNP, Wyoming, USA - YL17G14_0 | ecosystem: Environmental > Aquatic > Freshwater > Lake > Sediment | place: USA: Wyoming | collected...
CAGATTAGTATTATCCATTTTTTATTTAACCTCCTAAAACGGCTGCCTTAAATGTAGATTTGATCTCCGGGATAGATACGGTCCAGCCGGGCCTCAGATGAGGTTTATACCGATATTCTTGGATAGGTGCATAATTGTAGCCTGACTCCGAGAAAGCCCCGTTAGTCCCATACCAGAGCCATACAGTAGAACCAGACCCCCCTACCTGAGAATAATAGGATCCGCTGAGTTGACCCGTATCTTTTGGACAGATCATCTTAACATTTCGATCCACAATGCCCCCCGCTACCTCAGCAGCCCTCTTTAGCCGCCCCTCTAGACCCGATTTGTATTTCTGAAGTCCTGATACCACCTGGCCCTTATTGGTAAACTCTATTTTAATTTTTATAGAAGAGGGGGCGTATTCAGTCATACCCTAAAACCCCTGGTCAATACATAGATAACGATTCCAGTTATAACCCCATTCAAGAGAAGTATGAGCCCAGCCCATTTAGCGGCCTGCTCTCTAGAAAATATCCTATCGGTTTGTAGATCCTCGTTTAGCTTTCCATAATTTTTCTCTATCTTTGAGATCGAACTTTGAATAGTAGGAAGGGAGGAAGCGCATATCTTGAGGTCTGTAACGTCCTCCCAAATTTTTGTAATATCCCTATCGTGTCGGTCTACGTTGCTCTCGAGTAGGCAGATCCTGGATAGATCATTTGCAGCCATTCAGACCGTACTAGCGTAAAGAATAGATCTAATCTGATTCTATTCTTTTGCTACAAGTGTATATTCATGGGGTAGCTGCATAGCATTTTCTGACCTCACATCATCATAATAGCCTTTCATGATTATCATGAAAGCCCCACCTAGGAAGGATGCACTCATATCCTTGCCTAAATAGGCTAACCCGGCTATCACGCCTAACGTCAGAATTGCTAAAGGCAACCTCCGGCCTATATATCGCTCGACTACGCTTATCGGTTCTTCTATATACCCCATCTTTTTACCATCCCCTCGATTCAGATCTTCCCTAGTTTGACTGGTTCTATCCCAGATCCTCCCCGTTCATGAGGTACAGGGGCCACAATTTCTATAGACCCTGGGCTCATAGTGTTAGGAATCGGGACTACGCCTTTATGCCGTCTCATATATGCCAGCATCCAGAGTGGATCTTTTCCATAAGTCTCCTTAAATTTGGCCCGGTTCATCCGGGCTCCGTTAGCATCTATGAACCAGATCGGCTGAAAGTTAGTCTCTGCTTTTTCTACCAGATCCTCCTTTATCTTGAAATCAAGCCCCTCACCTTCTGTTAAACTCTCAAAGCCAGGCTCAGGTATTAGAGAGACTCCAGGAGGCAGGATAACTCCACTAGGTTTAGCCGCTTCGATCCCGGCATAGTCGCAGATCTCATCCAGGTAGCCTTCTTCTACCGCTCTGAATATAATCGCAGTTTCATTAGCCAAATCTTAAGCCTCCTTTTTGTTCATCCACTGAGTAGCTTTTATGAGCCAGTTAGTATAATCCAGATCCAAAGTTGAATCTACGTTTTTGAAATGAGATGCTGTAACCCAGGCCAGATCTGTAGCAAAAGCTGGAGACTCAAATATAGCAGGATCTACTCCCTGCAAATTGATTACCGCTGGAGAAACATTATCCAGTTTAACTAATACATTTGCAGGATCCACCCTTACCGCACTCGTTAAGCCCACAAAAAGGGTAGACAAAACGAGTACGGTTAAAAGTATATTTTTAACCATATCCCTCTAGTCCCCCTTCCTACACACACGGCAGCCAGTCTACGCTTACAGCTCCGCAAGTAGAATTACCCCATAGCTGGATAAACTTCTCAATTGAGAATACGCCTGTCATATCCTCAACGCTTCGTCCATACTCAGCATGGCGGCCTTTAAGGTTCTCATCCGCTTCTGGGTTCTTTGAAACCCAGCCGATATGAGCGACACCTATTACGTTGCTATTAATATTAGCTTCCAGAACGCCAGTGCAGCAGTTCTCTACACAGTCGGCCCCGTATAACCTGGTCTTAACTTCGGTAGTCTTCTGGAGATGTTCTGCATGAGTGTACATCTCGGTAAGTGCTGATCCGATCCGGTAGTTTTGAACGCAAAGCTTTTCGATCCATTTGACATCGTAAGTGCCAGTCTGGTAGCTCACAGGCATATACTCAAACTCGGCCTCTTTTGTGAAATTGATATAATCCATAGGGCATGATTGATTACCCCAGTATTGGCAATCTCCAGGTAGTTTGTTGTAGTTACCGTCTAATTGCCTCTCGGCTTCAAGTTCGACTTTATTTGATATCACATTTCCCGAGCCCGTCTCTTTATGGATCAGTTTAGCCGAAGTATATCCGGGCTGGAGATTGATGATCTGCTCTACGCTTGAGTAGCCTACGCCTTTCACAGAAGCTTTTTCATACATATAGTTAGCAGCGCCAGCCATCCCTACCAGGGCTATTAAAGCTGCTATCACAAAAAGCAAATATCTCATTTATTTAACCACTCCTATAGTTTAACCACGAGGATACAACAGGCCGGAGACAAAAAGAGTGCCTAGAGAGATCAAGGAGGTGAAAACCGCTCCCTAGACTTATTATTAGTTCGATGCCTGCCAGCCTGTGCATACTACGCCTCGTTAGAAGTTCCATAGGCTCTGCTGACTATTAAAGGGATAGTTTACTGTATACGGCATCTTTAAGGCTATTTAGATAATATAATTAAATTGAATTGTATGGCAAAACCCCGGACGTTAGGAGATCCTATCTGTTTTAGATTACCTGTAGCTCAGGATCGTAGGCTCAGGGGGGAAGCTCAACGGCGAGAGATGAGTCCAGGGGAGTTCTCAGCATTCTATATCCTCCGGATCCTGGAGAGGCTTTAAACGTAGCTAAACGTAGTTAAACGTAGCTTTACCTAAAAAAAAATAGAGAGAAAAGAGGGGGTAGCATTACAGCTATAGTTCTGGCGGCTTTCCGGGATTCTCCTCGATTTTGGCCGTTCTTTCGGGACCGTGTTTCTTGAAACCTCTCTCGAAAATTTCTAGTCCTCTCCCAAATTGGATCTCTGATTGATTTTTATCCATTTTTCTCATCCTCCTACTGGCTATAATATTTCAATCTCATCACGGTAATAGATTGATCTGGTACTGTTGGAGCGGGGTTAATCGTTCTGGAAGCGTAGGCATAATGAGCGGATTCGCTGCCTTCATAATAGGGGGCGTTGTAATCTGCATCAAATTTCCAGAACTTTTGGGAATAATACCCACTCTGCGGCCAAGCAGTATCTAATGTAACTGCCAGTGCAACCGACCGATCCCGATAGGATGGACCAGTTCTAGCGCCCTCATTTGTATAATATCCTCGGTTGAACCAAATAACCCATCTATCCAGTGAGTCAGCCTTCTTAAGTCCTATCTGAAAGAGATCCTGCCAGCTTGATAAACCCGTTGAACAAAACCGATCTCCATTAGAATAATTCAATGTGTCCCTTAGTAGTTTCATAGCTCCATACCTAGGATACAAACTGGCCGAGGAGAAGGTAGGATAATCGGCCCCGTTTCCTGGATCCGGATATATTCCAAAGATGCTGATTTCGTCCCAGGTAGCCATGTGTTTGATATCGTGGTAATGGCTTAAGGTCTGAAGGTAAGCGTCGTATATTCCAGCACTGAATGTAATATTCTGTGCTGTTTGCCATGCATGAATGCTGCTCTGAGGCTGAAGGACTTCGGCTGGTTGATCCCAGTGACTATTCCTGCTAGCTGCTTTTTGTGCATCCCAGTAAGCGTCTAGCTGAGGATTCAACGCATTATATAGACCCCACATGAAAGATTCGTCGTCAGCCGAATAGTAGTCTATCATCCTATATGCTTTGACATAGTTGGTCTCGCCATCTCCGAATAATGCATAAGGATGGTAGGAAACTCCCCAAATGTGTTCTAGGTAATTCGGTGAGTTGTTTCGATTGGCATAAAGCCATGCTACCTGCTGTTTTAAAGCATACTGGGTTAGGAACTCGTAAACATTGATCTTAACACTTCCGCAACCAGACCGCCCCATTACTTCGTCAGCTAGGGCTTTATAAAATATGGCCTGTGCTTTCTGGCAGTTACTGTCTGAGCTGCAGTAATTGACACCTGTTTGATCTCCGTCTGCCTCCCAAAACTCGAACCATCCATCCCAGGCAAAAGGTTCTACTTCGCAACCGAAAGAGAATATCCAGTTATTTATGCCAGTTCCATATCCACCGTAGCACATATTAACTATATCAGCCATGAACTGAATAGCTCTAGTGGCTATTGTAGACATAGCCCAGCTATTGTCCTGGATCGACTTGAATATCAGCATTAGCCTATTCTGGAAGCTCTTTACAATATCGTTGCCGTATGGGTTGCCATATTGATCTTTATACTGAACATTTAGCGGATATGCCGGAGTTCCTTGTCCGTCCCAGCAGGCTACAGAAGGTCCAAATATCTGAAGGTAGGGGACCCAGCCACAATGATTTACAAGGCCATCCAGGACCTTAAATATAACATCCTCCTGCCTATATTGATAATGGTCGTTCCATCTATTAGTCCAGCTATCATCCCATTCTCCAGCAGTTAGAAGTTCATCGAACCCGCCAACTCCTGCATTAAGAGTTTTGTTAGCATACATGACTCCCATCATTTGTAGATCTAGATCATCATTAAGCCACCCTTTCCAGACATTATCATTAGCGTCTAGTCCTCCATCCATAGGGTGAAACATATCGGGATTCCGTTGCCCTTTATTTGTTGCTGCACCCATCCGATTCCAACACCGGAGCCGCTGGTCTGTTTTTACACCATCGCCCCAATTTGTGCCGAAATCTATAGTTCCGGTTACATCTGCCATATTTTCATTCTCCTGGCGAGACCCGAGAGAGCTAGATCTAAACCCGAATGGCTTCTAAAAAAAATTGAAGAATTATCAGTTTAGTTCGATACCTCATATCTCGCCAGGGATGTAGTTAACCCTATTAACCCTTAAAGGATCCGAGTAAAAAACCGTATTAATTATTTAGACTAGTAAGGTAAAAAAATGGTTACTCGCCTAACTCTACCTGGATCGTTATAGCACCTCCCGCTACCTCCCCAGAGACTTCCTCATATTTGTAGATCTCCTGCAGCCGGAGTAACTCATCCATTTGGCCTTGCATAGACTTGGGAGTATCCCAAAAGTAGGCTACCCAGCATCTGCAATTAACCTCTCCGGGGAGGAGCAGGCCGTTATCAAATGGATCATCTATAGCTCTTATCTCGCCGTGTAACCGTCTATGGCTTTCCCGGACCCTATTATCTCCGACAGTCCACCACTGTTTGAACCTGGCTCCGGCATTGTAGGCATACCGGAAAGATCCTCCCTCGGTTGCTGTATGGGTCTCCGTCCTCTTAATCATCCGGAGCCGGGCCAGGTTGCCGTCACATATATAGGATCTCTCTGATACAAATTTAGCAAAAGCTTTCTCATGATCCCCGAAATGAGAGAAAAGGTATCCTCGGAGCCGGATCTTATCAGTAGTAGACAGATCTTTTACGAATTGGAGAGACCTGTCCTCGAAATATTGTCTAGTAGTCTGGCTATGCCAGGTTAGAGGAGCTGTACCTAGATTGAGATCTTTTGCCACTCGAGCTATACCTCTATCCAGAGCTGGAGATGAGAATGCCCTGTAGGCTACGTCCCAGACCGCCTCGTTTTTAGTTATCGATGCTTTTGTGATGCCTCTCCAAAAAGAGGAGGGTATTTCGTTAATCTCTCCCTCATCTGACATCTCAAAATAGCCTGTCTCGGCTACAGCATCCACGATCCGAGGAGCAAATGAGTTCAGTATATTATGGATCCGGTTCTCATCTGCTTTTGACATTAGCTACCTGGTATCGTCCCTGTCTATCTGGATAGAGCCCGGCTTTGTGTAAAGCTTTATCAAATCGCCTTTTCTCGGCTTGAGCTGCTAGATAATCCGCGCCGATCCGGTCTATCTCGGCCTGCTCTGTAATAGACCTGGCCTTTTGGACCAAATCTATCGCCCTCTAAGAAATGCTCCGAATTGTAGCAACCTGAAAACTTCTACCCCATCCAGACCGGATCGAATAAGGACGTTTTTAACCTGGTAATCTATGCTATTGTATTGAATTATAGCTCCGAGCCCTATATTATCAATCGTGAAAGCCCGAGCTTCTGATTTAGACCAGACTCCCGGGGATGATTCGTAACTAGTTATCTTATTCTCGAATCGGACTTGAATAGCGGTCTGGGACTCCGAGAGAATAGGAGTAGACTGAAAATCCATGGCTGTTATAAGAATATCCGGTTTAGTGACTTCGTCTGCCAGGCCGGAGGTAGTTATCGAAGATAAAGTATCCAGGAGGATAGTACAGTCTTTGGATCCGGATCCTGTGAAAGTGAGAACCTCTGATTTAGCAGCTCCGTCTAAGGTCCCGGAGATCGTCACGGTCCCGGTGTTAGTTGATCCCCCGGAGACCGAGACGGAGGGCCTGAAATCTTGAGCCGGAGTATTCAGAGGTGTTAAAGTTGCCGCCGCTTTGCCTGCAAATATGGAGAACGCAGACTTTGATACCTTATAAGCCATATGGGGTAGCTTACTTTTTATTATCATTTATATATCCCAGTCCCCGATAGTATTTTTTCCGGTTATCTAGCTCCTGGTTTATCATATGCTGCAAATATTCCAGATCGGAGTTAGTCCAGCTCTGAAAGATCTGCCGCCAGTCCAGATCCGTAAACCTCATTTAGCCTCCCACTGACTATTGATTTTTCCCGTGCTTCTCTCTCCCGAGCCTGGCAAATCTTACAGACCAGTTCATCTATCGGTTTAAGATGGCCCTGACACTGGATATAATAATCAATCATTTATAATAGAAAGACTGATACACTGCCGCCAGATGCTGCAGGAGAATCGTACTCTGGTTGAGGCTCCCCGTCCCAGTGAATTAGATTTATAGTAGTGGCAGTATCTGTCATTGCATCCACAAATACACTCCCTACAGTTCCCCGGACTCTAACCTGCAGCTCTACTATCCCGTCCTCTATAATTGAGGCCCCTAAACACCCTAAAGTTTTCTCTACATAAGACTCCGTTAAGCTCATAGCGGTCCAGGCTGCTACGGCATTACCGTTAAAGTATAGAGCAGCATCACAATCTCCGTTAAAATCTGCGCTCTTCTTAATTGAGAACTTTACAGTTTTGGCCCCCCCCTCTGCTGCAAACAGATTAAGGCCATACCTAAGGTAGAAATCGGCATCATAAGGGATATACTCGATACAAACTCCGGACATGGCGGCTGCTATGTTTCGTTTTATATAGCCCTGCATCGTGTAAAACCGATCATCATTTTTAACGCCATTATATCTTTTGAAAGCAAGAGATATCGAATTATTACCAGCTACCTCTCTAGGATAGATATCAGCCTGCAAAACGCCATTTATCGAGGTATTATAGATTTTCTGGTTGCAGGAGGTGCGGTAATAGTTCCAGATCAAAGCAGAGAAATCACAGTCTACTACCAGAACATTACAGCCCATCGCATAAGACTGAGTTACCGCTGTACCTAAAATTTTACAGTCTCTCATCTCCAGATGATCTGCACTCAAATGAGACGGAGAGGGCTGAACATACCGGAGACCTTCTACATAAATGCCCCAGCTAGTATTAGAAAAGTTCATAGCCCCGCCGTTAACCCTGCAATTAGTTACTTTAACTCCGTAGTCGCTAGCCATCGAAAAATTATAGGAGTTGGACCTGAGATTGTAAAGATTATCTAGATAAATTCCCCGGCCACTATAATGGTAATGTCCAATATAATACCTAGCTGCAGATATCCCGATCAGTTTAACATAATTCTTACTATACGTCTGGATCCCGTATCCATACCTATTTGCCCCGGACTGAAAGAAAACCGTCTTACCGTTGATTATTGGAGTCTCGAGGCTCAGATCCCATCCTCCGGAGACCTCGAGCATACTGGCCCAGGATGCTCCACTAGCCGAGACCTCCTGGATCACTGTAGTTGATGCTGCAGCAGTTCCCGTATCAGTTACGCCGAGCTTAACGCTGGTTACTCCAGACTGAGTGGCTCCATAAAAGACCCCTTGTAAAGTAATTGTAGTAGAGGTGATACTGGCAATCTCCCAGTATACATCTACATCCCCGCTAGCTAATGTAGTCTTACGAATGAAATCTTTGGCAGCCAGAACTCCAGTAAGATCTACCGAAGTGCTAACAGTTGTGCTATTATAAGTCCAAGTCATTACCCCGGAGAGAGCTGTATCTGCAGGAGATTTTCCGCATCTAACAAAATCGCTACCCCCCAACCCAGTAGAGGCTTTTGTTATGGTTTTGTAGGGGTTGCCTTTAGTCCCATCCCCGGTAGTATCATTTCCAGTCAGATAATCACAATATACAATAGCTCCGCCTTTATCCCTGGTCCCGGAGAGCCTTAGGTAAGTATCCATCTCCTCTAATGCTCTCTCTTCATCCGATTTAACCAGGCCTACCCTCTCGAGGACTACCCGAGCTAGGCTTTTAATCCCAGTGAGACTAGGCATTTTAGGCATTTTTATTTATCCATAATAAACAATATTTGCGTATGTACTTCCAGCGCCATATACGCTCAATCCAGTAACTTCTCCGAGAAATATAACTACCTGAGAGCCATTTGGGACGTAAATAGGAGAGGCAGCATCAGCCGTAACATTACAGGCCGCTCTAATCGTTCCCCCCTCAGCCAGGATGAAGGCTATTATGCTGTCTGCCGGGATTGTAGCACTCTGAGCAGCCCCGGCCATAGTTAACCTCTCAGCCCCTTTATAGTCATATCCTCCCCGAGCAAGACGGCGATTAGCATCTATTCTAATCGGTAAAACCTCGCCTGCCGGAGTCTCACCATATGCTAGAGGTGTTCCTACCATATTGTTCTCCTCCCTGGATCCATCTGATCTAACCTAACCCATAGCCCCCGATTCAGAAATATACCGTTCTAGCAACCTAAAGGCCTCAGGACTTTTCAGAGCATCAATAAACTGAGTTTTCTTAATTCCGCTGGCATAGGTCTCCGAGACTTCTCCGAGCGTTATAGAAGTTACACCCCAGGCCTGGTCTTGTTCTCGAGATTGAGCCCCGGTGTCTGAATAAAATTTGATAAGGGCTAGTGCAACCTCACAGCAGGCCTCTACTACGACCAGAGGGACCTCTAAGGTATCGGTATCCTCATTATAATCGTCCTCATCCCAGGAGTAGCCGCCTGCTGAATTAAGGTAAGTCCTCGGAAATTCTAGCGTCTGGCCCTCTTCTACAGTTAGGTATCGTTTTCCTGAGAGCGGGAGCTGATCTATAGTTTTAGTAGCCATCTGCAGAGCTTTTGCTTTATCGTCAGCAGAGGCGGCGGTCCAAACTGCCGCACCTAGCCGAGTAGAGAAATAAGTGTTTGATGCCTCGATAGTCTCTACATAACTATCCTCTACGGGGGTATCTGCCATATAATCTACCCCTATAAACTATAGGGGGGCCTTGAGAGCCCGCCCTACTGAGCCGCTGCATGAGCGACTTTGAGATACATTTGGGTTCCAGTGACGTTCTGAGTCCCTATATTGAGGTAGCCTGTAGCGTTACGGAATCTAGCACTTTCCAGGGGGCCTATGAAATAGACACCTTTGCTATCCGCTGAAGTTATCGGTATCGTATAATTCCCGAGATAAGACTGAAATGCAGGAGGATTGTCCCCAGGCAAAACGTCTATGTGCGCTGAGTAAGTGGCCTCCAGCCCGGTAACATTCATTAATACGATAAGATTGTATCCGGCAGGCCAGGCAATATAATTAACAGAAGCATTGCCTAGCGTCGTGTCCCAGGTTGAAATGCCCTGGACTCCAGTATTACCAGGGAGAGATACTCCTACGTCTATGTTAGAACCAGCCCAGGCATAAGCAATCCCCATTAAAGCCAGCAGAACCAGTAGGACCGTTAATATCTTTTTCATTTTAAGTCAGCCTCTTTTTATACTACTCTACTCTATGCTTTTGATGCAGTCATACATCCGAGACAATCTGGCCGGACTACTTTAGCACCGTAGAGATGCAGCCCCTTATAGCCTGATGCAAATCTCTTTTCAAGTCTGTAGGTCTCTATCTTACTGATCTGCTCGGCGTAAGTGAGAGCCCGATTGTTACCGAATAGGATCTTATAAAGAGCTCCATCTGTATTAGGTACGTTATTGGACTTGAATACTGTAAATCCGCAAATCTGGCCTACCTCACCCTGCCTAAGAGCTGCAGTAGATCCGGACTTAGAAGCATCCACAAAAGTCCCCTCTAATAGGAGTTTAGCATAGAGCCAGGGGGGTACTACAATCCACCTACCCTCAGTAGGTACGTTAGCTTCATCCAGTTTTAATGCACAGTCCAGCATCAGCTTATAGACGTTCTGAGCATCTCCCGCAGTATTGTTAGGTATTTTGGGAGTGATATCATCCCCGATCTTGTTAGAAGCTGAAGCACCACCGTATAGCCCCGCTATGTATAGGTCTGCAGCATCTTTCAGTTTGTAAGATGCCTCCTCCATAGCAGCCGCTAGTATTTTCGGGAACATCTGGACATTATCTATATCGTCTAGCTGGAAATTGAAATACGGACTTTGGGTAATCGTTAGGACGGTCTGAGCATCGCTGAGAGTCTCAGCATCCGCTATATCCGTATTTTTGGTATAGGTCCCGATAGTTACCGTACCTACTGCACTAATCCGGACAGTATCGCCCTTAGCCGATATCTCGCCCTGGTAATCCCGGTTTACGAGAGACCCGTAGACCATATTTTTTCGGAGGGCTACCAGGATATCATTAGCCCAAATTTCAGGGATAAAATTATCTATTGCCATTTAATTTAAACCCTCTTTAAATTTGCTAAATTATTTATTTAATCAAGCCTTCGCCCATCTGTTGAAGGATTGCAGCTCGATTCTTTTCATACTCCAGAGGGTTTTCTTTCTGCAGTTTGAGGACCTCGGCTTTAGTCCAGATCTTGTCTGTAGTCGTAGTAGATCCGGGTTTTGTGCCTGTCCCAATATTTTTAGTAGGAACTACCGGGAATAAAGACTCTACAAAATCGAGAGATGCTGCTATATCTTCGTCCTCATTACCTGTAACAAGTTTTAGCAGATCTGCTACTGTCTTGCCCGCAGGTACAGCCATTTTGCCAGCCGCCAGCCGAGTCTCTAACATCTCCCTTTTTTTGGTCTTTAGAGTTAGCTCTGCTAGCTGGATATCTTTCTCAGTATTCGATTTCTCCAGCTTTGCTATCTCAGCCTGTTGCTTTTCGGGAGCTGTCAGTTTAGCATCTCGGAGCTGGTTTAGCTCTGCCTCCAACGTCTCTCTCTCTTTAGAGTACTTCCGGGTAAGTTTCCCTACCTCCCTCTGGATTAGGTCCGTTACCTGAGCCTTGGTAAATTCGGGCTCATCGTCTCCCTTATCTTTATCCTGGCCGGGAGTAGGGCCGGAAGTTCCCTTAGTAGAGCCGGGAGGGCTCATCCCCTGTTTAGTAGAATCGGATCCAGCCGGAGGGGTTCCTGGCTGGGTTTTCGTATCGTCTTGATCTGCCATCTTAGTTCGATGCCTCCTTTTAAAAATTGGGGCTCGCCAATTAATTAATATACTATGTTAGTATTAAAGCTTTTGAATTTTACAGGTTGAACAATCGCATTTAGAGTGGGAATACCCTTCTTTCAGTTTTGTAAATTCGGAGTTTATACCCCAGTAATAAGCCTGCTCTACAGGCAGTATATAATAAAAATCGATTATTGCCACTACTGCAAAGACAGCTATGCCAATCCCCAGGATAAGAAGCCCTAAGAACGGAGAAGTAAACGATTTTATAAAAATGAATGCTACCATAAAAGCATTCAGCAATACATACCAACTAAGGAGACGATCTTTTAAGATCTTGAGTTTAGCTACATATTCCCAGTCCATTTTAGCAATCATCCTCTTCATGTTCGGGTTCATGTTTATGCAACTTTTTTAATTTATGTTCACAAAAAAAAATTATTAAAAAAAATACGAGCCATCTGATCGTATCGAATATTCGATACAATTTAGAAATAATCATAGAAGTTTAGCCTGGGCAACCGGATAGAGGGGGAGGAATGATATCCCCATTCATCCAAGCGGCCCAATGCTCCGCTATATGCTCATAAACCGAATTCATGACTATGCCCAAATTATATCTACTAGCGGCGGCGTTATAAGCGTCCTTTTCGGCTTCCTGTAATCTACTAGTTTCAATTACGATAGAATTGAGATAATTTTGCATATCCGGGCAACCCGCTAAGACTGCTTGCATCTTAAAACTCTCTTCCATGCAAGTGCCTTTTCCAACTATCCGCACGGTAGTTATGCTCCGGCCAGATTCCTTAACGATTCGGGGGGCTCCTCTTTCAGTTTGCCGTAGAGCCGGATGAGGGCTCGAGCTGCTTTAGCTTTCACTTCAGAAGGAGCCTGGACACCGCCTCGAGCCCCAGCCAGAGCTGCTGCTGCAGCATGAACACCGTTACGATTCAGAGCCCCGCTTGGTTCATAGACTGGCAGTTTGCATAGTTCTTTTGCCTTTTCAGATCCGGGTTTATTCAGATCGATAAGACAAGCACTGCAGAAAGCTTCAGGAGTCTCATAGTCGGACTCCTTAATACTACCCCATGCTTTTTCGCTTACCATAGTTCGATACCTCGCCACTTTTTTTAACAAAATTCAATATTTCAATACCTTAATTCAAATACCTTAATTCAATACCTCAAAGTATCTCATTAGCTGCCTGCTCTGCTATCTCGGCGGCTTTATCCGTATCGTAACCCATCTCGATTAAAGCCGCCTGTCTGCTGATTATACCCTCTCTTTTCAGGATTCCCAGCCGGGTAGCTTCCTCGAGAGGTATCTTTGGTAAAGAGTCCTGCCATTTCACGGAGATGCCTTCTAGTGTATGGCCTTCGAGCTGAGAAGCTAGCTGGATAATCTTAGGAATCGCTGGCGAATACTCTTCTTTGAATCGGTTCACTTTGCTGAGTAGCGGATCCAGCCGGAGACGGAGAGCTGTCCCGGATTCTGCCGTCCCTGCAAGCTCCGAGGCTAGAGCGGCAGGAGGAATCTCGGCTAATGCGAAAAACTCATCTTTGAGCTGCAGGATATGGTCTTTAACTTCCGTAAGATGAGCGTCCCAGGTCAGAGCCTGAGGAATAAAGGGCTGCTCGCCTGGATCAAAGTTTACACCATAATAACGGCCTGGCAAGAATCTCTTTTTCTTAGTAGCGGGATCGTAGTCCATCAAGTTCCTAGGTCCTATTATGGAGGGGCTGGCAAAGACTTCTAGGATGTTTTGTTTCAGACTGTAGGCCCTCTCCAGACCTCTTATGATTGATTTCAGGTCTAAACCATAATCACTCATACCGTAGACCTTCTCCGAGGTCCTCTGATTGTGGATAGGAACTACCAGAAAATCTTTTACTCCGGTTGATTCTTCCTCTTTCAGCCCCTCGAACTCAGGAAATCCCCCCAGGTCCTCCGCTTTCTTAATCTTGTTTTCCGAATCCAGGCCATAGATCCGATGAGTTATTTTCCCTTTTTCATGGATCTCTACCTT
>Ga0315295_10003342_pt1 | contig 13658 bp, 11 predicted proteins | sample YL17G14_0_MG_FD_204453 | JGI IMG/M metagenome (GOLD analysis project Ga0315295, IMG submission 204453) | Sediment microbial communities from Yellowstone Lake, YNP, Wyoming, USA - YL17G14_0 | ecosystem: Environmental > Aquatic > Freshwater > Lake > Sediment | place: USA: Wyoming | collected...
GGCCGAGGGCCCACCCGAAGCGCGCAAACGATGTCGGGCCCTGACGTCTAAGGTATCGTCCAGCCATCGTTGCGTCCATGCGAGCGTCCGATACGCCTTCCGCCTCACGGATCGGCGACATGACAGCCGGCGGTCGACGTTCGACGCGCTCGACCCTGGCCCGCCGGCGACCGGTGGGGGAGTAGCTCAACGGTTAGAGCACCCGCCTTATACGCGGTTCGTTGGTGGTTCGAATCCACCCTCCCCTACCAGCATCGGCCCGTTCGCGGGTGCCACGCGAGCCGCCCCTCGCCCCACGCGGGTGGCCGCCGCCCGGGCCGCCTGCCGCGCCCCCGGTCGGGCGCACCTACGCGGAGCGCTTCGCCGGCGGCGCCTCCTCCGGCGGCCGCTCCTCCGGCGGCCGCTCCTCCGGCGGCCGATGTGCCCGGAAGCCCCGGTAGAGCAGCAGGTCGTACGCGATCTTGAGGCTCCCGGCGATCACGAACGGCAGGCCTCCGAGGCCAACCCCCGCCATGAGCGGCGTTGCGATCGACGGCGAGACCGCGGCGCCGACGCTGCGCGCGATTCCGGTGACCCCGGCGGCGGCCGAGCGCTCGTCCGGGTCGACGACGGCCATCGTGTACGACTGCCGGGTGGGCACGTCCATCTGGCTGATGCTGAACCGCGCGAGCAGGACGGCAACCGCAAGGGGCGCCGTCGGCATGAGCGGCACCAGGATCAGCAGGACGTTGGAGGGCAGGTGGGTGAAGACCATCGTGTTGATCAGGCCAAAGCGGGCCGCGAGGGGTGCCGCGAGGAGCGCCGAAATCCCCGCCAGGATGTTGGCCGCGAAGAAGAGCGCCCCCAGCGCCCCGATGGACAGCCCGAACCGGGTGGCGAACCAGTAGCTCACGATGCTCTGGATGACGAAGCCGCCGGCGAAGGCGTCGAGCGCGAAGAGGGCCGCGAGGCGTGCCACCACGCCCTGCGAACGGTGCAGGCCGAGGCGTGTTGCGATGGACGCGTCCGCGCGGATCGGGGCCTCGATCGCGGGCGAGAGCATCGCGAACAGGCCCGCGAGCAGGACGCCGACGATCGCGTAGCCCACGATGATGGCCCGGTAGCTTTCGAGCGGGCTCTCGCCGATTGCCTGGAGGGCCCCGCCGAGGAGGCCCGCCGCCAGCGCCCCACCCGCGGTGGCGAAGGATCCCGCCAGGTTGTACCAGGCGAAGACCCGCGTCCGCTGGCGGTCGGCGACCGTCTGCGAGAGGGCGGCCTGCTCGACCGCGAGGAACGGCCCCACCTCGTTGCCGCTCGGGCTGATGACCCCGATGGTCGCGGCGAGGACCAGGACCCAGAGGTCGCGCGACACCACGAAGACGATCCCGGCGAGGACCATCAGCCCGGCCCCGACGAGGAGCACGCGTCGGCGCCCGATCCGGTCGGCGTGGGTGGTCAGCCACAGGCTGATCGCGGCGTCGCCGATCAGGGTGAGCGTCAGGAGCACGCCCACCTGGAGGGCGTCGAAGCCGATCGCCACCAGGTAGAGGACGAGCACGACCGACAGGAAGCCGTAGCCGAAGAGCCGGGCGATGCGGGTCGCGAAGAGCAGGCGGCCGTCGCGGGTCAGGAGGGAGAGCGGGGTCCGGTGGGCCACCCGCGTCAGCCCGCGCTCGACCCGACCCGGTGCTGCGCCCAGGCGTAGAGCGCGTCGTACACCGGGAGCTCGAGCTCCAGCTGGCGCAGGTCGTCGAGGCCCAGGAGCGCGAAGCCGTCGGCGATCGCGAGGAGGCCCCGCGACTGCGGCGTCACGTCGCGGTCCTCGGCCACGTCGGCCCCATGGACGACCCGGGCCACCAGGGCGAGGGCCGCGTCGGCGCCCAGCTGGTGCTCATCGATGAGGACTTCGAAGGAGCACAGGCCATCGCGATGGTCATAGCGAGCGCCGGGTCCGTCGAAGCTGATCGCGCCTTCCCGCCGGGCGAATTCAAGGACCTGATCGGCCGGCAGATACACGATCTCGGCCCCCGGATCGATGAACCTGCGGATCAGCCAAGGGCAGGCAATCCGGTCCGTCCTGGGGTGCTCGCGGGTGACCCATCGCATCTCGCCCATCCTCCTGCGGCCGAGCATACGACGGCGACGCCGCCCAGGAGGGCCGACGGCGCCGCGTGGATCGACCGCTTGGCAGAGACCCGAGGCCCCCGCCGGGCGTCAGCGCGCGGGGCGCGTCAGCCAGCCGGCGACCCGGCCCACCCGCGGCCCCACGACCATCCGGTACCAGGTCCGGCTACGGCAGGCCGGCCACCAGCGCCCGTCCGCCGGGATCCGGCCGCAGCTCCCAGGCGCCCGCGGCGGCGGGGACGACGATCGTCTCGAGGGCCTCCAGCCGTTCCGACCAGCCGGCTCCGGCCAGGACCGCCGGCATTCCCACGGCGGTGACGACCTGCACGGTGCGCCCCGCCGGGTCGAGGCGTGCAGGCGCGTCCACGACGTCGAGCGTGAAATGCCGGCAGGCGGCGACCCGCCCGCCTCCAGTCGCCGTCCGCACAGCGGGCCGGCTGCGGGGGACCACGGACGCGAGCGCCTCCTTCGTGTGGAGCGGGCGCGCGCGCGAGGCGGGCCGGCCCCAGTCGTCCACGCGGTAGGTCAGGTCCGACGGCTGCTGGAGCTCGTAGAGGAGAACGCCCGGCCCGACGGCGTGGAGCGTTCCGGCCACCAGCAGGAGGACGTCGCCGGCGGTCACGAAGTGGCGCGCGAGGAGGCTCGTCGTGGTGCCGCCGCCACGCATGGCGGCCCGGAGATCCGCCTCGCGCACGCCCAGTCGCACCCCCGCCAGCAGCTCCGCGTCGGGCGCCGCGTCGAGCACGTACCAGGCTTCGGCCTTGCCGACCGCGTCGGGCCCGGCGAGGCGGCGGGCCACCGCGTCGCTGGGGTGGACCTGGACGGAGAGCCACGCCGCGGGGTCGAGGAGCTTCACGAGGAGCGGGAAGCGCGGCCCCGGCCCGGACGGGGCGGCCGAGCCGACGAGCGCCGGGCCGAGCTCCGCCGCGGCGTCGTCGAGCGTGCGCCCCCTGTAGGGCCCGTCGGCGACGAGCAGCCACGGACCGGCCAGCCAGAGCTCGCCGATCGGCAGCGTGCGCGGCGGCCCGAGGCGGGAGCCACCCCAGACGCGCTCCTGGGCGAGCGGGGCAACCCGGAAGGGAGTCAACACGCGCCGAGCCTACAACGGCCCGGGCGCGGCCGTGGCACGGATCCGGCTCGGCGGCCGTGGCACAGAACCGGCTCGGCGGCCGGGGCGCCGGACCGGCTCAGCGGCCGGGGCGCGGGACCGGACGGGGCGCCAGCGCCTCCGCCAGCACCTCCCGCACGATCTCTGCGAGCTGGTCCCATTCGACCAGGAAGGCGTCGTGGCCCTTCGTGGAGCGCAGCTCGAGGTACCGTGCGTGGGTGCCCTCGGCGGCGGCCGCGGCCACGAGCGCCCGCACCTGGCGGGGCCCGTAGAGGACGTCGCCCGGGATCCCGAGGCCGATCAGCCGGACGCCGTGGTCGGCCAGGCGGGCGAGCGCCGGGCCGAGGCCGCCCCGGCCGGCTCCCGCGTCGTGGCTGTCCATCGCCTCGACGAGGACGCGGTAGGTCTCCGGATCGAACCTTCCCACGAGCTTGCGACCCTGGTAGGCGAGGTAGCTGGTGATCGACGGCGTCCCGTCGGGCTCGACGGCGCGCCCGAAGCGGTGCTCGAAGTCGGCCTCGCTCCGGTAGGTCGTCATCGCCAGGCGCCGGGCAAGGTCCATGCCGTCCTCCCCCAGCCGGCGGACGAGCTCCAGCTGGATGCCGTTCCAGGCGATCGCGAGGGCGCCGGTGGCGGCGGGGGCCGCGATCGGCACGACCTCGCCGACGGCCGTGGGGCGCTCGAGGGCAACCTCGAGGGCGACCATGCCCCCCAGCGAGCCGCCGGCCACGAGGGCCAGCCGCTCGATTCCGAGGGCGTCCAGGAGCGCCCACTGGGCGCGCGCCTGGTCGCGCGTGGAGACGGCCGGGAAGGCGGCGCCGTAGGGCCGGCCCGTCGCCGGGTCCGGGGTCGTCGGCCCGGTTGTCCCGTAGCGGCCGCCCAGCAGGTTGGCGCACAGGACGCCGACCCGGGTCGTGTCGAGGGCGCGGCCCGGCCCGATGAGCGGCGCCCACCAGTCGCCGGCCGCATCGGCGCTGCCGGTGAGCGCGTGGACGACCAGGACCTGGGGCGCCTCGGCCGGCCCCGGGCCGTCGTGGCGGTAGGCGACGCGGAGCGCCGGGAGGACCGTGCCGTGGCCGAGGGCAAAGGGCCCGACCTCACGGGCGACCACGCTCCCGGTGTCGAAGGGCGACGGCGCGTGCGGCCCCGCCGCCGCAGGACCGGCGCCGGCCCGTCGCGAACCCCTCGGATCGGGGAGTGGCGCGGGACCAGCGCCGGCCGCCTGCGCGGCCACGGCTATGCGCCGGCGCCGACGGGCGTGTCGCTCGTCGCCGCCGCGAGACCCTGGTCGAGGTCCGCGAGGATGTCGTCGATATGCTCGAGGCCGATCGAGAGCCGGACGAGATCGTCTGTGACGCCGGTGCTCGCCTGCTCCTCGTCGCTGAGCTGCGAATGGGTGGTGGTGGCCGGGTGGATGATCAGCGACTTCGCGTCGCCGACATTCGCCAGCAGGCTGAACAGCTTCACGCTGTTGATGAGCGTCCGTCCAGCCTCGCGGCCGCCGCGGATCCCGAAGGTGAGCACGCCACCGAAGCCGCCCTTGAGGTAGCGCGCCGCATTCGCGTGGGCCGGGTGCGACGCCAGGCCGGGGTAGCTCACCCAGGTGATCCGCTCGTCCTGCTCCAGCCAGCGCGCCACGGCCAGGGTGTTCTGGGAGTGCCGCTCGATCCGCAGCGGGAGCGTCTCGAGGCCCATGAGGAAGAGGAACGCGTTGAACGGGCTGAGCGCCGCGCCGGTGTCGCGCAGGCCCTGCACACGGAGCTTGATGATGAAGGCGAGGTTGCCGACCGCCTCGACGTAGCTGACGCCGTGGTAGCTCGGATCGGGGTCCACGAAGTCGGGGAAGCGGCCGGAGCCCTTCCAGTCGAAAGTGCCGCCGTCCACGACGACGCCGCCGATCGACGTCCCGTGGCCGCCGATCCACTTCGTGGCCGAGTGGATGACGATGTCCGCCCCGTGCTCGATCGGGCGGCAGAGGAGCGGGGCGAAAGTGTTGTCGATGACGAGAGGGATTCCGTGGGCGTGGGCGATGTCGGCGATCGCGGCGATGTCCGGCACGTCCAGGCGCGGGTTGCCGATCGTCTCGAGGTAGATTGCCTTCGTGTTCCCGTCGATCGCCGGGGCGAAGCTGGCCGGGCCGGAGCCGTCCACGAAGCGGGTCGTGATGCCGAGCTTCGGCAGGGTCCACTGGAAGAGGTTGTACGTCCCGCCGTAGAGGCTCGCGCTGCTGACGATGTTGTCGCCGGCACGGGCCAGGTTGAGGATCGTCGCCGTCTCGGCCGCCTGGCCGGAGGCGAACGCGAGGGCGCCGACGCCACCTTCAAGGGCTGCGACGCGGGCCTCGAAGACCCCCGTCGTCGGATTCATGATTCGGGTGTAGATGTTGCCGAACTCCTGCAGGGCGAAGAGCCGGGCGGCGTGGTCGGCGTCGTCGAAGACGTAGGACGTCGTGGCGTAGATCGGGACGGCCCGCGCGTTCGTGGCGGGATCCGGGCTCTGCCCGGCATGGATGGCGAGGGTCTCGGGGCGGTGCTGCGGCTGGTCGGACATCGGTCGCCTCCTGGGCTGCATGGCTTGAGGGGCGGTCCCGTGGTCGGCGGCTGCGGCGTCGGCGCTCAGCGTCACCGTCGCGGCGTCGGCCTGGGTTCGGCGGCTCCCGCTGCGCTTCCCGGAGAACGAAAGAGCCGCAGTCCCTGCTGGACTGCGGCCCCGGGACCTGGTCCTGGGTCCCGTGATCAACCGTGCAGGTCGATCAGGCGCCCAGGACCCCGTCCTCCACGCGACGGGGCCGCCGGCGCATCTGCATCAACCAGGCGACGGTCGTGATCTGCATCGTCGGCGGAGTGTGCGGCATCCTCGGGCGGAATGCAAACGGTGGTCCGGGCGCCCCGGCGGGGCCCCCGGACGAGCCGGTCAGGCGAGGTCCGCCAGGACCTCGAGCACGTGGGCGAGCCGGTCGGGGGTCAGGCCGCGCTGGGCCGGCAGGGCCGCCAGCCACGCGGGCACGTCGTCGGGAGCCACCACGGAGCACCCGTCCGTCCGGTCGATCTCGTGCGCGTCGCCCAGGACCGCAGCTTGCACGCGGATCACGAATTCGCGCTCCTGCGACTCGAGGTAGCGGCGGAGTCGCTCGCCGTCGCGGGCGGCGCGGTGGACTGGGTTCTCGATCGAGCGCCATGTTCGATCGGCGAAGCGCACCTCCCACCGCTCGCCGGTCCGGCGGGCGGCCGCCGGTGGCGGGAGCGGCTCGAAGAAGGCGACGCCGTGTGGGCCGACCACCACGTCGGGGATCCGCCGCCCGTCCGGGAGCCGGATGCGCGGGATCACCGCGCAGCCCGGGGGGAGCAGGGCCGCGCGGCGGGCCACCGGGGAGCTGGCCCCAGGGGCCCCTCGGGCGCGGTGGAAGGCTCCTCCGAGACGGACGACCCCCAGCACCGCGAAGCAGGCGGGGGCGGTCAGCGCCACCGCCCACGCGACAGCGCCGACCACCGGTGCGGCGGAACCGCGGAGTTCCGGGCTCGCCAGGCGCGCGAGGAGCGGAGTGTCGAAGACGAGCCAGGCGGCGGCACCGGCGATTGCGAGCCAGGCCGCGCCGACGACCGCAGGTGCGGCGGCGACAATGCGCCCGGAGCCGCGCGGCCGGGCACGCGACCGCGCGGGGGCGCGCAGAGGGATCTGCATCGCCTGATCGTGGGGCCGCGTGGGCTGAGGGCAAATGGCCTCTTCGGCAGGGGATCGTGGCCCTACGGGGCGGTGCCCGGGAGCACCGTTGGGTTCCGCGGCGCTTGCGCGGCGGTGGTGCGGCAGACGGGGAAACCCCGCAGGTCATGGCCCGGGATGACCCCCGTACCATTGAGGACGCCTCGCGCGAGCGCGATGCTCGGCCGGTCGAACGGGTGCGCGCCGCGCCCGACCCGCTCCGAGGAATCGAAGCTCCTTGAAGGCCCGCACCCACTCCCGATTCGCCCTGCCGGCGCTCCTGCCGGCGGTGCTCGCGTGGCTGCTGTTCGTCGCGATGCCGGTCTCGGCCTCGAGGGTCTCGCCGCCCGCGTACGTCGAGGTGGCCGGTTCCCCGGAGAAGGCACCGAACGCCCCGCCGCCGGTCATCACGCCGACCGAGAAGCCGCACCCGACCCCGCAGCCGAAGCCGACGCCCGTGCCGACTCCTGCGCCCACGCCCGTCCCGACGCCGGCCCCGACCCCCGCGCCCACACCGGTGCCCACGCCCGTCCCGACGCCGAAACCGACGCCCGTGCCGACCCCCGTCCCGACCCCTGCGCCCACACCGGTGCCCACGCCCGTCCCGACGCCGAAGCCGACGCCCGTCCCGACTCCTGCGCCCACACCGGTGCCCACGCCCGTCCCGACTCCTGCGCCCACACCGGTGCCCACGCCGCGGCCCACGCCCGCGCCGATCCCGACGCCGGCCCCGACGCCCGTCCCGACCCCCGCGCCCACGCCGGTGCCGACGCCGCGGCCCGCGCCCGTGCCGACGCCCGCGCCCACACCGGTGCCCACGCCGCGGCCCGCGCCCGCGCCGATCCCGACCCCCGCCCCGACGCCCGTCCCGACCCCCGCCCCGACGCCGCCATCGACGCCGAAGCCCACCCCGACGCCGCGGCCGACGCCCGTCCCGGCCGTCACGCTCGTGCCACCAGCCACGCCGACGCCTGCCCCGGCCGCCACGCCCACGCCTGCCGCGCCCGCCATGTCCCCGCCTCCAGCCTCCCCGGCGGCATCCCCGACGCCGGATCCCGTTGCCATCGTCCCCGCCGGGCCGGGGTCGGCGAGCCCGGGCCCGTCTGAGGCCGTCGCTGCGCCCGTCACGAGCCCTCGCCCCAGCGATGGCCCAGGCGACGTCGCGGCCCCAGGCGACGCTGCGGCCCCGGGTGGCCCAGGTGGCGGAACACGAGGTTCCGACGGAGATCGCGCGGGCGCCCCGGGTGACGATCCCGCCCTGGCCGGTCCCTTCGGCGACGACGGCATGAGCCGCCTGATCCTCCTCACGGGTGGAGTCTCCTCCGGGATCACCCTGGCAGTAGCGTTCCTCCTGTTCGGGCGGCGGCGCCGTACCGACGACTCGGACGACGGCGAGATGGCCCTCGCAGCGGCGACGGCCTTCGGGGGGCCGCTGGCCGTCGCGTCGGCAGCTGCATGGCCGACCGCCATCGATCCGGGGACCGGCGGGACCGACGTCGACCTGCCGCGCTGGCGCCGGCCCTCGCTCCTGGCTGCCCGAAAGTCCGACCCGACCCGGGGTGCCGTCGCGGCGGCCGGCACACACCTCGCCTTCGCCAGCCCAGCCGCGGCGGCGGGCATGGAGCGCCGCCTGGTCCGCTACCGGATCGTTCGTCTCCTGGACCGGCCGGACGAGCTCACGGGAAGCACCGTGGGATCCCTCGATGAGGGCGACCAGGTGGCGGTGGTGGAGCGGAGCGGCCTCTATCGGCGTGTCGAAACCCCGGACGGGCGCATCGGATGGCTCCACAAGATGACGCTCGGGGACGTGGTCGCCGCGCCCGCCGGGCCGGACGCCGAGGTCGACCCCGACGTCCTCATGGCCTACCTGGCGGCGCGCGGTCGCGGCTGACGGCCGGACCGGCGTCCAGCCTCGATCTCGCGGCGCAGGATCACGACGTGCTGGTGGGTGATGTTGGGGACGAATGCCCGCGGGTAGCCGTACGGGCGGAGCCGCGTGCCCGCCTGGTACCAGACGAGGTCGCCCTTCGGCACGAAGCCGACCCGTGATGCGCGCACGGCGAGGTCGGCGCCCGTGAAGCGATAGACCCCGTCGACGTAGGCGTCGCGCACGATGACCGCGGCATAACGGCCCGGCCGGAGCACCCGCACCAGCTCCTCGAAGACCCGTTCCATGGCGTCGAGGTACGCGTCGTGGGTCGGGGCGTTCGCCAGATCGGCCGGGTCGTCGGAGACCATGGCGTAGCCCGTGCGACGATTGGCGTGCGTCTCGGCCAGGCGGCCGCCGGCCATCGTGAGGGGCAGCTGGACGGTGTACGGCGGGTCGGCCGCGATGAAGTCGACGCTCGCGTCGGCGAGAGCGGGGAGAAGGGCGAGCGCGTCACCGACCCGCATCTCGCAGCCCGAAGGATCGAAGCCGCGCAGCCCGCCCGGATCGGCGCTGCCGAGGTCCGCGAGGAGCGGCCCCGCCCCGTCACGTTCCGCCGCGAGCGCGGCCGAAACCTCCGCGTAGATGGCCGCCCACGCGGGGTTGATCTCCAGGCCGATTGCCTGCCGGGGGCCGCGCGCGATCGCGGCCCCCAGGAGCGTGCCGCCCACGCCCGCGAAGGGGTCCAGCACGAGCTCGCCGGTCTTCGTGAAGAACTCGATGAGCCGGGCCATGAGGCGCGGCGGCTTGTTCGCGCCGTGCCGCTTCCGCGCCGCGTGCCCCAGCTCGGAGGGGTAGGCGGTCACGAGGAGCGACTTCGTGAAGTAGAGCCACTCCTCGCCGGTGAGCTCGTTCAGCTGGTTGGCCGGGTGGAGGTCGCGCGTCATGGGCGGGAGTATGCGCGACGGGCCCAGGGCGGTTGCCGCCCGCTGCCGCCCGTAGAATGACCGGCATGACGGCGAGTGGCGGGCTACCAGCTCGGTTCGTCGGGCGTGAGCGCGAGCTCGAGGCCATCATCGACGCGGCCGCCACCGCGGGGGCCGGCGCGGCGGGCACGGTCCTGGTCGAGGCGCCCTCGGGCATGGGCGCATCCCGTGTCATCGCGGAAGCCGTGGCACGCCTCACCGCGGCTGACGCCGGGTCACCGGGCACCGCCGTCCTGCGGGCCGACGGGCTTCCCGCCTGGCGCGGCGCCCCGTACGAGCCCTTCCGGGCCGCCCTGGACCGGTTCCTCGCCGACCGGGACCCGGGCGTCGTGGCCCGCCTCCTCGGTTCGGGCGCGGAGCTGCTCCTCCCGCTCCTCCCCGGAGTGGCGGCACGGCTCCCCGGCGTCCCCCAGGGACCCGCGAGCCGGGAGCGTCTCGGCGAGCGGATCAACGAGGCCGTGCGCAGCCTGCTCGTCCGCCTCGCCGCCGACGCTCCCGTGGTCGTCGTGGCCGAGGACATCCACGCGCTGGATGCCGCCTCGCGGTCGCTCCTCGCGTTCCTCGCCCGGACGCTCCGCGGGCGCCCGATCGCCATCCTGGGCTCCTATCAGCCCGATGCGCTCGGCCGCGGCCATCCGCTCCGCGCGACGCTCGATGCGATCGATGCCGGCCCGCGGCCCGCGCAGCGCGTGCCGCTGGCACCGCTCGACCGGGCGGCCCTTCGCGACCTGATCGCGGCCAACGAGGGCGACGCACCGTCGGCCCCCGTCGTGCTCCTCGTCGCCGACCGATCCGGCGGCAATCCGCTTGTCGCCGAGGAGGTCCTGGCGGCCCGTCGCGAGCTGACCGGTGCCTCGATGACGGTGCCGCTCGAGCAGCTCGTCGTGGCCAGGGCGGCCCGGCGGAGCCCGGAGTGCCGGAGGGTCCTGCGGATGCTCGCGGTGGCGGACGGACCGCTCCTTCCGGCGCAGCTGGCCGACGTGGTCGCCGCCTACGACGCCGAGATGGGGCGGCCCGCGCCGCAATCTGTGATGGCCCCCCGCACGCGCACCGGGGGCCTCGCGGCGGACCTGATGGCGGGGGTCGCGGAGGCCATCCACCATGGGTTCGTCGAGATGCTCCCCGGCGAGGTGGGCACGACCGATGCCGAGGCCCGCCTGTTCCGCGTCCGCCACGAGCTGCTGGCCTCGGCCCTCGAGGCCGACCTCCTGCCCGACTCGCGGCGGCGCATGCACGCTGCGGTCGCATCAGCGCTCGGCACGCACTCGGCCGAGGCAGGCCGGCATTGGCACCGCGCCCACGAGGCGGGACGAGAGCTGCTGGCGGAGATGCAGGCGGCCGCCGAGGCGGAGCGCGCCGGGGCGGCCGCCGACGCCAGCGCGCACCTCGAGCTCGCGATCGAGCTGATGGGTGCCCCGGTCACCGCGAGGGTGCCTTCGGCTTTCGAGGATCTTCACCTCCTGGTGCGGGCTGCGGAAGCGTGCTCGACCGCGGGCGACGTGGGCCGCGCGGTCGCCTTCCTCGAATCGGCGATCGCGCGCCACCCGGACGCGCACGACCGCCCAGCCCGGTCCGCGCTGACAGAACGGCTCGGCGCCTTCCGGTGGGCCGGCGGGGACCGGGACGGCGCGCTCGCGGCCTACGAGCGCGCGCTCGAGCTCCTGCCCCTCACGCCGAGCGTGGATCGGGCACGGGTCCTGGCGATGATCGCCCAGGTCCGGATGCTGGAGGGGTCCTACTCGGAGGGCGAGCGCCTCGCGGACGAGGCGGTCGCTGCGGCCGACGCCGTCGGCGCCGATGCGCGTGCGTGGCGCGGCCACGCGCTGTGCACGCAGGGCGTCATCGACGGGTGGCTCGGTCGGCCCGATCGCGGGGTAGCCCGCCTCGAGGAGGCGCTCGCGATCGCCGTCGACCTGGCGCGCCTCGACGACGCCTTCCGGGCCCGGGCGAACCTCACCAATGCGCTCGATCTGCGGGGCCAACGCGAGGAGGCGGTCGACGTGGCCCTGCGCGGCATCGAGGCGGCCAAGGCGGCCGGCCTGGAGGTCGTCCACGGGAACGTCCTGCGCGGCAACGCGGCTGACGCCCTCATCAGCCTGGGGCGCTGGCAGGAGGCTCGCGAGCTCGCCGAGCGGGCGCTCGACTGGGCGCCGTCGGGCGTGCCCTTCGTGATCGCCGCGCTGGGCCTGGCAATCGTGGAGACCGAAACGGCCGCGGCCGACGCAGCCGCCCACCTCCTCGGCCGGCTCTTCCTCGAGATCGAGACCGTCCCGTACGTCGAGCTGGCCGTGCCCGTCTACCAGGCCGCCGCATCGTTTGCCCTCTGGCGCGGGGACGTCGCCGACGCATCGCGGGCCATCGACGAAGGGTGGGCGCGCGTCCGGCAGTCCGAGGAGTGGGCGCTCGCAGCCCGCCTGGCGGCGTCGGCGCTGGCCGTCGCCCGGGCCCGTGTGACGGCGGCCCAGGAGCGCCGGGACCTGGCGACCGTCGCCGCCACCCGTGCCTGGAGCGACGAGATCCTCGTCCAGGCGGCGCGGATGGTCGAGGCCTCCGGCGTCCCCGAGGACACGTGGGTCCGCCGCGAGGTCGACGCCGACCTCTCCACGGCGGCAGCCTCTGCGGCCCGGATCCGAGGGCATGACAGCCCGGCGGCCTGGGCCGACGTCGCCGCTCGATGGCGCGCCCTGCGACGGCCCTACGAGGTGGCCCACGCGCTGTTCTGCCAGGTCGAGGCCCATCTCGGGACGGCCGCGATCGCGGGGGCGCGCCGGGAGGGGCGCGACGATGCACGCGATCCGCTCCTGGAGGCGGCGGGGCTGGCGGTCGAGCTCGGGGCCATGCCGCTCCTGCGCGCGATCGCAGACCTGGCGGGTCGCGCCAGGATCGCCCTTCCCCCGGCGGCGATCGCCGCGCTGGAGGCGGCCTCGGCGAGATCGGCAGCGATGCTGGAACCGGCGCCCGCGCCGCACTGGGCCGGTTCCGCTCGCGCCGAGCCGCGTGGATCGGATCGCCAGACCGCCGCGTCGTTCGGGCTGAGCCCGCGCGAGCAGGGGGTCCTGGCCGAGATCGTCGCCGGCCGGACGAACCGCGAGATCGGCGAGCGGCTCTTCATCAGCGAGAAGACCGTCGGCGTCCACGTCGGGAACATCCTGGCCAAGCTCGGCGTCGGCGGGCGCGTGGAGGCGGCCACGGTCGCCCTCCGCCTTGGGCTGGTCGAGGACCTGGTGGAGAGCGCGAAGAAGCCCGGGCCGCATGGTCCGGGCCTCGTCGGCCGGCGACGCGGCGGCGCCGCCTAGGTTCGGGTCGCGGGGAGGGCTCCGCGGCCCCCCGCGTTGGACGCTAGAACTTCTTCGTCCAGAGCGGCGTGAAGAAGAACGCCAGGGCGGCGAACGTCACCGCGAGGCCGAAGAGACGGGCTTTGAGCTGGTCGTGCATGTCAGGTCTCCCAGGCGCGGTCTGCGCATTGTCGTGGCGGGGAGGGGTGGGCGGCCCTCTCGCGCCACTCGAGGGTCGCCGCTCTCGGCGCGTGCCCGGAACGTACGGGTCGCCGCGGGCGGCCGAACATGGGTCGTTGGTACCGGGTACCCACCTTGGGCCGGTACTTCTGGGCTACGGAGGCCGACGGGGTGGTGCGCTCCGGCACCGATCGGCCTCGCCCCGCCCAGGTGGAGGAGGGGGCCGGGCACGAGTCCCGGCCGTTCCGGACGGCGGCCGATGGCGGCCTCGCGCCAGCCGCGCTACAATCCACCGGCTCTGGTCAACGAGCACCTCGGTCGGGGCGTGGCGCAGCTTGGTAGCGCGCATCGTTCGGGACGATGAGGTCGGAGGTTCAAATCCTCTCGCCCCGACCATCCGTACTAAACGCTCTTCCCGCGTCTAGTAGCAGCGGCACGGG
>Ga0315295_10003344_pt1 | contig 13654 bp, 12 predicted proteins | sample YL17G14_0_MG_FD_204453 | JGI IMG/M metagenome (GOLD analysis project Ga0315295, IMG submission 204453) | Sediment microbial communities from Yellowstone Lake, YNP, Wyoming, USA - YL17G14_0 | ecosystem: Environmental > Aquatic > Freshwater > Lake > Sediment | place: USA: Wyoming | collected...
TCAATTGGAGGAATGTGAATATTTGTATCTTTCATTGGGGGAAAAGGAGAGGTTAAAAGAAGCTATTCTTTCACTGCCCCCTGACCGTGACCATATTATCCTGCAGGTCCTCTTGGATGGGCAATGGATAGACTTTGATCTTGCTCGCGATACGGAACTGGACCACGGGATGCGGCTCCTCGGAATATGGAAAGAAAGGAAGATCGTCTCCGAAGAAGGGGTATTCGATTCTTTAGATCAATGGATCGAAGAAAGGATGCAACGTCGGACCGTCCTCAAAAACAGGGAGATATTTTTCAAGGTGATGAATGAACAGATTGAGAGGATAAGGTCGGTGGGCATCACGGGCTTGAAGCAGGGATTGTGTCTGGAGTGAATTTGGTAATGCTTATTTTAAGATAGACGATACTAATGAAAAATGGCCTCATTCAGGTGTATACAGGAAATGGAAAGGGTAAAACCACTGCTGCCTTAGGACTTGCTCTCAGAGCAGTGGGCCATGGATTGAAGGTGTTAGTCGTCCAATTTATGAAGGGAAATATCGAATACGGAGAATTAGAATCTGCCAAGAAACTCTCTCCTTACCTGACGATAAAACGGATTGGACGGGAAATCTTTGTATCAAAAACCAATCCAGATCCAATCGATAAAAAATTGGCCGAAGAAGGATTCTTGCTGGCAAAAGAGGTGGTCAAGAGTAAACAATATGATATCGTGATTCTGGACGAGATCAATCTGGCTGTTGATTATGGACTGATCTCTCTATTCGACCTTCTCCAACTCATCGATTCCAAATTAGAGCCAGTGGAACTTATCCTCACCGGAAGAAATGCCAAACCCGAAGTCATTGATAGGGCCGATCTGGTAACGGAAATGGTTGAACGAAAGCACTATTATGAGAAAGGAACCCCTGCCCGAAAGGGCATAGAGTTTTAGAAAACATTGTCCGTGGACCATATAGCATATTGTTAATCCGCAACCCACAATAAAAACCAGATCGCGGAGGGTTCATATTTTATACCTCACATGGAAATGGGTTCAATTTTGAGGAGGATAGAAGGCTAAATTCCCTCTTTCAAAATCACTGAAACTGATATAGAAAAAACCTGGATCGGGTCTTAATCCGGTGTCAGTTCCACGATTTCATAAAGTGCTCTCACTTTAGGATCCATGACCGCCAGATATTCTTCAGCAGCCTTAGGAGGCATGGCCCGATAAGAACCATTCGGATTTTGCACAACCACTCCGCTTTCGGTCAGCATTTTGTGACGCCTCTTGCGCTCCTCCTTATCTGGATGACATACCAGTTGACAATTTCCGCAGGTAAACTCTGCCTTGTATCCTGGAATCGAGGGGTGAAAAAAACTTCCAGCCGGTTTAGGCCTCTTTGCATAGGCCTTTGCTGCGATTTTAAATACATGGCGAAAGTCGTTTTCCTGTTGGGGAATTTGAAACCTAGCCGGGGACCATGTAGACCATTGCCCTGAAGGATGGAGTCCGGTAAAACCACCGCACACGTAGTCGCATCGAATATAGCCTCTTCGTTTGGAATATGAGAAATCAAACCCTCCCAATGTGACAGTAACCATTTCCTGGGATGACATAAATCCAGAAGCACATGAAGCCATACAGATTCGGCAATTGTCACAGTAGTTCTCTTCCTTTGGGAGAGGGTCTGTGGGAGTCAGTTCTGCAACCGTGACGATAGAACCTAAAATAAGAGCTGCACCTTCCTTGTTTCTAAGAACATTTCCGGATAATCCAAAATGTCCAACTCCGGAGCGTACGGCAAGATACCTATGAGAAATGTCCGGCAACTCATCCAAGAGACCTCTGGGAGTATCTTTTCTATAAACGAAATTCGAGGCAACAGGGACTGAAGGGTAACCCCTCATTTCCAAAAAGCTGGCCAATTCCAGAGCGATTCCATTAACTTGTAGGTAAGTGCGGGCATTGTCTTTGTTATGTGACAGATGGTCTTCTTTTTTTAAGTAGGATAATATCAGATGTTGGTTTAATGGCGAAGCAAAGCATACAGCTGACTTAGCACCCTGAAGCACATACGTCAAGTCAGTAGAAGGAGGTCCTCCCTTCATAGTCTCGACAGTTGCTATGCCAACGGCTGTGGCCCCGGCATTCAACACTAAATCTTTTACCGTTTGACTCAGATCTTCCATTTCAACCTCTCAACGCATGCCATTCAGATTCCTTACCAAATCATCAACCCTTAGCAAAGGATAACATACGCAAATCCAGAAGGGCAATCTGATCTTAGAAACTTTCTTCCAAGTCAAATTTTAGATTTCCACCAGGTAGAAATAAGAGAATCATTCCTTTAATGGAATTGAAATCGTTCCATCCATCGGAATCATAGGCCCATTTTTCTTTTTAATAATCGATAGGAGATTTTCAATCAGAACAGAAGGTCAACATCATCTCCCTCAGAATAACAGAGGCTGTTAACGAGGAGATTTGAGTCGGATCGTAATCCGGGGTGAGTTCGACCATGTCGAATCCAATGACGTATAGGTTTTGTAGATCCTTGAAAAGTGACATGAGCTCCTGGAAGGTTAGACCACCGGGTTCGGGTGTTCCCACCCCAGGAAGAAGGCTGGGATCGATGACATCAAGATCGAGAGAAATATAAACGGGTTCGTTTCTGAGACGCTTTACCATGGATTTTAAAGAAACCTGATCCGGGGATATGATCGACTTCATCTTCCTCGCCAGTTTAAATTCCTCTTCTGTTCCGGAGCGGATCCCGACCTGAAACAACCTTCCATTGTCCAGACGATCAACCACTTTCCTCATCACGGTGCTATGGGAGAGGGTCTCGCCGAGGTAATCCTCTCTCAAATCCGTATGAGCATCGATCTGAATGAGGTGGAGGTTGGGATGGATTCTCACGACTTCTTCGATGATGGGAAGGGTGATGAGATGGTCGCCTCCGAGCAGGATCGGGAACTTTTCAGCAGAGAGGATCTTTCTCAAGGCTTTTCGGATCAGATCGAGGGACGCCTTTTTTTCACCGAGGGGGAGTTCAAGGTCCCCCATATCGTGGATCGAAAAACGAGTGAGGTCCTTGTTGAAATAGGGGCTATAGGTTTCAATTCCCCATGAAGCCCTCCGTATGGCTGAAGGCCCGAAACGGGCTCCCGGGCGAAAAGAAGCCGATCCATCGTAGGGGCAGCCCAAAATAACAGCCTTTGCTTCTGCAAAAGAAGCCCCGGCTGAGATGAAGGTTTGCTCCATGATGGGGAGATTCATTCAAACTATTCCTTTTCCTCCCTCTCCCACAGGACGACAGCCGCCAGGGTGGCGCCGACCTTCTTCACCCTGTGCTCGACCGCTATGGAAGTAAGATCTTTGATCACCCGCCCCCGTACCTTCATCCCCTCAATCGCCATCTGCCGTACCGTCTCCTCAATCTCTGCCTTTGGCCCACGGGCAGAGTATTCCATGATCAATCCCGGATAATCCGGTTTTTCTGGAAGGGCAACCGCCACAGCAGAAGCGATGATTTCGCCGGGGACATCGCTGGTGATGGATGCATAGGCCGTCGGGACCAGGGCGCCTGCAGGAAGGGGAACGGGAGAAATGAGCTGGCAACGAGGCGGCACAATGCTGCTCATCTTCACCAGGTTGGTGTCTCCGATCCCAGCGCAGAGGAGGGCTCCGTCAAAAGCATTCAGAAGCGTGAAGCCTTCTGAATCTCCAGAAACCAGAAAATAATGGGTTGGGGTTTTAATGATCACCGATCTCCTCCTTTATCTCTTTTCTGGTTAAAGACCTATAAGGTTTGTGTCCATCCTTCCCTAAAATATGAATCTCCATAAATTGGCAACCTATTAAAAAGAAGGGGGTGAGCTGATCCATAAGATCACCGCCTCTTTCGAGCCGCTGTTATGGAGCCAATGCTCCTTCTCTGCTGAAAGATAAAAACATTCCCCTCTTTTCAACTTCAGAATCTCCCTCCCAAAACGAAGGTTGATTCTCCCCCGGAGAACCAAACCGAACTCCTCCCCTTCATGGGGTTTCTCTTTCGGGGTCGACTCCCCTTTCCGGAGGGTCAGGAGGATGGGTTCCAAACGCCGATTCGTCGAACCCGGAACCAGAAGCTCAAACTTCTGAATCTTCTCTTTCTCAATCGCCACCCGGTCTTTAATGTGATAAATGATCTTCTCCTGCGATGCTTCCTTGAAAAAATCGGAGATGTTCTCATCCAGGGCATCCAGTATTGGGACCAGGCTGTCAAGGGAGATGGACGTCAGATCCCGTTCGATCTGGGAGATAAATCCCTTGGTCAGATTGGCCCGCTCCGCCAGTTCCTCCTGGGTCAGGTTGCTCAACTGCCTCAAATTCTTAATGCGTTCTCCAATCTTCATAAAGCCCGGAGCACAGTATACAAAGAAATTAGTTTAGTAATGTGTAAGACAGTATAGAAAGAAATTAGTTTAGCAAACTAAACTGACGAAATTATAACTTCATTTTTTAATTTGTCAAGATATTTTTTGAGATTTCTGAAAATGATCCAAAAATCTCTGATGGCACAGATGATGACCGATTACACAGATATGAAATGAGTAGAAAAAAGATAAAAATCCGCGTAATCATTTTTTGAAATCAGTGTAATCAAGAGAGCGTATAGTAGTTCTTTCAGAGCTCTCAAGATAATCTATTTTTATAATCCTGGTAATTAAATTCTCTGATTAATCTGAACCCTGACTTTTCATTCCATATTCCAATGGAAGGATGATGGACGCCATTGAATATGGTTGTTTTGACCGTCGTATAATGGATCATGTCCTCGAATATGATTTTATCGCCGGGTTTTAATTCATGCTCAAATGACCAATTTCCCATGTAATCGCCTGCCAAACAACTGACCCCTCCCATTCGGTAGGTTGGTTTTCCTGCCATTTCATCGGTCCCGTTCAAAATAACGGGTTTATAGGGCATTTCTAAACAATCGGGCATATGGCAGGTGAAGGAAACATCGAGAATAGCCGTTTTTATCCCGTTATTTTCAACGATATCCAATATCGTTGATACCAGGTAACCGGTTTGATAAGTGAAGGCGCTCCCGGGTTCTAAAATGATTTCGACACTATATTTGTTCTTAAAATCGGTGAGTGTTCGAATCAAATGTTCTGCATCATAACCCTTTTGGGTGATCAGATGGCCACCGCCCATGTTCACCCATTTCAACTTGGGTAAAAACTTGCCGAATTTGCTTAAAAAGACGGCCAACAGTCTTTCTAACGCAAAGGAATCCGCCTCGAATAATGCGTGGAAATGAAAACCTTCAACTCCTGGTGGGATCTGATCGCCAAGTTGTTCGGCAGTCACTCCAAATCGAGAGCCTGGTTTACAAGGATTATAAATGTCATATGCAGAATCTGAAAACTCAGGATTAATGCGCAAGCCAATCGAGACACCATGATCATGGGCCATCTTGGAATACTTTCGCCATTGGTTGATGGAATTGAAGGAAATATGGCTGCTGTATTTTAAAATGTCTGCGATCGTTCTCTCTTCATAAGCAGGCGAATACGTGTGCGGTTTTACTCCGAGTTCCTCAAAGGCTAATCGCGCTTCATTCATTGAACTTGCTGAAGCGCCAAAACCGTATTCTTTAAAGATCGGAAATACTCCCCAATTTGAGAAAGCTTTAAATGAAATGAGTATGTCAGAGCCGGAAGCCTCTTCGACGTGTTTTATCAATTCAAGGTTATTTCGAAGAAGAGTTTCATCGATTACATAGCACGGCGAGGGGATTTTTTTGAAGTCAATGGACATTGTTCTCAGGGAAAATTGGAAAACTTGTTACTGGAATGATGGAATATTGGAATGTTGGAATAATGGGAAAAAATTTTCACTAAACCCAATCCTGTTAATCTTTAAACCCAATATTCCATTGTTCCACTGTTCCATTATTCCAAGTTTAAAGTTCCAAATCCACATCATGTAATTCGTGCCAGGGAAGTCCGTGGATATTCAATTGTTCCATGAATGGATCCGGATCAAATTCTTCAGTATTGAACACGCCGGCCTTTTTCCATTTACTAGTGATAAACATCATTGCGCCTATCATTGCGGGCACACCGGTCGTATAACTCACGGCCTGTGTCCCAGTTTCCCTGTAGGCGTCCTGGTGTTTACAATTATTATAGATATAATAGATTTTCTCCTTGCCGTTCTTAACCCCTCTAATCCGGCAACCAATAGAGGTCTCCCCTGTATAATGTTCACCGAGTTCGCCCGGATTGGGCAATACTGCCTTAAGGAATTGAAGGGGCACGATCTCTTTGCCTTCATACAGAACAGGTTTAATACCGGCCATTCCGATATTTTGAATCACGCGTAAATGGGTTAAATACTCCTGCCCAAACGTCATCCAAAATCGAGCCCTTTTCAGAGTGGGGAGGTTTTTAACCAAGGATTCTAATTCCTCATGGTAAATAAGATAAGATTCGCGGGGTCCGATATTTGGATAATTTAACGGTTTGTGAATTTCATGAGGTTCTGTTTCAATCCATTTTCCATCTTCCCAGTATTTTCCTCTTTGAGTCACTTCACGAATATTGATTTCCGGATTAAAATTGGTCGCAAATGGTTTTCCATGGTCGCCTGCATTACAGTCAACAATGTCGAGATAATGAATTTCGTCAAAATGATGTTTCAAAGCATAGGCGGTGAAAACTCCTGTAACTCCCGGATCAAAGCCACAACCTAAGATGGCGGTTAACCCTGCCTTTTTAAACCTGTCATGGTATGCCCATTGCCATTTATATTCGAACTTGGCGACATCTGGCGGTTCATAACTTGCCGTATCCAAATAATTCACACCTGTTTGAAGACAGGCGTCCATGATTGTTAAATCTTGATAAGGCAGCGCCACGTTTATGACGATATCTGGGTTAAAACTTTTAAATAATGCAACTAATTGACCAACATCATCAGCATCCACCTGAGCCGTCTTGATTTTATTCTGGCCAACTGCTTTCACAATGATATCGCACTTTGATTTTGTGCGGCTGGCCAGCATGATATTAGTAAACACCTGTGGAACTTTTGAAATTTTATGGGCAACAACGGTACCCACACCACCTGCCCCTATGATCAGCACGTTTCCCATTGCCAATTCCCAGCCACTCCTATTCAGGCTCATTGAGCCATCGTCTTAAATTTCAAATCACCTCGCCGCTCTCCATCCAATGAGGGAGAATACTATAAAAAGAAAAATGTTTAGCAATCTGTAAGACATTATAAGAAGAATTTAGTTTAATAAACTAAACCTGCAAAATTATAACTCTCTTTTCAGGTTTGTCAAGAAATATTTTTGAGATTTCCGGAAAAACCTGGAAATCTCTGATTACACAGATTAGAAGCCGATTACGCTGATTAGAAATGCATTTTCCCCACCCCCATTCCTCCGCTGTCTTTATCCCGTTAGAAATAATCCCCACTGCTCTGCCTACGACATTTCAAAATAATTCCGGGTTCCGCCCCGTAGGGGGTTCCACCCCGGAGGGTGGGGCTTAATGTTCCGCTCGGTTTCGGGTCGCAACGGCTGGGATTTCTAACGGGGGTTTACACTCCGCTGCTTTTAAGTTACGTTTTTGGATGAGGGAAAGATGGAAAAGATCGTCATCCGTGGGGCCAAGGTTCATAATTTAAAGAATATTGATGTGGAGATTCCCCGGAATTGCCTGGTGGTGATTACCGGGCTAAGCGGTTCGGGTAAATCGACCCTCGCTTTCGATACCCTCTATGCCGAGGGCCAGCGCCGATATGTTGAATCGCTTTCAGCCTATGCCAGACAGTTTCTGGAGCAAATCGAAAGGGCGGATGTTGAATCGATAGAAGGTCTCTCTCCGGCGATTGCCATCGATCAGAGGAGTATGTCACGGACCCCTCGCTCCACCGTGGGAACCGTGACGGAGATTTATGACTACCTGAGGCTCCTCTTTGCTCGAGTGGGGGAGCCTTTCTGCCCTCACTGTGGTTCTCCTATCGCCTCGCAATCCCTCCAGCAAATGACCGAGACACTCCTTCGACTGCCCAAAGGGACATCGCTTACCCTTTTCTCTCCCATGGTGAGGGGAAAGAAGGGGGAATATCGGAAGGAATTGGAAGAACTCAGGAGAAATGGGTTTGTAAGGGTGAGGATTGATGGAGAGATCCGGGATCTTAGCGAAGAGATCCAACTGGACAAGAACAAACGGCACGAGATCGATGTGGTGATAGACCGTCTGGTGGTGAAAGAGGGTGTGGAAAAGAGGATCAACGATTCGTTGGAGATTGCTTCCCACCTTTCCGAAGGGATTGTGAAGGTCGAGAGGGCAGGGGCTCCCCCCGTGGTCTTCAGCAAGAAATTCTCCTGTCCTGATTGCGGATTCAGCTTTCCTGAGATCACACCGAGGATGTTCTCTTTCAACAGTCCCCAGGGTGCCTGCCCGGCCTGCAGTGGGCTGGGCACAAAGCAAAACATTGATCCTGACCTCATTGTCCCCGATCCATCCCTTTCCATTAATGATGGAGCCATCCTTCCCTGGAGAAAGAGGGGCCAGTCTTTTTTAAGGCCTGTTCTGGAAGGTCTGGCAAAACACTACCATTTCAGTCTTGATACTCCTTTCGGTCGGTTAACAAAATCGGTTCAAGACATCCTTCTCTACGGTTCAGAAGGAGAAAAGATCTCCTTCAAAGTCAAAGGAAAGGGGGCGCCCCACCTCTTCCGGCAGGAATTTGAAGGGGTGATTCGAGAGCTGGAGAAGAGAAGAGAAGATGACGGGGAAGGAGCAGAGGAATTAGAAGAATTTATGAGCGTGATATCCTGCCCGGAATGCGAAGGCGCCCGGCTGAAAAGGGAGGTCTTATCGATTAAGGTGGGAGGGAAGTCAATCGCCGAGGTGACCCATCTCTATGTCAAAGAAGCATTAGAATTTTTGAGGAGTTTGGAGTTGACTCCTCGATCTCAAAAGATTGCCCATAGTGTTTTGAAAGAGATTGAGGAACGGCTGAAGTTTATGATCGAGGTTGGTCTGGATTACCTCACCCTTGCCCGGAATGCGGCCACCTTATCAGGAGGAGAGTCTCAGCGCATCCGTCTCGCCACTCAGATCGGTTCCAGCCTGGTGGGTGTGCTCTATATCCTGGATGAACCCAGCATTGGCCTTCATCAAAGAGACCACTTACGCCTTCTGGGGACATTAAAACGGTTAAGGGATTTGGGAAACACCGTTATTGTGGTGGAACATGATGAGGAGACAATTCGTTCCGCCGATTATATAATCGATATGGGACCCGGACCCGGAGAAAAGGGAGGAGAGATAGTCTTCTCCGGACCGCCGGAAGCACTGATGAAGGATGGAGATTCATTGACTGGGCAGTATCTCTCCGGGAAGAGGTCCATTTCTCTTCCTAAAAAAAGGCGGCCCATTAGAGATAAATATCTTTTGGTCCGGGGAGCCACAGCCAATAATTTAAAGAATATCGATGTAAAGATTCCCCTGGGTGTTTTTAGCTGTATTACGGGTGTTTCAGGTTCCGGGAAATCGACACTGGTTATTGATACCCTTTATTGCCTGCTGGCCCAACAACTTTATCGTAGCCGTGAGCGTTGTGCCTTAGTTCAAAAGATTGAAGGCGTGGAACATATCGACAAGGTCGTCCATGTGGATCAGATGCCAATCGGAAAGACGCCCCGTTCTAATCCGGCCACCTATACGGGCCTTTTTCAACCCATCCGGGAACTCTTCGCCCAACTTCCGGAATCAAGGGCGAGGGGATTTAAACCCGGCCGGTTCAGTTTTAATGTATCAGGAGGACGATGCGAGTCATGCCATGGCGATGGGACCCTTCGCGTAGAGATGAACTTTCTTCCCGATGTCTATGTCACCTGCGAGGAATGCCATGGCAAGAGATATAACCGAGAAACTCTAAATATCCGGTATAAAGGGAAGGCCATTTCTGAGGTATTAGAGATGACAGCAGAAGAAGCTTATGATTTCTTTAAAGCCATTCCCGTGATTTATCAAAAACTTCAGACCCTTTGTGATGTGGGGCTGGGTTACATCAAATTAGGCCAACCTGCAACAACCCTTTCAGGAGGAGAGGCTCAGCGGATTAAACTGGGGAGAGAGTTGAGTAAAAGAGATACGGGAAGGACGGTCTATATCCTAGATGAACCCACCACCGGCCTACATTTTGCCGATATTCAAAAATTGCTCGATGTTCTGAATAGGCTGACCGATAGGGGGAATACAGTCATCGTGATCGAACACAATATGGAAGTAATCAAATCCGCCGATTACATCATTGATTTAGGCCCGGAGGGAGGAGAAGAGGGGGGTGAAGTGGTTGCAGTTGGGACACCCGAAGAGATAATTAACAACCCCCAATCCTACACCGGTCAATATCTCAAAAAGAAACTGGACCATTTTGCTCGTTGACTTTTAGTTCCCCTATTGGTAAAAAAGCAAACGATAAGAAAACTTACCACTTAGGAGGCTTTTATGGAAGAGAGGATAAGATCGAGTACGGGGTTGGAAGAGAATGTGGCGGGGTTTCTTTGCTATCTTTTAGGGTTCATCACGGGCATCGCCTTTTTAGTTTTGGAGAAGAAGAGTAGCTTCGTGAGGTTTCATGCCATGCAGTCTACGATTACATTTCTTGGCCTCTTCGTCATTTCCATTGTCATTGGTTTCATACCCATCATCGGCCTTTTAGTCTATCCGATCTGGATTTTAAGCCTCATCGTGTGGCTGATCCTCATGGTCAAAGCCCTTCGGGGAGAGAGATATTCCTTGCCGATCGTTGGGAAAATGGCAGAGGAGAAGGCGGGTAAGTAAACCCCGTTAGAAATTCCAGTCGTTGCGACTCGGGACCGAGCGGGGCATTAAACCCCGCCGGAATTATTATAAAATCTAAGCCCGCTCCAGCCGCCGGCCCAGAGGGCCTCTGGCCCGGAGGGAGCAGCGGGGCATTATTTCTAACGGGGTAAATAGGTCATCCATGGCAAAGAAACGCAAGAAAAAAGGGTGGGTAGGGAGATTTGTTATCATCCTGTTTCTTATCGGAATCATCGTATCCCTATCTCTTCTTTTTAGAAAGGAGATCGTCAACACCTTTGGCCCGTTGTTTGAAAGATTAAGTTTAGTAGAGGAGAGGAAAGAGGTTGTCCTTTACTTCTCGGATCAGGATGGAGAGTATTTAATCGGAGAGAAAAGGAAGATCATAAAGAAAGGGGACTTCAAAGAGGAAGGAAAAGAAGTTATTGATGAACTAATCAAAGGGCCGAGGGGAAAGCTCATTCCCACCCTTCCTTCCCGAACAAAATGTTTAAGCCTTAAACTCAATGAAAAAGGAGTGGCGACGGTCAATTTTAACAAGACCCTCTCAAAGGAGCATCCTGGAGGAAGTTCTGCTGAAATTCTGACAGCTTATTCTATTGTTAATTCCCTCACCCAAAACTTTCCCCAGATCAAGCAGGTTCAGATTCTCATCGAAGGGAAACCCGTAGAAACCATCGCAGGCCATCTTTCCTTAAGACAGCCCATCGCTTCCAACCCTAAATTAATCAAAAGACAGTAATTGATTTCAAGGAAGTTTAATGATATTCTTAAAACCTTGGAATATTGGAGGGTTGGAATACTGGAGTGATGGGTTGAAAATGGCTTTTTGAGCAGTGGAATTGATTTTTTTGTTTCTTTATACCATTATTCCAATATTCCATTTTTCCATCATTCCATTGGGTGGAGATTCTATGCTGGAAGCTAAATATATCCGGGATCACTTAGACGAGGTTCGGGAGAGGTTGTCCTCAAGGGGGCAGACCATCAGTCTGGATCAATTTGTCACCATCGATGGTGAACGAAGAAAGACGCTTCAGGAATGGGAGAGGTTGAGATCCCTGCAGAAGAAAGTCTCGGACGAGGTGAGCAGTAAGAAGAGAGAAGGAGAAAATGCTGCTGAGCTCATCTCAGAGATGAAAAAGGTATCTCAGGAATTGAAGGAACTGGATGGTATTGTCCAGGAAAAAGAGAAAGCGATGCAGGAATTCCTTCTCATCATCCCGAACCTTCCCCATTCTTCTGTGCCGGTAGGCAAGGATTCTTCCGATAATGATGAGGTCAGGCGTTGGGGTGAGATACCTAAATTCGATTTTGAGCCCAAACCTCACTGGGATATCGGTGAGGAGTTAGGGATACTTGATTTTAAATCAGGTGCAAAGATAACCGGGGCCAGGTTTACCCTCTACTGGGACCTTGGAGCCAAGCTGGAGAGGGCACTGATCAATTTTATGTTAGACCTCCATACACGAGAACATGGATATCGTGAAGTGCTTCCTCCCTTTATGGTCAATCGGACAACGATGACGGGCACAGGACAGCTCCCCAAATTTGAAGAGGAGCTTTTTAAGGTGGAGGGAACTGATTACTTCCTTATTCCGACTGCGGAAGTGCCTGTGACGAATATTCACCAGGATGAGGTTCTGGAGGAGAAAAACCTTCCTCTTTATTACACCGCCTACACTCCGTGCTTCAGGAAGGAGGCAGGCTCTTACGGAAAGGATACCCGCGGGTTAATTAGGCAGCATCAGTTCAATAAAGTGGAACTGGTAAAGTTTACAAAGCCTGAAAATTCTTACAATGAGCTGGAGAAACTCCTCTCCAATGCCGAGGAAGTTCTGAAGAGGTTGAGACTTCCTTATCGTGTTGTCAACCTTTGCACTGGTGATCTGGGATTTTCAGCATCAAAGACTTATGATATCGAGGTCTGGCTTCCCGGTCAGGACACATTTAAGGAAATCTCATCCTGCAGCAACTTTGAGGACTTTCAGGCAAGGAGAGCGAAGATTCGATATCGCATTTCTGGAAAGTCTAAGACAGAGTATGTGCATACGCTCAATGGTTCTGGTCTGGCTGTTGGAAGGACCCTGGTAGCCATTTTAGAGAATTATCAACAGGCTGATGGAAGCGTGATCATCCCGGAAGTCTTACGGGCCTATGTGGATGGGGTAGAAAGAATCGAGAAAAGAAAGTAATTGAGTTCGGAGTTAGGAGTTCGGAGGGTTAAAAGTATTTAAGAAATTGCTCCGAACCCCGAACTAAGAACTCCGAACTGATTTAATAACGGAGGGATGGCCGAGTGGTTTAAGGCGTCCCGTCAAAACGGGATGGGTGAAAGCCCCGTGGGTTCGGCGATCCCGCCTGGGCGGGAGAGGCGGAAGGAGCGGAGCGAGTGAGCACATCCTACTCCCTCCTTCAGATCTTTGAAGGAAAGAAGGGTGAAGAGAAGATAAAATTCCAATAACCAAATTTCAAACACCAAATAATTTCCAATAACCCAATCACCCAACATCTCATAGCAATTGGAATTTGGAGATTGGTTATTATTTGGGTATGGGCCTGCCTGCGCGAAGCCCCGCCTCCAGAAGCCTTGCGGAGGGCAGGCGCTTCGGCGAAGGCAGGTGCCTGGTTATTGGTGATTGTTGTTTAGAAAAGGAGGGATGGCCGAGTGGTTTAAGGCGGCGGTCTTGAAAACCGCTGGATGAAAGTCCCGTGGGTTCGAATCCTACTCCCTCCGCCAGAAAATTTTGCAAATTTTACTATTAACTGGAAGCCATTAACTATATGTGTACAAGCAAATA
>Ga0315295_10003346_pt1 | contig 13648 bp, 8 predicted proteins | sample YL17G14_0_MG_FD_204453 | JGI IMG/M metagenome (GOLD analysis project Ga0315295, IMG submission 204453) | Sediment microbial communities from Yellowstone Lake, YNP, Wyoming, USA - YL17G14_0 | ecosystem: Environmental > Aquatic > Freshwater > Lake > Sediment | place: USA: Wyoming | collected...
ACCAGCGTGATGTCCGTCAGTCCATAGACGGCGTCCATGCTCTTGGTGTCATAGACCTCTTTCGCGATCGCGTTATCATCCCTTGTGGCTGTCTTCCACGAAAGACATTTCACCGCATGGTCTTTTACTACCGATAGATCTTGCTTTTTCCTCATGCGTCTTATTTTGCATAAGAGAAGAGAAAAAATCTAGATATTAATATATCTTATATGATTATTATTAATTACCTGCCCCTCTCCTTCCTACTTGTTTCGGCCTTACCTTGCCTGCCTTATATCGGAGTTATAGGTAGCGATTCCAAAGACAACGCCACCACCTGCACCAGTGATCACTTCCATTACCGGAGGAGAAAATCAAATTATCATTAAGTGGGCGAAGAACCCGGGGTCTGACATCGCTGGCTATCTTCTATACCGCACGCAGGATAAAAAGCACGCCAACGACTTGCGCCGGATGGAGCTAATAAAGGCTAATGATACAGATGCTTATACCGTAGAAGTTACGGAACCTTTGCCTCAGAAGGAATTTGAATTTGCCGATAACACCGTCCTGCCAAGGCAACCGTACTATTACGGATTGGTGGCGGTGGGGCTGGATGACAAGGGCAAGCAGCTTAGGTCGAGAATGTCAGCAGCGAAGACTGGTCAGGCGTATGACCTGACACCACCCGAGCCGCCGCAGTGGGACGAAGAAGGTTCGGGGTGGGTGTACGTGGACGACGACGGCACGGTCTATGAGTGGGATGCGGACCTGACAGGTGCGTCCAATCCACGGCCAGCCATTAGGCTTATCTGGCTGGAGGATGTGCGGGTTGATTCAGTGCTGATCGCCCGTCGTTCGGAGCTGAGTTCAATGAGTACTGCGGTTGCCAATTGGATCGCGGGTTCTCCCACAGATGGAGAAGGTCAGCGTTATTTTCTCGATCAGAATGTTGTTGAGGGGCGAATCTATACATTTAGTGCGGTTTCAAAATCAAAATCTGGACTTACTTCGGCGACAGATTCCACGATTGTGATAGGTGTATCATAACAATTGGAGGGGAAATGGCCTCTTTTATGGAGTATCTAAGTGGCTGTGGTGATTTGGCGGTCAAACCTTTGACGCCGAACAATGCGGATAAGCTAGTATCAATGGACTATATGCCGATGGTGATACCTTTTGTGCACCCATCTTCAGTATTTACCGGACCAATTCTGGATTATTACGGAGAAAGTGCGGATTATTACCGGAAAATACGAGACGCAATGGACTTGCAGATCAACTCGTTAGCCTCATTTACAGAATATCGATTTACAATAGAGACATCGCAACTGGGTGTTAACAATTTCCCTTATTATGCCATGACCAACGGGTATCTCTACTATGTGCGAAGTGGACAAAGCTATCCAAACCTTCTTGGCAATGTAGTGCCAAATCAAGATATGCTCGTTCTTGTCCCATTGGATTCTTCGATAACTGCTCTTAACTTATATCGGCCGGAATTGTCAGCCCTCCTGAAGAAAATGGCTTATCTGAAGTCTGATCTGGAAAGCGTTAGTCTGACATCTAATTTGAAAGGTTTAATTCGCCAATTCCTAAGCGAGACGTTCTTCCTTGCTCAGTATAGACAAGTCTTAGGACAGGACTATTCGGGACCAAAGCCGGCTGATTACTGGGTTGACCAATACTATGATCTCTTTTTTAATCATCCGGAAGTACCGATTTTGGTGCAGGGCGGTTCAGAGCTTGCAATTGGTATTCCTGACACCTCAGTTCCGGAAGCACCGCAGCGACTCGGTTTGTTCTTTGAGTTCAAAGATTGGTCTAACGATGATCAGGAGTGGCGGGAAGTCGGGTGGGCCGGAAATGAGGCATCTGTAAAAACGTTCTTCTTTTATCGAAATCGGATGTTTGGTCTTGAGGGACACCCCATGATCTCACTACTAACCGGTTTGCCGGTTGAGGCCGGCTATGTAGATTTCATTTCACCCGACCCACTGTATGAACCCTGGGAAGGGAGAAAGAAGAGCTGGTTACGTCAATTGACAGATGCACCCTATTATCCAACTCAGCCACCGCACCACGCCATCGCGATAGAGGCTGGGGAACATCCGGCGTACATCGTTATCCAGGAACCGCGGCAGTCTGGTACGCCACCCGCCAATTTTCCGACTGACCATGGTATAACGAAAATACTTCTGCAGAATCCTTTTCCCCTGATATTGACCTTATCTATCGACTTCGCTGACCCCAGCCAGGCTACTGATGTGACGATCACTCGGTCAACATACTCGAGCACACAGGAGCTTATTAGTTTCACGCCCAACCGTATGGGCATCGGCGAGGTCAAACTGAAAATTAACGCAACCCATACGGATTTTCAGGAGCCCTTTGAGTTGATGGAGATAATCCTTCTCCCTCGTCGATTTGGCGTTTTGCAAGTTTGGTTTCACCAACTCATTGACAGCACTCATCAAGCCAACACCACAGACCAGCAACTTCGAACAATGATTGATATCGTCAATTACTATCTCTTGCGTCAGGCGAATGTATTTATCGAACCAGTCAAGATTAATGGAACAATCTTGCATCCTCTTGATGAGTATAAAGATGATAGCCTTGGCGATGGCGATAAGATTGATACAGAGAATACGACTGACAGTATAGCAGATTTTATCTATCAGAATTCTGCTACTTATGGAAAGCATAATGTCGTTTTTACATGGAAATTTTATAAGCCGGATGAAACAGATCGACGGAGGGACCCTTTGGGTGTGACTGCGACAAAATTATTGCTGAAAAATGCAATATATTCGATAAGTTTAGTGGATGTGACTTATCGGTCTACCGCTTCATTGCCTGGACAGATGATCGTTTCCGGCACTATGATGCACGAGATGGGGCACATGATTTCCCTTCTTCATCTTGGAAACGACTCATGCTCTGACGGAAAAGAACACTTTAACCATTCATGCCCTGGGAGTGACCAACAATGGTATAACAACATGATGCAATCGGGGACGGAAAAGGGGGGAGAGATTTCACGCAGGCAAGCCGATGTTTTAAATGCCTATGTTACCAACTTGCCGCAACCATGATTTTGTTTTCCTCAACCGGGCATTTTTTATGAAACCGGCAACGCAACTTACAGATAGAAAGAGGGTTGGCTAGGAGTTAATTTATGGCTGATTTGAATCGTTTTGTACCCATTCGTTTTCTGTTGCCAGGCTGGCCGAGCACTATACTGGCAGTGCCTCCTCAGTTCGATTCTATTGGACTCCCTGAGTTTGAAACAACTGCGCTGGGACCAAATCTACTCCATATAAATGGTACCCTGCAAATCCTTGAGACGATCGAGTTCGATCTTCCATTAATTCCCGGTCTATTCCTTGCTCTGCTCAACGCCGGCGACTATACCGAATTTCAGTTCGAGTTTGCATACTCCGGAGACTTCTTTAATGTAAAGTTTATCAACCTCTCTGCCTCTCTGCGCCTTCAAACCGAATTATTCAAGCGCATGGAAGACACCGGCAACGGCTTTGTCGAGGCGCCACCGGACCCGGTTACTGGTGAGCCTCAGCCGGTAGAAATCCTCATCGAAGGCGCGGATTTGAGCGTCAATTCCGACGGCGAGTTTACATTCACGTTTGCTGAGGGCGCACCTGCCCTTACGATTCAGCCGTTCATGATTGGCGATACCGGTGTCATTATTGAGGTGACCGCCCTTAAGTTAATCCTTTCTGCGGAAGAGGCTGCAGCACTGCCGGATTCCATTCCGGACGATTGGCGCGGCGTCTACCTTGAGCAGGCCACCATCCACCTCCCCGAAGGGTTAAACGGAATTCTGCCCGACGATGTCACACTCGAAGATTTCTTCATCGGCTCCGGTGGCTTTTGCGGGAAGGTTACAGGTGATTGGGATGTAAATCCGGAAAATCCCTTCGATGAGGAGTCCGGTGACGTCTTTGGATTTAAATTCCGGACCACAAGCATTGGCATCGAATTCAAGCAAAACACCCTCGTTTCGGGAAGTATCACGGGCTACCTGCAGGTGCCTTTCTTTGACGAAGCATTGGAAGTCGAAGTCGGCCTCACTAACGATGGCGACTTTACCGTCGCTGTAAGCTCCAACAATGGCTTGCTCGTACTGGAAAAGGAAAATGTCGTCTCCATCGAAGTCAGCAGCCTCGAATTTGTCAAGGAAGGTGAAGAAATTCTCTTTAAGTTGACCGGCAAAGTCACGCCCTTACTTGCGGGATTTGATTGGCCTTCGTTTGAACTGAAGGGTCTTACGATCGGTTCGGATGGAACGGTTAGAGTCGATGGGGGATGGATAGAGTTGCCAGAACAAAAAGGACTCGACTTTCATAGCTTTAAAATTGAAATAGCAAAGTTAGGATTTGGCAGTGATGAAGAAGATGGAATTCAATATAATTGGATCGGATTTTCAGGGGGCATTCAAATAGTAGAATCTCTTCCTCTTAGGGGTGGGGTGGAAGGATTGAAAGTAATGTGGCCAAAAAACGGCGGTTCCAGCCTCAAGAAAAGTAGTTTATTATCTTCTGAAGAAAGTGGGGCCAAACTAAAAATTGGAGGTGTTTATTTATCCTTTGAAATCGATAAGGTGCTCACCTTTGACGGATCGGTATACTTTATTGATGAACCGGATAAAAAAGAATTTCGCGGCGGTGTTGATTTAAACATCATCCCGATAAACCTGATAATTGATGCCCAGTTCATCACAGGTAGTACAAACGATTACAATTATTTTTATATCGCTATCGGTCTCGATTTGCCCGTCGGTATACCATTAGGTCCTCCTGTTCTGGGGCTGTACGGACTTGCGGGTCTGTATGGACAAAACATGTCGCTCGATTATCAGAAGCTTGTTAATTATAACTCCGTGAATGATCGTCCGGATTTGACGGATGTAACCAATTGGTTCAATAAGAAAGACGCCATGGCATTTGGGGCGGGGCTTACTGTAGGTACGTTGCCCGATGTAAAATTCTATGTCAAAGCAAAAGCATTATTTGTCATTCTTATACCAGGTCAGGTGTTGCTGATAGAGGGACATGCCGGTATGCTTTCCACTGGCGACAATTACCAGATGCGGGTGTTAGCAGTGCTTGATACGATAATCGGGTCATTCCTGATGAACATATCGGCTACATATCAATTCCCGTCCGGAAGCGGAGAGTTGATTGATATTGAAGGTGCTGCTGAAGCATTCTTCAGCTCCACAGATCCTAACAGTTGGCATTTATACCTTGGCGAAAACAAACCGGAGGCAAAACGCATCCGTGCCGATATCCTGAGTCTTTTTAAAGCCCAAACATACCTGATGGTTGATGCCAAAAAAGGTTTATTGATGGGCGCCTGGATTGGTTATGGACTCGATAAAAAATACGGCATTCTGCACGTTGTACTGGAAGCATGGATAAGTGGTGAATTGGCGTTGAGCACAATGCCGTTACAGGCAAAAGGTTCTATAACCCTATATGGTAATGCGGAGCTTAGTGCAAGTATTGTTAAACTTGGTATCTCCGTCAATGCCAATGTTACTGCACAAGCGCCAAAACCGCTGAACATAAAGGCTTCGTTGGATGTCCAACTTAAGACTCCTTTGGGTAACCCAAAAGCTACAATTTCCCTGAAATGGGAAAATGCAAAAGTTCCGCCTTATCCACTTCCTTTGTCGGCTAAACTAGGTGTTGAACACCGTAAAGTCACAAAAAATTGGGAGATACCGAAATACAGTTCGTACCAAGTTGATTCGGATGGTCTTTATGTTGAAGATGGCACTGATACATTCCCGTCTATACCTGCCGTACCCGTTGTGCCACCTGATGTATACATGGTGCTTAATTTTGATAAGCCAGTAATGGATAGCAGTTATGTGGGTGCGAATCCATTTCCCGCACCTTCAACCTATGAGCAGGTGGGGGATTATGAGTTTAAATATGAACTGATCAGTATAAAATTGGAATTTAGTGACGAGTGGGATCAGCAAGATATGGATAGCGCAGATTGGAAAAATTATATTCCCACAATAGGAGATTATGATCTATCCGGTTACTGGCAATTTATTCCGGGAGCTAATCAGGGCAACACGAAACTGATTTTAAATGCAACCACACCTTTTGAAATTTCAAGGGTTCTGGACAACTCCGATATGTGGTACAACACCCTGAGCGTGTATAATTCTTACTATCCCTGTTTGCCCGAAATCACAGAAGAGGCTATTTGCGCAGACCTCGAGGATCGTCATTCCGGAACTTATTATTCTATATTAGTTCAGAATGAATTTATCTTTACTTCTCCTTACCCGCTGAACGTACATGGCTACCAGGCCCCTTGGCTCGGGACCACAAAAGCGCTCAGTAACGTAGATGGTTATTTTACCATTGAATGCCTGAATATCAAAGCGCAGGAGCCAACCGGTCAAATTAATATTAAAGTCATCAAAGAGGTGATCATCACAGCAGGGATAGGATATAACTCATATATCCAATTCACCGATGAATACTCAGACGAAAACATTGAACTATATATTAACCAGTCCTTATCGGATGCCAATCTAATTCCGGTCTACATTTATTTTCCTGAAATCGCCTTTCCTTCCTTGCCAAACAAAGTCCGGATCACTTGTATTGTCAGTGATGCACCTGAAGTGCTTTTCTATGCCTTTGATGGAGATGGTAATGTCGTTGATACGGCTAAACTATCTGGAAATACAGGAGAAGTTGCGGTTTATAAGCTGGAATCAACGTTGTCACTTATCCGGAAAATAGGCATGATCGGACAGGGGATACGGATCATAGAGATTTGTTATGAAGAACATCACAGCGTAAAGATGCCTTCCATATTGGTTACGCCACCCGAGGATATTATCAGGGCAGATCTGCATCTATCAAAAGAGTCTCTGGGAACAGTTTACTTATATGATAAGGAAAACAGAGAGCTAAAACAAATTGAATTCAATATCCCATCAACGATACCTGATGAAGAGATGCAACCCGTTATCCTCAGCCTGGATACAGGAGAAGCGTTCCGGTCTTTTCTTGTGGCCGGTGGGTTTGATATTATCCGTGTCTGTGGCGTGACAAAGGAAGCACACGAAATCTTTGAGTATAATTCCGGCTTGAGTACTCATTTGCAGACCACTATCGAGGAAACATGGGGTAAACATACTGCCCAAATACTGGAGCCCAATAAATATTACCGCCTCGTCATCGAAACCCAAAGCAGCAGAAGAAAAAATGGTGGAGCATGGGAAAACCCGGGGTCGTCCTTCAAGGAATATATGTTTTTTAAAACCGGCAATCCTCCGGGGCCTCCGTCGTCTATCCAATTAGAAGCAGGAGATGATACCACAGTCCGTTATGATCTCGATGGACCCCTGACCTCCCTGAGTCCGTATATTGAATATACAATTCCGGCAGGTGCTACGGCAGATGAAGCCCAGCCTTACATCTACCGGTCATACGACATTGGTGTTGTCTACAACGATTCATATATCGACCAGATGTATCAGATGGCTGGACTGCCGATCGAGATCAGGCTATTGGATAATAATAATCTTCCGGTCTTGAATACCGCAGGTGAGGAGCTGCGATTTATTAACCTGTGGGGCGATAATCCGCAGCTTTCCCTTACGCGCGAAGAAGAACATTATGAGGATATTCTCAACGACAGCGGATGTGTGGTGATGACAACCGTTTCAACCGAAACTAATAACGAAATAAGTGCCTCATCGAGGGACTTGTTATTATCGCCGCAAATTCAATATAGAGCTCAGGTCATGGCCGGAGACACACCGATTTATGAGTTTGCCTTCTTAACTTCAAAATACGCAAATTTTTTACATCATATCCACTCGTTTCAAGACGCGGTCTGGAATCATTTTAATCTTCTCCAAAACCCTGATTACGAAACCGATACAACAGTTCTGGAAGGGATATTGACCAATTCGGAAGAAGAATCTGTCAAATTCGAACAGCTCATATCGCTCTTCGACCTGAACCCCAGATCGTTGCCAGAGCGTATCGAACTTACGCTCATGAACGACAAGTCTCAATCGCATGGTTTGCTATTGGAAAGCCCCGAGCCTCTGGATTGGGACAGAACTGAGTTAGAGGTTTTCTTTTCGGACCTGAGTGAAACAATAGAAGAATTCGACAACGCAGTGAAAATCATAGATGGCGGTGTTGAAAACATTTTTGCTTCGAGTGAAATTGACATCTATCATAACAATCAGTGGGTTGACATTCTGGTTCTGGAAACAACAGACCTTTCAGGGTTCACCGTTGAATATTTACCCACCTCCACCGATGAAGAGGCAACTTACCAGGAGTATTATAGATTTCCCGAAAACAGCCTCTATCTCGCAGGCACCCTCATCAGAATTTATAACGGCTCTCAGCCGACTTCTTCTGATGAAACCGAACATATCAATCTTTATGCCGATCACCAAAGCGGAACTCTCTCTGCGGCAGGAACGCTGATAAGGATTAACAATGCTCACCATGAAATATTACACACTCGACCGATCTTTTCAGATGCCGGACTCAATGAGCTGGAGTCAAATATTATCAGGAATCAGGACGGTACAAGAGCGTTCATTTTTGTTAAGAGCAGGAATGACGAATTCAGTGAATTGGATAACGGGATTTATCGCTTAGACTTTAAATTCAAGCGTGACATTGGTCTGAACGCCCCGATTCTAAAGAGATTCGGATTTACCGACGCCGAAGAAACATTCATAGAATTTTCGTTGCCGTGTTTTTTGCCCCCTGTGGAAACCTGAGAAACGTAGATGGTGGTTTGATTGATCTGACACTACCCAAGTTTCGTGCCAGGAGGAGACAGGGGACAGGGTCACCCATTAAAAGGCCCTTTGTCAAGAGACAAACGGTCCGTATCGGAAAATTTAATAAAATATTTTCCTTTTATTTTCCTTATGGAACCATATAGTACTTTTTTCGCACCTGATATTTCTTCAATTGCAGGTTGCGGATGGTGAACTACTCCGCACCAGTCACCCATCAGGATCAAGGCAGATAAGGATACTCCGATGCTCCGGGCGGAGAGACTCTCCTTCAGTCTCGGAGCCCGTTTCCTTATACACCCCTGGCATCGTTGATGCCCCAGAAAATCTTCAGTGCCATGCAGTGTCCAATTGGTATGGGTTCAAATCTCATGGCTCTCAGTCCAACCCGTTGTGGCTCACGGCATGGGCGAACTAGTGTACCATACATGTCCATAGGTATATATGGTAAGGGTGCGGCAGTGTTCCAATCAGGTCTTGTGGTTTAGTAAGAATTAGTAGGGGACGTTGATGAATTAGTCAACTTGCTGGCCGGTATACTTCATTATTTTGGAAATTGCTGAAGTTGTCACACCAATTTCACGCGCAACTGTTGCCATCGGTACCCCATGCTCCCCAATCAATTTGCGGGCTATTTTCATCCGTATCTGTGAAATAATTCTTCGCCGACTTCCACCTCTCAGTTCGGAAAGACACACCCCTTCCTTTCGGCAAAGCGATTCCATCAATTTCCTTACTGTCACCTCTGACCCTGAAAAAAGGCGCTTCTGTCGTTTCTCGGCTTCCTCCACCATCTTTTCAACAAAGTTGCCGCCGCCTAATATCCTTCCATCCGAGAGACAGACTTCTCTTTGTCTCCTCATTGATATCACCTGCGACCAGCCGCCAGCCGACCGAATCAAACCGCCGCCCACTAATTCCGGCCTCCTCCCCTGTCCGCTTCCCGCTTCGACAAATCTTCTGTATGCTTTCTTTGCTCTCCCTTCGGTCCGTCCGAACTGCTTCAGCACATAATCCCGGTCCTGCCACCGCTGCGCACTCTTGCCCATAAGAACACTATGGCCACAATAGGGATACTTGTCCAGTTCATCCAGGGTTGACACTATGCCCGCCCGTATCGGATTGAGATGGATGTATCTCACAAGTTCAAGAAAATAGGGATCTTCTTCACACACTATGGATTTATACCGGTTCTGAAAGAGATAGCCGTGCCGCTTGTGTCGCAGGTTATAGGAAACCGCATATCCCGTCAGTACCTTTCTCATGAATTGCGATAGACCTCCGGGGCCGCTCCGAAGCAATACATGAGCGTGATTCGTCATCAGCGCCCATGCGTAAATAACCGTCCTGCTTGCCGAGGCGGATTGCCCCAGCCGTGTTACAAAGTTATCCCGGTCCCAATCGTCAGTTACGATCTCCTGTTTCTCTATCCCTCTGCATATCACATGATGCAATGTGCCGGGGAAATCGAGTCTCGCTTGCCGAGGCATACCTGCATTTAATTTTCTTCGCCTCAATACGTCAACTAACTCACCAACGTTCCTAAAGCTGTTACTCGGGCAAGCTCATTAAAAGTACATTTAAGCACTTCTTTTTGAAACCAGCGCGCAATGTCAAGTATGGGTTCGCTGAGTCCGCGAAAGGTCGGCAACTCATCGAATGGAACATAAAAAAGCCTTTGCGGTCTTAAGCCTTCAGACAGGAACGATTCTATGATTTGACGCAAGAGAATCGTTTTACCGACACGTCTGGGGCCGCGCAGTACGGTTGTCTCCGGTACACCTTTTATCAGGAGATGCTTGAGCTTGTTGAAAGCCCAACGGTGAAAAGATGGAATCTGTTTGCTTGGCTTGCCAATCCACCACGGATTGAACGATCTGAGGTTCTCGGATAATTCAAGGGGCAGGCTATCCAAAAGCGGATTGTCATTCAGGGAAAATTTTCGCTGCTTCATTCATTGCCTCCAATTCTGTAACCCCACAAAACAATATCACTTATTTTCACTCAATCCTCAGTAAATGGCAAACGCATTTTGGAGGCATTGACAGAACCTCTTGCCTGGACATGGTTGCTTAAGCTCTCTAATAAAGAGCGTTCTTCACAATTAGGCGGCGACAATTCAATGAGTGACTGCAGCAGCCTCCAGTATCTCTGGGCTCGAACTGTAACATTATGAATTTCTTCTGTCATATTGCCTCAATTCCGATTCTTAGGATGGATAGGAGAGGTTGGATTGCCCCTTTACCACCCCGTCCTTCGGCCACCCCTCCTAAAATAGGCGGGGAGCAGGATGGGTTTGTCAAGCCTGGTATTTCTTGTTATACACTCATGATGAGAAAAAGTAGAATAAACAGAGGCCGTCCAGGAAGGAACGGCCTCGCGCCCTGCCTTGTAGACAGGGGGGATGACATAATGATGATACTATGACTATGGCTGCTTTTGCTTGTCAAGAAAAACTATTGCTATAACTTCGCAACTCTCAGCCCCTCTATTTTCCCGAAATCACGCATATTCGCAGTGATAATCGCGTAATCCTTCGAGAGCGCTGTGGCTGCAATGATTAGGTCATGGCTTTCTACAACAATCCCTTGGGCCGTCAATGACGCCCACATGCGGGCATAAATCCGCGCCATGATTATATCAAACGGGAACACAGGAAAAAGTTCGATAGCCTTTTCGACAAAGGCTTGGCGTTTGATCTTCCTGGTTTGCGTATCGGCCCGTTCGACACCGTGAAGCAATTCAGCAACAGTGATGACGCTTATCCCAAAGGGCTCATCCACGCGGCCTTGAATGATCTCTTCAACAGTGCGTTCGTTGCGCTCAAGTGCGATTATTTCGCTTGTGTCGAATATCACTCCCATGCTGTCTTCTCCGGCAAAGATGACTGTTTGCGAACGGCCTCTTCAATGTCACTCATGAAGCGGGCAACGTCGTCACCAAGCTTAGGCAGGCTTTTTATCAGTTCAGGTAAATCCCCTAACGTCTTTTGAACAGGGGCGGTATCTATCGGCACAAGCGCGGCTGCTGGCTTCCCGCCCCTTATGATGGTGTAACTCTCATGGCGGTACTTCACGGAGTTGATGATATCCGAAAAGGCCCTCACCGCATCAGTCGCTTTTATTGTTTTCGTCATATATACCTCCTGAATATTTGATAATCATATTTTACACAAAATAATATTTTTATGCTTCCGCTGCCTCGGCAATCTGCCTAGGCCCTATGAGGAAACTCCCCTAAGCTCAACCGTGCAGAGTCCTTGCATAGGCTCCACTCACGATGGTATTGTTAAAAATGCACAAAAAGTTCTTCATAGAGACCTTCGGTTGTCAGATGAATGTCCACGATTCCGAGAAGATCGCTGGAGTTCTGTCCAAGGAGGGTTACACACCCGTTGACAACCCGAAGGAGGCTGACCTCATCGTTTTCAACACCTGCTCCATAAGGCAAAAGGCGGAGCAGAAGTTCTTCAGCGAACTCGGGCGGATGAAATCCCTCAAGAAGAGAAGGCCGGAGCTCAGGATCGCCGTAGCCGGATGTATCGCACAGCAGCAGGGTGAAGGGATCTTCGAAAAGGTGCCCCATGTCGATTATGTCTTCGGCCCCCAGAACATACACCTTCTTCGTGATGTCCTTGGCAGTCACCCACCGGTCGTAATGGATCAGGATAACCCTTCCATCGCTGAGAAAGACCTCCCCGTTCAGAGGAGCGAGAAGGGGAGGGCGTGGGTCACAATTATGTACGGATGCAACAACTACTGCACCTACTGTATCGTTCCCTATACGAGGGGAAGGGAGAGGTCGAGGCCTTCAGCTAATATCCTGGGGGAGATTTCGGAACTCGCCGAGTGGGGTTGTAAAGAAGTGACCCTCCTTGGCCAGAACGTGAATTCCTACAGGAGCGATCTCGATTTTCCTGGTATATTGAAAAAAATAGACTCAATTGAGGGGATAGAGAGGATAAGGTTCGTCACATCCCATCCGAGGGACCTCTCGGAAGAACTCATTTCGGCTATAGCAGAACTTGAAAAAGTCTGCGAGCATGTCCATTTGCCCATCCAGTCAGGGTCGAGCAGGGTGCTGGAACTCATGAACAGGGGGTATTCATATGAAGAGTTCTCCAGGAAGGTAGAGAAACTGAGAGAAAAGGTGCCGGGCATATCGCTTACTACCGATATAATCGCAGGGTTCCCCGGTGAGACGCTTTCAGACCATGAGCAGACCGTTAAGGCCTTGAATGAGATTGAATTCGACGGAATCTTTGCCTTCAAGTTTTCCCAGAGGCCAGGCACTGCGGCAGCGTCGATGGAGGGTCAGCTCGATGAAAAGATTAAGGCTGAGAGACTTCTAGAAATACTTAAAGTTCAGGATATAATAACATTGAATATAAATAATAAAATAATGAATTCATTCCTTGAGGTCTTCGTAGAAGGATTCAATGAGTCCGGTAACCCCATGCTCACAGGGAGGACGAGAACCAACAAGATTGTACACTTTGATGGAGAAGCCTCGCTCATTGGAAAAATCATTACTGTGAAGATCGAAAAAGCTCATAAGCATTCCCTTTCCGGTATCATCACATGAGGATTTCTGTCCTCACACTCGGGTGTAAGGTCAACCAGTCAGAGAGTTCGATTATAGAATCAGCCTTCTTGGAGGGTGGGCATGATATCGTCAGCCTCTTTGAAAGACCTGATCTCTGCATTGTCAATACCTGTACCGTTACGGCTAAAAGCGATTATCAGTCGAGGCAATTCATACGGAGGGCGTGGAGGGCTGGTGCCAGGGTGATCGTTACAGGGTGCTACTCAGAGCTGCAGAGTGAGAAAGTCTCTGGAA
>Ga0315295_10003348_pt1 | contig 13641 bp, 6 predicted proteins | sample YL17G14_0_MG_FD_204453 | JGI IMG/M metagenome (GOLD analysis project Ga0315295, IMG submission 204453) | Sediment microbial communities from Yellowstone Lake, YNP, Wyoming, USA - YL17G14_0 | ecosystem: Environmental > Aquatic > Freshwater > Lake > Sediment | place: USA: Wyoming | collected...
CCCCACAATATAAATACCTTTCGATTTATAGTCGTAAGGATAATAATAACTGTTAACCCCACAATGAGATATAGGATGTATTCACCGAGAAGAGGCATTCTAAAATAATTGTAGCAGCTATAATAATCGATTAGCAGATAGTATTTAAACTACCAAACTCTCGATAACATGTCTTTATTAAAGGACTTAAATCGAGCATACCATTATATAGATATAATAAAATATTATTCAATAATCCTTAAGACCGCCTCGGGAACCGCATATGACCTGCAGACAAGAGGATGTGCGCCCGAGCTCGGAGGCGAGAGAATGACGGCCCGAAGATGCGTTGCCCTGATATTGGCTTTGATGATGACGGTCCCCACATTCACGATGCTGGTCCCAATTCCGCCCGAGCATGTGGTCACGGCCGCTGGGGAGCCGCCGACGGTTCCCACCGACGGTAGGGCAAGCAGACCCGTAATACGGAACTGGTCCGTCGTCCTGTCCTTCGAGTACAACCCATCCAAGAACCAGGTAATAGACATGATGGGCGGGCTCAAGCTTGCCAGCCACTTCCTTTACAATGCCTCCCTCGGCCAGTTCAGGTACAAGCACGCGGACATATGGACCAATGGGAAGAACTTCACCGATGTCAAGACGCAGATCCAGGTGCACGATGTCGGTGTGAACTACAGGGCCAACGCCGTCCGAGGCGGTATAGACATGCAGGGTGCCACGGTCAATCTGGGCATGACCGACTTCGGGATGCTCTGGAACGCATCCTGGGGCGGCATGACCATAGCCCATGAATGGTCCCATTACGGGCTCTATCTGCCCGATCAGTATGAGGACAAGATCGTGGGTGGTTACTTGGTGTCGATCCCATGGCAGGACGACTGCATGATGGGTAATAACAGCGATCCCGTGAGAAATGCCCGGTACGAGACCATTGATACTTTCAACAAGACGAACCCGAATGCAGAGGCGCAGTCCTGCTGGGAGCAGATCAAGTCGCACTTTTCCAGCGCCTATATGCCTCCTACAGCGGCGGCCATAGCGGCGGATGGGCCCCACGCCTATGCCGCAAAGGATGAGATGGACTTCACGATCCATTTCCCGAGCCTCTACATCTCGCCATCGGACATAACCATGACGCCATCGTCCCCTGCACCAAAGGAGGGGGACAAGGTCACCTTGTCGGCCACGGTCCATAACAAGGAGGCGATCCTGAATGGTAACGTCATCGAGGTATGGTTCTATGACGGGCCCGTGAAGGACGGGAAGGTCCTCGCGACCAAGACCATATCCATCTCGGGACAGCCCACGGACGTCGTGACGACCACATGGACGGCGACCGGAGGATATCACAATATTTACGTCGTCGTCGACCCGAACGACACGGTACTGGAATGGGACAACTACGACAAGAGGACCTCCAACCAGACCGTCCATGTGCTCGCAAAGCCCGTCATCTCGAAGTTGGTCAAGGACAAGGTCGTCGACGAGAACCAGGTCATCTCCATGAACCTTTCGGCCATGGGGACCGATGTGGAGACCGCCCAGAAGGACCTGCGATGGAGCGTAGGTCCATCGGACTACGACCCGTCATTCGTAGCGAACATATCGGGCCAGAACAACCAAAGCCAGGTGCTCGACATCACGCCCGTGAAGTACAAATTCGGGAAGACCTCCATAACACTGACCTTGACAGATAAGGACGGCATGTGGTCCTCGAAGACGATCAATCTTACATGGAACTGGGTCGACCAGGCCCCGGTCATAGGGGCGATCAACCTCGGCCAGCAATGGACCTACAGGACGACCCCGGTCGACATCTATTTCACCGGCTTTGACCCGGACGAGCATGACACCCCGACCACGCTGACCTCGACGATACAGGTCAAGCCCTCGGCGGAAACCTCTTGGTCGATGCTGGCCTCGAAGTTCGACGGGGCCGTATGGAGGGCATCCTTCACGCCTGCACGCGATGCCAAGCGGGGCAGTTACGACATCATGGCAAAGCTCTTCGATGTGAACAGCACGACCGGGACATATTATCTCAACAATACATTGCAGGTGTTGGACAGTCCCCCGGTCGTGACCGCCATCACACCGGCCAGTACCACCGCCTATAGGGGCACACCATTGAACCTCACAGTGGCAGGCGGCGATGCGGAGGAGGACGGCGGGGAACTCAAGGTCGACCTCGAGTATCAGCCCTTCACATCCGAGGCGTGGCTCCATGGAGGGTCCTTCAACCACTGGACCGGGAAATACAATAGCGGGAATTGGACCGTCCCGCTCCTTGTGGGGGCGGACACCAAGGTCGGTAACTGCGACCTTCGTGTAAGGCTCAACGATTCCATTGGCCCCGGTCCCTGGAGATATTTGAACAAAACGATGACGGTCACCAATGCGCCACCCGTGGTATCGAAGTTCATAGCGGATTCCGCGGATGTCCTCCGCGTGAGGACCGTCAACTTGACCATCCAGGGCTCTGACTTCGAGACCCCATCGGACAAGCTCGTGCTCAGGCTCGAATACGTCATTGGCGGCTCCACCGACTGGGAACCCCTACCGTCGGCCCAGGCCAAGGTCACCTATGACGCGAAGTTGAAGCTGTGGAACGTCGTTTACACACCGACGAAGGACAATTACCTTGGCATCTATCATATCAGGGCCAGCCTCAAGGACCTGGACAACACGAACGGCCCGACCGGGGACCTTCAGGGCAACCTCCTGATCAAGAACAATCCACCTAAGGTCAAGTTCACGGCAAAGACCTCCGTCACGACCGGCGAGGTCGTGACCTTCGACGCAAGGGACACGACCGATCCCGAGGACTCGGTCTCATATTTGAAGTTCGACTGGGACTTCAAGGACGGCAAGGCCACTAGCTCCCGCGTCAGCCATGCGTTCAACAACCCCGGGACCTACGAGGTCACCGTCAAGGTCACGGACAGGGACGGCGGAGTCTCGACGGCGAAGACCACCGTGACCGTGACCAAGGGCAGCGTCCTGGGCCCCGGAGGGGGACTGGGCCTGGCCATAATAGCGGGCGTCGTGGTCGTGGTCGTCGTGGTCGTGGTCATCATGGTGCTTGTACTGAGGAAGAAGCAGAAAGGGCCCTTCAAGAAGAGGAAGTGAGGCCCTTCCAGCGCCGGCCTTTGACGGAAGGTTTGCCCAAAGTATATCAAGGACATTCCTTAATGGAGGACCGATATGGTCACCATAGAGACATGGGCAATCGTCCTGACCGTCCTTACGTGCACGGCGCTCAGCACGATCGCCTACTACCGGAAGATCCTGGACCGCAATGGTTGTCTTCTTGCATTCATAATGGGTCTCATCATAGGTCTCTTTGGCTCGGTCGTATGGCTCGTGCTCCTCCTGATATTCATGTTCTCCAGCTTCGCGGCCACGCGATACAAGTACGAACTGAAGAAGAAGAGGAAGGTCGCGGAGCCCAAGGGTGGCAAGCGTGGCTTCGAGAACGTCCTCGCGAACGGTTACGTGCCGATGGTGGTCGCGTTCCTAAGCGCCGATTTCCCGGCGCCATTGCCTCACATAGACAAGACCGTCGCGACCGTCATGTTCATCACGGCCATAGCTGCGGCGGCGAGCGACACGTTGGCGAGCGAGATCGGGGTGTTCGCGAAGAGGACCTACATGATAACCACATGCAAGCCGACGAAGCGTGGGATAAACGGTGGTGTCTCGGGCCTCGGGACCGGCGCGGCGCTGTTCGCGGCCTTCTATTCATCCCTGATCGGCTGGGGCCTTATCTGGTCCTGGTCCGGTGTGCTGCCCACGAACCTCTATTATGTATTGCTCCCGCTCCTGCTCGGTTTCCTAGGCTGCAACATCGACAGTCTCCTCGGCGTCATCGAGAACCACAGCGATTTCCTCACCGGGAGCAGGGTCAACCTCCTGTCCATCTTTGCCGCCTCCTTCCTTGCATATATATTCATGTATCTCCTTCCCTATCTCGGTATTCCCTGGTATTGAGCATTAGATACAGAGGTGCTAAAGCATGCCACCGAGCAAGGTTATCTTCCTGGTCTGCGACGGGATGGCCGACCGCCCGATGAAGGAAAAGGGCAACAAGACGCCGCTGGAGGCCGCGAGGACCCCCAACATGGATTCCCTGGCGGCCGATGGCGTCTGCGGCATCATGGACCCCATAGGGCCCGGCATCAGGCCCGGCAGCGACACGGCCCACCTGGCCCTGCTCGGCTATGACCCTTACAAGGTATACACTGGCCGAGGCCCGTTCGAGGCCGCTGGTGTTGGTCTCGAGCTTAGGCCCGGCGACATTGCCTTCCGGGGCAACTGGGCGACCGTCGATGCCAAGGGCCGCGTCACGGACCGCCGGGCCGGGAGGATCAAGGACGGGACAAAGGCCCTGGCCAAAGCGCTCGACGGGATCAAGATCGACGGCGTCCATGTGATCCTCAAGACCGCCACCGAGCACAGGACGGTGCTTGTCCTGCACGGCAGCGGGATTTCCTGTCAGGTATCGGACACGGACCCGCATAAGGAGAACCTTGTGGCGGGTTGCAAGGCGCTGGACAACAGCCCTGCTGCCAAGAAGACGTGTAATGTTCTGAACAAGTTCACAGAATATTCCAAAAAGGTCCTGAAGGACCATCCCGTCAACCGGGCGCGCATCAAGGACGGCCTCCCGCCGGCCAACATAGTCCTGGCCCGGGGCGCTGGCATGACGCCCGACATGCCGCCGCTCGCCAAGCTCTGGGGATGGAGGCCCGTGGCCATCGTCGGGGTGGCTCTCATCCGGGGCATATGCACGCTGGCGGGAATGGATGTCCCTGTCGTCAAGGGTGCGACCGGCGGTGTGGACACGGACATGCTCGCCAAGGCCAGGGCGGCCATCAAGGGCCTGGAGAGGCACGACCTGGTGTTCATGAACATCAAGGCCCCGGACATCGGGGGCCACGACGGCAACTTCGACCTGAAGATGTCCTCCATAGAGAGGATAGATGAGGCCGTCGGTTACATCAAGGACAACATTTCCTCGGAGGTCGGCCTTGTCATCACAGCCGACCATTCGACCCCTGTGCCGGTGAAGAACCACGCTGCGGACCCGGTGCCCCTGCTCATGTACGGCGACGGTGTCCGGACGGACAATGTCAAGGTATTCAACGAGAAGGCCGTCGCCCACGGAGGCCTCGGCAGGCTCAGGGGCAAGGACCTCATGCCAATACTCCAGGATTGGGTCGACAAGGCCGAGAAGTTCGGGGCCTAGGTCCGACCTGCCTTTCCCATGCATACGGGCAATGGGAGTCCCCAGGGGAACCCCAATATGTTTTTAATAATGGTACTAGATACGCCATCATTGAGGTATTTGTTTTATGGCCTCCGATCCGAGATGGTTCACCCGCCCGGCTGAGGATGCGCTCAAAGGTCTGAAGACAAGGAAGGAAGGGCTGACGGCCAAAGAGGCCTCGAAACGATTGGAAGAGCATGGGCCCAACAAGCTAAAGAGCGCACCCAAGCCGCATTGGTTGGTACAGTTCCTAGGCGAGTTCACGAGCGTCCCGGTCCTCATGCTGATAGCCGCCATGGTGATACTCGCCCTGCTCTCGGTCTTCACCGATGAGAAGCGCTGGGCCGACATGGTCGTCATCTTCATCGTCATCTTCCTCAACGCGACCATGGGCTACATCCAGGAGCACAAGGCCGAGGAGGCATTGGAATCCCTGAAGAAGCTCACCGCCCCGAAGGTCAAGGTCCTCAGGGATGGTGCTGTGATCGTGGTGGACTCCGCGTCCGTGGTCCCCGGGGACATCCTGTCCCTGGAGGAGGGTGACAAGGTCCCGGCCGACGCGCGCGTGATCGAGCATACCGCCCTGGAGATCGACGAGGCCTTGTTGACGGGTGAGAACATGCCGGTCCGCAAGGACTTGGCCGTTGTGAAGGACCCCGATGCCATCCTCGCCGACAGGGTCAACATGGTCTTCATGGGGACCATCGTTACCAGGGGCCGGGGCTGCGCCGTGGTCACGGCCACTGGCATGAGCACCGAGATGGGCCGCATCGCGAGCGTCGTCCAGGAGGATAAGGAGGAGACGCCGCTCACGAAAAAGCTCGACAATCTCAGCAAGCAGATAGGCGGCATAGCCATCGCCGCCGTCATTATACTGTTCATAATACGGATGCTGGTCCCCCCGACGGACTACGTGAGCTCGTTCCTGCTGTCCGTGAGCCTCGCCGTCGCCATAATCCCCGAGGGGTTGCCCATCGTAATGCTGGTGACACTTGCGGTCGGGATGCAGGTAATGGCGAAGAGGAACGCCATCGTCAGGAAGCTGCCGGCGGTGGAGACGCTCGGCAGCACGACGGTGATATGCTCCGACAAGACAGGGACGCTCACGCGCAACCAGATGACGGTCAAGGAGGCCTGGATCGGGGGCTTGGACATCAAGGTCACCGGCGAGGGCTACGACCCCGAGGGCAAGATATTGCTCGACGGCCAGAAGGACAAAGAGGCCGACACGGCCGGTCCGGCCATGGTCCATGCGCTACGGACCATGGTGCTATGCAACGATTCCAACCTCATGGACAAGGACGGGAGATGGACCGTCGTTGGGGACCCGACAGAGGGGGCGCTACTGGTACTCGCGAAGAAGGCGAAGGTCAATGCGTCCCATCTCCACCATGAACTGCCGCGTTGCGGCGAGAGGGTCTTCGATCCGACCCGCAAGACGATGACCACGGTCCACATGGCAGCCCACAAGCAGATCGCCTACATCAAGGGCGCGCCAGAGGCCCTGATCGATATGGCCAGCCATGTCTACGACGGCAACAATGTGGTCCCCATGGGCCCGGAGATGAAGGAACGGGTGCTCAAGGTCAACGTCTCCTTCGCATCGAAGGCCTATCGCGTCCTGGCCCTGGGCATGAAGGACCTTACGGGCGACGAGGACATCGAGGCCGATGATTTCGAGAATGGCCTCACGTTCCTAGGCCTGGTCGGCATCATCGACCCGGTCCGCGAGGACGCAAAGGAGGCCATCAAGGCCGCCCAGAGCGCAGGCATAAAGGTCGTGATGATAACTGGCGACCAGAAGGCCACCGCCGAGGCCGTGGCAAGGGAGCTCGGGATACTCAAACCTAAAAAACGCAAAGGGAAGGTCAGCGACGACGACGCTTTGATGACCGGCGCCGAGATCGATCAGATGACCGACGAGGAGTTCTGGGACATCGCCAATGACATCAGCGTCTACGCCCGGGTCTCGCCGGAGCACAAGGTCATGATCGTCAGGGCCCTCCAGGCCAAAGGCCATGTGGTGGCCATGACCGGTGACGGGGTGAACGACGCGCCGGCCCTGAAGCACGCGGACATAGGCGTGGCCATGGGAAAAGGTGGCACGGATGTGGCCCGTGAGGCCAGCGATATGGTGCTGACCGACGACAACTTCGGTTCGATCGTCAATGCTGTGGAGGAAGGGCGGCGCGTCTACGATAACATCCGCAAGTTCATCAGGTACCAGTTGAGCACGAACATGGCCGCTATCCTGTTGCTGTTCACGGCGACCCTGGCCCTGCCGGGCATCATACCGATGTATCCCGTGCAGTTGCTTTGGGTCAATATCATGATCGACGGGCCGCCCGCCGTGGCCCTGGGCCTCGAGCCCCTGAACAGGGACCTGATGAAAAGGCCCCCGAAGAGCCCCAAGGAGTCCATAATCTCCCCGCGGGTGCTCAGGGGGATAATGTTCAACGGACTGTGCATCGGTATAGCGACGGTCATTTTGTTCTGGTGGGGCCTAAGGAACTATCCTAATGACCCGACCCGCACCCAGACCCTCACATTCACAGGCTTCGTGATATTCCAGATGATCAATGTCTTCAACTGCCGGTCCTTGACCAGGTCACTGTTCAACCGTAATCCAAAGGGGAACAGGTTCCTGATCATTGCTGTGGCCGTCTCGGTCCTACTACAGCTGGCGGTGGTCTATACCCTACCGATGCAGATCATCCTCAGGACGGGGCCGTTGGACCTCAAGGACTGGGTCCTCATCCTCGGCCTTGGCGTGACGATCGTCATGCTCGAGGAATCCAAGAAGGCCTGGCTGAGGTCCGGCGGGGACCAATCGATAATGGCGAGCGACCCATCCGACAGCACTGAGAACTGAGGGAATTATTATTGACTATGGCTCCCTTCTATCCCTTTGTACCGGGGCCTTTATTTTCCTAGGGCCCGACGGTTGTGGATAGGTCTCCTTCATTACAGGCTGTCGGACCTTGGTGGCCTGACCACCCTCGGGCGGTAATTGCCTCTCGATGGAATATTGGTCGGGCCTCTGACGATAGGCCGCGGGGTTCCTCAGCTTCCGGTCTAGCTCGCTCCGAGCCTCCCTATTGGCCCGGATCGATATCCTCCGCCATGCGACGATGAGTGTGACGATTATGATCACAAGGACGGATACGACCAACACCATGAAGTAGTTAGGGGGCGTGGTATTGTTATCGACTTGGGGCTTTGGTCTGACGGTGATGTTGACGAACGCGGAATCGACCTTACCGTCCACGTTCTTCACGGTCAATTTGGCGGTATATGTTTTAGGGGCTGCATATGAATGACTTGTCCCGCTGCTCGGCATCCATCCTGAGTTGTAACCATCACCGAAATCGAAATAGAAACCTACGATGCCCAAGTTTGGGTCCGTTGACTTGGCCGCCGAGAAGGTCACTAGCTCGAACACCTGCACCTCGGTCTTGTCGATCTCCAGGTGGGCCACTGGCGGATATATCTGCCTGACCGTGATGTGTCTGATGGTCGATGCCTTCTCGTTATCCCCATCGGTGACCTCGCATGTTATGGTATGACCGCCAGGGGTAAGATGGACATGAAGGACCGGTCCGGTGCCGAGCGCTCCATCGACGTTGTCCTTCCAAGAGAAGGTCATGCTCTTGCCCTCGGGATCATAGCTGTCGGTCGCATTGAGCTCGATGACCTCGTTGGCCCGGTATTCGGCCCCTTCGAGGGGATAATCGATTAGGACAACGGGGGCCTCGGCTTTTACGACATGCCCATTGAAAGGCATGAAAAGGAGGGCAAATAACAATATGGCCGTCACGATGAGCTCGCAGCGCATGGTTACATCCCTCGGCCCATGGGTCAATCGGGCATGGGTCCTGTGAGAGTAAATCCGTATGATTCTCTTAAATGTTATGGGAATATATTCCACGTGAAACGATACTCCCCCACCTAAAGGCAGGGGTATCTTGTTTTGCTAGTTCGTGAAGTCCAACAACGACATATGTGGATTCCGGAAATTATCGCGGGTTTATCAATTTTTCCATCCTGGATCTCGATTGTAGATTCCCGAGATCAGTTTCTCTCGTATTTTCGCGGGCAGAACATGCGGCATGAAGGAAAAAGAAGATGGCCCTGGAGTGTCCGCTGGGAAGGGTGCACTCCAGTCAAACAACGCTGGTTTTACATGAAATTGTCAGGGAAAGTTAGATGAACTCCATCCGCGATTCATGTCATTACCACGAACGAAGGCCGTCCTAGGCCCCCTTCGACGGTAATTCTCTTGGAAGACCGTACATGCCCGAACCCGTACCACCTGGACAGAGCAAAGGACCTGAGGACCCTAAGGACCCGAACGATTCGAGGCCGGCCGCTTCGCCCAAGATGGAGGCCTATTTCAGATCCCTCGAGGATGCGGCCAAGGTATGTTACGCCATTGCGGGCCAGGCACGGGACATGGGATACGATCCAGACACGCGCGTCGAGATGCCCTTGACCAAGGACCTGGCGGCCAGGGTGGAATCCCTGGTCGGGCCCCCGGGCATCGCCGAGACCATCCGTGAGCTGGCGAAGAAGATGGACCGCGAGAGGCTGGCCATCGAGATCTCCCTCAAAGTCGTCGAGCACGGCAAGTTCAAGAACGACGAGGAGGCCCTATATCAAGCGATCAGGACCGGCCTGGCCGTTCTTACGGAAGGTGTCCTGGTGGCCCCCCTCGAGGGCGTCACGGGCGTCAAGATAATGTCGAACCCGGATTCGACCAGGTATCCCGCCGTGTTCTTTGCTGGGCCCATACGCTCGGCAGGAGGTACCGGCCAGGCCATGAGCGTGCTGCTCGCCGACATCGTCCGTCGGAAGCTTGGCCTCGGCCGCTACAGGCCGACGATGCAGGAGATCGAACGGTACAAAGAGGAGATGCCCATCTACAGGCAGTGCCAGCACCTCCAATACACGCCGTCGGGCCAAGAGGTCGAGACCGTCGTGAAGAACTGTCCCGTGTGCATCGATGGCGACGGTACGGACGATGAGGTGTCGGGGAACAGGGACCTTCCCAGGGTCCCGACGAACAAGACACGCGGTGGTGCCTGCCTTGTCATCGCCGAGGGCATGATACAGAAGGCATCCAAGATAATGAAACATGTCGAAAAGCTTGGTATCGACGGATGGGAGTTCCTGGAGGCGTTCAGGAAGGACAAGGTGAAGCCGAAGGTGGAAACGAATGCGGCGGAACAGACCGTCCCTCCGACCGTGCAGCCCCCCACAAAGCAGGCCTTGCCTTCTCCGACCGATGAAAAGGTCTTGAGCCCTCCCGTGGAGGGCGAGGCCGCAAGGACAGGACCTGCCGCTGAGAACGAGGATGAGGCTGAGAAACGCCCCGAAGACGAGGATGAAGAAGAGGAGGAGGGCGAGGAAGCGGACGAGACAAAGGGCGACGAGGAGGATGGGGAGGACCCAAAGACCTCGAGCACGGAGAAGTTCCTGTACGATTATTTCCCGGATGCGTGCCTCAAGGCCTCTCCCAGCTCGAAGTACATGAAGGATATAATAGCCGGTAGGCCGGTCTTCTCGCATCCGAGCCGTCCGGGCGGGTTCAGGCTGCGCTACGGCAAGGCCAGGACGACAGGGCTCGCGGCGACGGCCATACACCCGGCGACCATGGTCCTTTTGGACAACTTCCTTGCCGTCGGGACCCAGGTGAAGATCGAGAGGCCGGGCAAGGCCGGGGCCATAACGCCATGCGATACCATCGAAGGGCCCATAGTCCTGCTCCAGAGCGGTGACCTGATACAGATCAACGAGGTCGAATGGGCCGAGAAGTTGAAGGACCAGGTCAAGGAGATCATCGATGTCGGCGAGATACTGGCGGCATTCGGGGAGTTCCTTGAGAACAACCACGACCTCGTCCCGGGCGCCTTCAGTACCGAATGGTGGCGCCTCCTTGCCGACAAGGCCTTCGAGGAAGGAGCGAACATCAACCCATTGACGACACCGGGGCCCGAGGATGCCTTCAGGATATCGGAGGAGCACGGGCTCCCGTTACATCCAGAGTACAACCTGTTCTGGCACGACCTCACCGCCAATGAGATACATGAACTGGCCATCTTCATCCAGGAGAAGGGTCGCTACGAGGATGGGACCCTGATCCTTCCCGGGGACATCGGGATGAAGGCGCTCCTTGTTCGTCTTGGAGCATTGCATATCGAGATAGAGACCAATCTATTGTTCGACCAGTACGCGCTAGCTCTGGTGCGTTGCGCAGGACTAGACGCGAAACTGAGGCCACGGAGGTTCAGGAAAGGAAGGGTGCCCAAGGGCCAGAAGGGAGGCATCCCGAGGCCCGAGGAGGGCAAGGATCCCTTGGCCTATGTGTCAGAGCTAGCAGGCGTCAGGATAATGGCCCGGGCACCGACGAGGATCGGCGCAAGGATGGGACGACCGGAGAAGGCCCTGGAGCGTAAGATGAAGCCTCCACCACATGTCCTCTTCCCTGTCGGCCAGGCAGGCGGCTCGCAGAGGCTTGTCAAGGAAGCGGCCTTGAATGGCATCATCGAGGTCGAGGCCACCCCGCGCATCTGCCTGAGATGCAGGAAGGAGAACATCTTGCCGTTCTGCAGGTGCGGTGGGCATACGGTCGCTAAAGATGAGCCTAAAAAGATGAAAGTGAACGTCGCCGAGATGCTTGAGGCGGCCAAGATCAGGCTCGGCGAGACGAATGTCCAATCGATCAAGGGCGTCCAAGGCATGATATCGAAATTAAAGACGCCCGAGGCCCTCGAGAAAGGCGTGCTCAGGGCCAAGTACGGTGTCTGGGTCTTCAAGGATGGGACGATAAGGTTCGATCTGACGGACGTACCACTCTCGCACTTCAAGCCGAGGGAGATCGGCCTACCGGTCGAGAGGGCCATCGACCTCGGGTACACCGTGGACATCGAGGGGAACCCGTTATTCTCGGACGACCAGATCGTTGAGCTGAAGGTACAGGATGTGATCGTGAGCGTGAGGTGCGGCAGGTACCTGCTCCAAGTGACCAAGTTCATCGATGACCTGCTCGAGAAGTTCTATGGTCAGAAGCCATACTTCAAGGCCGTCGTACCGGAGGACCTGATGGGCCATCTGGTCGTGGGCCTTGCACCTCACACATCGGCGGGAATACTGGGAAGGATAATCGGATACACGCAGTCCGCGGTCTGCTTCGCACATCCATACTGGCATGCGGCCAAAAGGAGGAATTGTGATGGCGATGAGGATTCCATCATGTTGCTCATGGACTGTCTATTGAACTTCTCGAAGCACTTCCTACCGGAAAGACGCGGCGGCCTGATGGACGCCCCGCTCGTCCTGTGCGCATGGCTGAACCCGAGCGAGATCGACAAAGAGGCGCAGAACCTTGATGTCGGGAAGGTCTATCCATTGAAGCTCTACGAGGCCGCTATGAAGGGCGCCTCACCCAAGGAGGTCGAGAAGGAGATGGACCTCGTCTCCGCTCGCATAGGGAAACCTGAACAGTACGAGGGGTTCTACTTCACGCACAACACATCGGACATCAATCAAGGGCCAAAGGCATCCTCTTACAAAACGCTGGTAAGCATGATGGAAAAGCTGGAGGCGCAGTTCGAGCTCGGACGAAAGATCCGCGCCGTGGATGTGGCGGATGTGGCCACGAAGGTCATCGAGACCCATTTCCTGCCCGACCTTGTGGGCAACCTTAAGAGGTTCTCGAAACAATCGTTCCGATGCACGAAATGCGGAAGGAAATACAGAAGGATGCCCTTGAAGGGGGCCTGCCTTAGCTGTGAGGGAAACCTAACCCTGACGGTCTACGAAAAGAGCGTCAAAAAGTACCTTGAGATCACCAAGAAGGTAGCCGAGAAATACAATGTACCTAACTACACCAAACAGCGGGTCCTCCTTGTCGAGAAGGCCATCGACAGCCTGTTCGAGAACGACAAGGTGAAGAGGAGCAGGCTCGATGACTTTGGCCTCAATTCGTTCATGTAATACTTTCTCATTATTGAACGTGGCATTTTTATTAATTGCAAGAGTTGTCATTATTGTGCAGATTTGTGCATGGAAAGCATTGGACATTTCCAGCCTCAAGGTTAAAAGGTCGATATTTCTGTCAACCAAGGAATATATGCGATTTTCATTGTCAAGTTAGGGATATTCGTACCGATTAGCACATTTCTATCAATCATGACCGTGAAACGTGCGAACAAGTGTCATGGAAGGATATCATGAGATGTACATTTCTATCCATTAAAAATCGGAATATTTTTATACATCTACCGCCCAAAAGTAATGGTTGGACCTTTGTTGCTGGGGTCCAATGGGGATTCCTAGGGGGGATTGAATCTGAAGCATGCACACAAGGAAGG
>Ga0315295_10003350_pt1 | contig 13640 bp, 10 predicted proteins | sample YL17G14_0_MG_FD_204453 | JGI IMG/M metagenome (GOLD analysis project Ga0315295, IMG submission 204453) | Sediment microbial communities from Yellowstone Lake, YNP, Wyoming, USA - YL17G14_0 | ecosystem: Environmental > Aquatic > Freshwater > Lake > Sediment | place: USA: Wyoming | collected...
TATGTGGGCTTGAGTGTCCCTAGATCGTGAAATGATAAGAGAGATTTGGACCCGAATTGAGATATTTCAACGATGAATTAGGCCTCCATCAGCTTCTCAAGAAGCAAGATAAGAATCTGGTTCAAAGTGAAGCAACTCCTGCTTATATCTTTTGATTTAATTAGGGAAGGAGAGCCGGGAATCTCTCTCGCCGCGGGATATCTCATAGCTTACATGAGATCCGACGGACTTTACGGTCGAGGATTTCAAGTAACCCATTTTCCTTTTAATCTACATAATAACCGTATAAATGGAAAAGATACCGTCATAAAATCAATAACTTCCAGACATAAGCTATCTCATTTTGATTCTATCGCTATCAGCTGCTATGTTTGGTCAGATTACCTGATAAATCCCCTGATAAAATCCTTGAGAGAAAATGGCTTTCGCGGGAAAATCATTCTGGGTGGATACCAGATTTCTTATGTGAACAACCTCGAAATAGACTATCCGGATTGCCAAGTGTTTATCTTAGGACAGGGAGAAAAATCATTATTAAAGGCGATTTATCTTCCTAATCAATCCCCGAACTATCCTGTAAAATTAGACATCCAACCTGAAGTTTCCTTGCTTCCATCACCTTATCTATCAAATGTTATTCCCGTTGAGAAGGGGCAACTTAAGGTCCGGATTGAGACAAAACGAGGTTGCCCGTATAGCTGCAGCTTTTGTGCGCACAGAGATCTTCAACATTCTGGGTTCTACAATCATGCAGACGAAACAATCTTCCAGGAACTCATGTTTTTTAAAAAGAAATCCGTAAAAAAAATAAATGTGATTGACCCATTGTTTAATATCGGAGATCAATATTTGAGGATATTGGAAAGATGTTCAGATATTGGAATTGATTCGCGCATTTCTCTCCAAACGAGATTTGAACCCATCAGAGGTCAAGAGGGAGACAGATTTTTAGAATTGTGCTCAGGACTGAATGTGACTCTCGAGTTTGGGCTGCAAACTATTCATAAAAGGGAGTTGAAGGTTCTGAATAGAGAGAATGATCTCACAAACACCAAAAGAGTCTTAAAAGAACTGTCTAAAAGAGGTATCGTTTATGAAGTTACGTTGCTTTACGGAATTCCAAATCAAACGATAAGGTCATTCGGGGAGAGCATACGTTTTCTACGAGACCGGGGATGTACCAATGTGAAGGCGTTCCCTCTGATGTTGTTGAAGGGAACCGATCTATGCCGTAAGAAGCACTCTTGGCTTTGTGAGGAGAGCCTGGAGGGGGATTTAAGACTACCCGTAGTTGTTTGTAGCACTTCATTTTCAAGAGCGGATTGGGATAAAATGAAAGATATGGCAGACTCGCTGATAGAGATAAAAACTTAAAAAGGTTCTTAGCCCCTGTCATTTCTTGATGGGACCTGATCCAGAGATACTTGGGAGCACATTCGTATTGAGATGGATGTTAGAGGTTGATCGTGTCAATTGTTAGGTGGATACATATATCTGATCTCCACATCAGGAGCAGCGGCGAATATTTACAAAAATATAAGTCTGATGTGGTCTTGAGAAAGCTCTGGGAAGACATCGACCGTCGGGAAAAAATTAATCCTGGTCTTGGCGAGCTAGATTTTGCTTTCATAACAGGTGATCTGGCCTGGTCTGGCGCAGATAAGGATTCAGAGGACGAATATGATGAGGTATACAAGAGAATTATCTCGCCCCTTAAGGAACATACAAAAATTCCCATTGAAAATATATTCATCGTTCCGGGAAACCACGACATATCACGTAGCAAAAGGACCCCTCAGATCGAAGAAAAAGAGAGGGACCTCACTGAACGGGACAGAATAGCAGAGTTGTTTGTCGATCCAAAGTTCGCAGTTAACAGGAAGGAAATCTTATCACGGCTGGATAACTATAGGGATTTTGTGGCCTCAAGACTGCCTCATATCCAATTAGATTTGGAGACCTGCACATTTTCAACTATTGCCCGTTTTGGTCAGAATAAGCTTCCTCTGCAAATTATCGGATTAGACTCTGCTTGGCTGTCTCAGGGTGGTGAACCTGACAAGGGATCCCTCTCGTTAGCCGACCCAATGGTTCAAGGAGCTTGCAGGCCCCTTGGCGACAAGCGGTTAACAATCACTTTGGTCCATCACCCTTTGAAGAACCCAAGCGAATGGTACAAACCATTTGAGAAGGACACAATCAACCAGGCACGCGCAAGCACGGACTTTTTGCTCTGTGGACATGTTCATGAGTCAGATGTTGGTTCAAAAATGGATGCTCGTGGGGCCATAGTTGAGATCGTGGGCGGGTCAATCTATTACGATAGGAAGTGGGAATCTAATTCGTACAACTACGTCATTTTTGATCTTGAAAATAACAAAGGAAATGTTTTTCTACGTAGATATCACGATTCCGGACCTAAAGGACCGGAGTTCAGGCAAGATATTGAAAGCACGGGCGGCGAACGAAATGGCGTATTGCCCATCATCCTGAACAAAACTGTCGAAGAGTTTGCCACCGATCAGCTAAAGTTAGAATTGAACGAATTTGTTGCGGTACAAACAAAGGAGCTGGATAATCGACCACTCCTTTCTGACACTTACCCTGGAAGGGACTCTGTCGGCATTCTTTTCCCAGATGTTTATGTGGATCCATTTGTAATTCCGCGGAAACATCCGGCATCTTCTCCGATACCTTTGTCGAGGTGGATTGCTGAATCTTACAAATACGATATGAAAGTCTTAGTAATCGGTAAGGCAGGTACCGGGAAAACCACATCTTTGATAAATATTCATCATGAATATCCTACGCTTTTCAAGTCTGATTCGACCTTGAATTCCACTTTGATTATTCCTTTTTTCTATGAGGCAAGGAGCCATCACTGGTCAACCCCGCTTAAAATTGATGACATTGTGGCAAATGCCAAATCAATGGGTCTTTCCGAAAAGGTTGCTCGCAAAATCCTATCTGGACAAATGAACTGCATCGTCTTGATAGATGCTATTGACGAAGCATTCCCTAAAGTGTCCCAAGAATTAGGCTCTTTTGAGTTATCCAATCTAATACTAAACTTCCCTCATGTAGCTAGTTGTAGGTCAGAATTTTTCGAACGCAATCTCGATCAGGTTGATTTTACCAGTAGGTATGATGAGATTCTGGAATTACAACCGTGGAGACTTGACAGAGAAGTTGACCAATTCCTCAGCAATTATTTTTCCAAAAGATCGAAAGCTGGTTCAGTCACGACCGAAGATCGAGAAGTCATGAATTTACTTAAGTCAGCTGTTTCCAATTACAATTTTCCAACCACCCCATTATCTGTTACATTGTTCCTTTTTCTCTGGTTATACGATCGAAAAGAACTAGAGGAGAATCCCATCACCTCTTTCACAAACCTTCTCAAGAAATTCTCGGTTTTGTGGGTAAAACGGGAAATATCTGGGGGGTACAGCGCCTTTAGGGAATTTAAAGACTTGTTCGAGGCTTATGAGGTGACAGCGTGGGAAATTTATCTTAATCGAGAGAAAGGTCCAGTTGATTTTAGAAGAGTAGCTAAAGAGGTTTCCAAGAAAATAGGTGGTGTATCGCAAGATCAAGTAGTAAGTGACCGTGGTTTCCTGTCGATGCTTAGGACGAAAAAAAAGGATCTCGAGGGCGATTCAGAACGAGTTATTTCTTTTGTTCATGAGGCAATTTACGAGTTTATGCTCGCGAACAAACTGGTCAATACCTTACAAAGAAAGGATGATCAGCAAATACTGCACTTCCCTTTAGGCCATAGCGTGAACCGTTTTGCTAGGGAGCTGATGGTAGCACTTCCTCCTAACTTACGGGATGAGCTGATCCTAAATCTAAGCAAAATGTATCGTTCTCTCCAGAATAGGGGGCCAGCCTCTCTGTATCAGACAATTAAATATCTCGCTTTGAGATTCTTCAGAAGGAGGCAAGAGACTTATTACGAGGATAGTGAGAGAATTATCATGAAACATAATATATGTTACTTTTGGGGGAGGCTTGAGGCCGAGACTACCGGTGGGTCAATCAAGGAGGTATACAAGGAAATTGTTTTTGGTGGGCTGCGGGAACACCCTATGGTAACCAACACCATAGGATCTGGGATTCTATTAACAAATGATGTAGAGATAGAACGAATCTATCTATCGACCCTTTCTGATAATAGTGCCAATGACAAATGCAACAGAATTTATCATAGAGTCTATTATGGGGATGCAAGCTATTCTAACCCGAATACATTTCTAAAGGATGACTTCACGCAGGGAAAGGACGATTGGACAAAAACTCGTCAAGCAATTCTGAATCGATTGGAATCGAGTGATTTACGGGCCCAGGCACTGCGTGGGCTTGACCTAATCACATTCAGGCGTCTGTGTGAAACCCGCGGGGTGCCGAGACTTGATGACATGCAGAGGGAAATCATTAAGGGATGTGTGGATAGCCTTGATCGCGTAGGTGCGGAGAAGGCGGACCTCATACGACAGGAATACAGAAAATTAATGAAGTTTTTGGATCAACCTTAATGATCTTGAGAGTTAGGGTTGAATAGGAAGACCTGGCGAAAGCAGGAGTGATGATTACCAGGTATTAAGGCTTGCGCGAGCATGGACAGGGTTGCTTTTACTGAAGACAAATCTAGACGAATTCCCATTTCCAACCTGGAGAAATGGATTGATGATCTTGGATTCAGAGAAATCAGAAAATGCCATTCGGTTCAGAGGCTGAAGCGGGTACGCTTCCTTGGAACTATGCCTTATACGGTTGTTTTGCGACAGATTTATAACCGATATGAGCACACCCTCTGTGTCGCCCAGCTGGCGGAATCAATTGCTCGACAGGTGGATTTGTCTGTAGAGGCCAGACGCCTTGTTGTTTTAATTGCTTTACTTCACGATATTGGGCACTTACCCTTTTCTCATGCTTCAGAAGTATTCTTCCGACAGACTTGGGGAAAATATCACACAGGACATGGTTCTCGCCTGACACGCCATCTTATCAGGTCCTTGCAGATATCAGGTAAGAAAGATCTTGCCGAAGAGGTTAAACAGGCCAGCGCTATTCTGGGGGGCAAGAAGAATCGTATCTCCGAATATGAGAACAAGGTCATACGTGAAATATTTCATGGACACTTATCAGCTGACACACTTGACGGGATATCGCGAGCAGCTGACTCAATAGGATTACCTTATCCTCAACCGAGGACGATTATTGAAGGATTCTTCAAGAAGGCGCAGTCTCTTTGCTTATCTGAGAAGGTATTGCCTTTAGTAGATCAATTTTTTCAGCTCAAGGAACACGTCTATCGAGATTATGTTTATTCATCGAGAGGATTGGCTGCAGAAGCTATGCTCACAAGAGCCTTGGAATTGACGTTTCCAGAATTCACCGATAAGAGTGAATTTTTATCTCTAGATGACGATCACACTCTTGAGAAGCTTCACAATCAGAGTGAAGCTTCTCAACTCATTGAAAAGTTGGAGGCAGGAAACCTTTTTTGTTCTTTGCATAACGTATCTCCTGAGAAACATGAATTATTCGTAGCTCTGTTTAATAAGCTCTGCTCTCAGGGTAACGATCTTTTGGCTGTGAAAAGAACCCTTGAACAAAGCCTTATCAGGGAATTGAACCTCAAGGATATGGTTCATTTAATATTGCATTTGAACATACAGGAAGATTTTCGCTGGCTTGGGAATACTCAATACGAATTATTCAATTTGCCTATGCCTCTTGAGAAGTTGTCATCCAGGTTCCGTACGAATAGGACCTTTGGGGAGACACTGGATTTTTTCTTTTCGGAAGAACTCTTGAATGACATTCGGGCGATAAGGATTCCAAATATTTTCACCGTCGATCAAACGAAGGGCGTTTATCGTAAAATCATTAAGAATGACGTTGTCGATAAGCATAGGGGATCATACATGACCCCTCCTCGGATCGCAGATTTTATAGTTGATTGGGCTGTTCAATCCCCTAAGTGCTTGATTCTTGATCCGTCATCTGGAGAAGGTGTTTTTCTCAAGGCATCTTTAAAAAGGCTTAAGGGGCTTGGTTGCACAGCTAATTCGGCAATAAAGCAGATTTTTGGAACAGAATCCGAGTATGAGTATTGGGCAGAAAGTCTAACAAGTTGGCCTAAGGGTAGAGAAGGTTGTCCGCAAAACATTGTGAATGAAGATTTTTTCAATTTCACTCGGGCAGTTTTGGGCACACCGGGAGGGGCTTGTTTTGACGCAGTGGTAGGTAACCCGCCATATATAAGTTTCCATAGGTTCTATGGTGAAGAGCGCAAAAAAGCCTTAGGATTGGCGAAGGAATTAGGAATAAGTCTTTCGGAAAGAGCAAGTTCATGGGCTCCATATGTTATTTGTTCAGCGAAACTCCTTAAGCCGGATGGACGATTTGGAATGGTTTTGCCGGCAGAGCTCCTGACAACCGATTATGCTCAGCCTGTTAGGAATCTCCTAAAAGAAAGGTTTAAATCTCTGACTTTCATTTTCTTTAAGAAATATGTGTTTGCCTCTGTTCAAGAAGATGTTTTGTTACTCCTTGGAAGCAACGACGAGCCGTTCGGGATGAGGAGGATAGAGATAGACGATGTGGATTGCTTGTCAAAGAATATTCTGAGAGAGGCTCAGCATACAACGCATGTTAGCAAGTGGCTTTCTTCCAAATGGACTAATATGATAACCAGTGAATCGATTCTAATGAAGATCGATGCTCTCCTCGGGGCTCAAAAACTCTGCCTTTTTGCTAACATCGCTTCAATTTCAATCGGTTTAGTTACTGGTGATAATTCTTTTTTCTTGCTTTCTGCTCAGGATCTAAAAGAGCATAAGATTGGACGCCAATGGTTGATACCAATAATTAATAAGGCATCAGCAGTTCCTGGCGCGATATTTGGGCTTGAAGACTGGGATAGACTCCATGCCAAGAATTCAAAATGTTTTATGCTAAGGATTCCAAATACAGCGAACATAAGTGGAAGCAGAGAGTTGATGAAATATATTGAGCATGGAAGAAGAAAGGGTCTTGATGAAAGATACAAATGCCGGAACAGGTGGCCATGGTATAGTGTTCCAATGCAGTCGGTACCAGATGCTTTTCTGACGTACATGTCTGGAAGATCTGTTAGGTTTGTTCTGAATTCGGCTCAAGTTCACAGTACCAACACCATACATAACGTTTCCTTCGCGGATGCAATCGGGCAAGAAGCCCTCAAGGCACACATCGTAGCCTTTTATTCTTCTCTAACGGGCCTAAGTTTAGAAATCATGGGCAGAGCTTATGGTGGTGGGGTCCTCAAGATAGAGATTGGAGAAGCAAGGAAAGTACTTTTCCCAAACTTCAGCAGGTTGCCGTCGACTGTTGTTAAGAAACTTTCAGGGATGTTGGAAAAACTTGACGAAGCAATTAGGGCCGATTCTGCAGAGGTAGTTGTTAGTGAAATAGATAGGCTTATACTGTGTGAGGGACTTGAACTTACTCTCACTGATTGCAAACGTATGGCTGATGAACGAAGGAGGCTCAGCGAAAGAAGGATGTTGAGATGACCGCCTGCTGTAAAGCTTAACCTAATTATTACACCAATTGGCTTTTGAGGTGGCTACTATTCTTGCGACAAACAAAATACACACCTTTCTCAAGATGACCGTGCCAGGATCTTGTGCTAATAATCTTTGTATTTATGACCTGGAATCCAACAGATGAAAGTAACTTGTGAAGTTCGTAGTATCTAAAATGACGGAATGGTTGCCCAGCCCAAAACGCGCCTATAGACCGGTATCTTACAAATCCGGCAGCATACCTAATGAGATTTCTGAAACTCATATTTAATAAAAAATCGCTGATAAAAACTATACCCAAAGGCTTTACTACTCTATAAGTTTCTTTTACGACATGTAACAAGTCCTTTGTACTAATGAAACATGTCAGGAGCGCTGAAAGTATACAGCTATCAAATGATTGGTCCTGGTACGGAAGATAGCGACAATCACCTGTACAAAGCTCCACTTCCCCGAGGCGAGCCTTGGCAGCACATACCGAGGCGTGAGACCAATCAACGCCGAACAAAGATCTTGGGTGTACATATCCCAGCATCACAGCTAAAACTCTCCCGGTGCCACAGCCAACTTCTAATATCCGCGAATTATTCCCAACTAATCCAAGGAATTCTTTAGTTGGTAATGTACATTGAGATTCAGAGTGTGCACCTTCTCGGTCCCAGAATGCTATTTGCTTAGTGACCTGAGAATTTGTTGATGATAGCATTGGCATTTTTAATGAATTTATTGTAGCCCTTGAGGAAAGTAATAGCATTTTCTGCTAACTTATCACAATATCCACATTCATCACACCTATCTCTCTGGTCACAACTTCTGTGGTCCAATTCTTGTATATAGCCATTGAGCTTTGTATTGTTTATATATATTGGCAGATCTAAGGCTCCTCTCTTTTTCAACAACTGAACTTCTTGGCCGGACATAGTCTCTGTAATCTCCAGTTTTTTCTCAAAATTAGGTGCTATAAAGGAAAAAAGGCTCAGGAGATCGGCCAAATTCCCTTCATATAGCCCTTTAGTGTAAGCGTCTACTACCCGGGTTATCCACCATGTCGGTCTGTTTCTATCTACAAGTTTAAAAACACTTACCCCCCATTTGGAATAAGTTCGAATATCATTTGGCCGTATAAATGTTGACCTAAGGATTAAAGTCTTATCTTGTGCCATTATTTGTTTGCAAAAGGTAGAAAAATAGCTAAGATATGTTGAACCCTGGTCATTAGAATGCACTCCTTCGTATATCGCATGGCAATTCTCGAAGGCACAATCTTCAATGCATGCATCGTTGCAGAGCATTACCAGAGGAACGTTAGAGGCAGAAGCCATAAGTTGAATTAACTTGGGCCTCTTAGTCAAATTCCCGTCTATGCAGATTTGGTCTATGCCAACGTTCTCCCATAATTTTAGGCGGGGGATACTATTTACCCGTGCAAACTTTGAGATTGAAATTGAGAGTTCAGGGAAATGGCGTTTTGAGAACCTTGCCACATGAGGGGCGGACACGGTTATGCCCCATACGCCGATATCTATTAGAAAGCCTAGAAGCCCTGCAAGCTTTTCAAAGAAAAGGCTACTAAATTGGTCGGACCCTTGGAAAGGAGCATTCAAAAGGTAATTGAATTTTATTCCGCGTTTCATGCAACTAGAAACCACATAAGTGAGAGTGTCCCGCTCAATTTTTAAAAGAGAATAGCCGGCCCTTCCTCCATAGAATCCATCGTTTGTAAGCTTGCCATATACTTCAGCAACAGAAGTAGGAAGAAAATCAATAAGTTCAATATCACCATTGAATGGAACACTAAACCAAACTTTCCTATTCATTCCACTCCATGTTACCTTACTTTTCTATCGTTTGTTAATTGGTTTCGGAAATCATCTCGCCCAGAATTATTCACCTACAATAGTGTGATTTCCAAAAACTTGAAAATTCGTTAAAAGCGCATGCTCGATGCGAAATCGAGTTAAGTTGATCAATGTGCAATTCACTGTACGCTTGAGTGCTGCCATCTGGTATAAAGATAGTTCCCCACTGAAACTCACGACCGCCATGCGGTCTCTCTGAAATAATACCCCTCAAGCTTCCTTCAAAATCGTACAATTGCCTTCCATCACAAAAGCCCATTACGGTTTTTGCGACGGCAGTTTTCTCACTAAAATTTGATAACATGCGGCATATCTTTTCTCCCTGCAGGGTATCCCAGAATAGCTGAGTTAAACCACCCGGCATACCCCCCAACGCATCAATAAATAGTCCGGTGTGTTCAACCAAAACCGGTCGACCAATCAATTCGAATGCCGCTAAAGTCTTTTGCTTTATTATTTCTCTTAAGTTGTTTGATTGAATTTCCTTTATCGCTTTCTGTATATAAGTTACATCCATTAGACTCTTTTGGAACAAAGGGGCAAGTTCTTCATACTTGAAAGGGTTCTGACTAACGAAGACCAAAGAACCTCTCATCATGGCCTCCGTGCGTTAACCAGCTCAAGCAAGAAATTTTGTAGCCCTGTATTCGGATCCGGATCAGAAAGATTAATGACTTCGATGTATTTGTGGCGAAACAATCGTTCCTGTAGTAAGTTAGGTGTAGGCAAAACGATGTACGACTTTGGATATTCATGTAGGCTCTTTATAGCGAGGTCTTTAAGTAACTTCATCATCTTGTGCCATAGGAACCTAATATTTATGTCCCGAAAGCTGTAACCTATGAAAACTACTACTTTGCCAAGAATATCAGATCTGAACTTAATATCTATGGCAGATTCAAAATTTAATCGGTCAAAATAGCTTGATTCCGTGAAGACCAAATCGTCATCTTGTCCTTTGAAATCCCCGTGGAATTTGACTACCTGAGTAATATGCTCCTTTGCGGCTGTAATGTCCGAAAGATTTCTTATACTGTGGCATGGTTTGCCCTTATACTCGAACGCTTTCTCTATCCAAGAATCCCAGTTTGTGGTGTATATTATAGGCGGGTCCAAATCCACCAGCAAGGAATGAATATCTGATTTGGTTATGTCTATCATTGTGTTGTGGAATAGTAGGTCAAGTTCACTCCTGAGTTCAGAAATCCCTCCCCTCTCTAGGTGAAAATATTCGGCAATTTGGTAAAAGTCTCCTTGAATCCTCATGACCTCCGGAGACCACCCAAGTTTCTTGGCTATGAGAGATATAACTGTGCCCCATGACGGGAGTCCAAGATTTTGTGAAAATCCGGCGCCGATGAATGGAATCAAATTCCCTGCCTTTGCAGCATTAATTAAATCAGGGTTCACTATTTAATGACCTCTCAATTAGTTTGGTTATTTCAGTAGCAAGTTCTTCAATTGATTTCTGCGAAGCTTCGATAGTGAAATTCCATAGATTTCCGATGCCATTCTCATAAAATTGATAAACAGATGCAACATACCCTAAATCTCCTTCTCCGTAAGCCTGTCTATAAGGTTCTAAGCGAAACCGTGTTTGAGAACGCTCAAAACATATCTCAAGAGGCACTCTAAGGTAAAGTGTACGAATGAAGACACCATGTTTTTCCAGTTCTTTCATGGTATGCTTGAGTGGCTCTAGGAGAAATTCTCCGTGTGTTGCATACGGTACTACTTCAAGCGGGCATCGATCCGTTACGAGCAATTTATTCCCTTTTAGCTTATTATTCCAGAGGCATTCAAGCCACTGAGCAATCCAAAACCACTTTGATAATAATTCCTTATTGCTAAACTCTGACGGAAATGACTCCATGTATTCTTCTGCTATGGTCATGATACCCCGACCATAAAGAAAATCGACAATTGAGGATTTGCCACTTCCGCTTGGGCCTACCAAAGCGAAAACATCCATCTATTATGAGGTCCTAGGAAATGATTGGGTTTGATAGAGTCCGTTTGGTCTTCGACCAAATTATTCATGATTACAACTTGTCACGCATTATGCCTATATATGGGTACACAAACAGTTGATAGCAATTTCTTAAAATATTAAGTATTCGTATATTTGTTCAGTCCAGCGACCTTTTTGAGCAAATATAAATCTTGTGAATTCAGTCTGAAGATTGTCAGAGTTTACTTTTAATTCCGCATAATATGGATTTGAATAACGTTCATCATAATCTACTCTTAATGCCTTCCTTATTTCTCCATCACTAATTTTTCTGAGAAAAACATCGTAAGTACCCAAGATCCTTGTGAAAGATAAATCCTTATTGTCCGTATAGACATGAATAATTTTTTCAATTGGGGTTAAGTAGATTTTTGACTGCATATATGAAAATTTATCTTCGGTATTCTTACTAGCATTCAAGATTAATAACAGTAAGCCAGCATACATAATGATTCGACTATGTCTTAATTTAACATTTCGCATGACCCATTTGTCTTCTTCTTTCCAAAAATTAAACTGGTAATTTACACAGATACTCCTGAAATATCTTATGACGTCATTCAATAAAAACAAAGCTTCTTTTTTCGGATCGATCATAATAAGCTCAAGATATTTCCTCAAGATCTTGTCTACAGCATTTCTGAAAACGCTTTCATTATAGATAGGCTTTGATTCCATGAGCAATAGCATTCTTTGCGCCAATGAGTATAAATCATCATCACGAGCACCAGTTTTATTAATAATGTGATCAATTGGTATAATTTCTGAAAAAACTCCGGTTGGATTTGGCAATTTAATATTTAAAGATGATGCAATCTTCGATAATTCATCTATGATTTTCTTAACATCTCCGTCGTCTCGCTCAGTAAGTATCATATAATCTAAATCTGATTCTTTATAGGCGTCAAGGCGGCCAAAGGAGCCTGCGACTACTATTGAGATATGTTCATTATCAATTTTCTCATTTAGTTGCTTATTTAGATTTTCAAGCATACTACAAGAAAATTCCCAGTTGTCTTTTAGTGCAAGAAACTGGGTTAGATCCTTATCCTTTAAGCCTTTAGGGATATCAGGGTATCTTATTTTTTCTTTCATTTAGTTACCTCCCTTAAAGTTTCACGTATCAGTTGGGAAAGGTTAACGTATTGATCTCTGGTTAAGATTTTGTTTTTACTAGGCCAAGGTGGGTTTCCCCAATTAGGATCCTCTTTGTATCTGGGAATTAAGTGCCAATGTAGGTGCCTTATCTTGTTACCTAAAATGGCAACATTGATAAGAGAGGGGTGCAAAATAATCTTTAACGCTCTTGCAATTCCCAACAATTCTATGTTAAAGGCTGAAAAATCCCTGTTTTTTAATTCAGTAAAATCTTCGATGTGTCTATTTAATACATATATACATCGACCCCTAAATAGCTGACTTCTATGGAGATACAAAACCCCATACTTTAATTTAGTAATATAAGTTCCGTCATCATTCTGTTTTCTTAGAAGCTCGCAATAGGGACAACCCATATCTAATCTCATCGAAACAAAGTTTGTCGAACTAGCGCATCCATTTGGTAAACTTGAAGAAATTTTTATTGTAAATTAGATCAGTTTTAAATTATCATAAGATAAGATATTTATCAAGTTGGGGAGCTTTCTGGATTAAAACTCTATATCGAAGTCAAGCAAAATCCTGAAGAAAAGAAAAGCGGAGTATGAATTTCGAATAACCGTTGTTCCAGGACTCCATAGTCTGGAAGACATCCAAACCCTTGGGGATCAGTTGAAGGTGGGCCGAAGATTCATCCTCCAGAGCTTCAATTCAGAAAATCCATTAGACCCTTTATTGAAAAACATCGCTCCTTATGATCCAAAGGTATTGAAGAAAATTGAGAAAGAAATTCAGGAAATGATGTGAATGCCTTTGTATCTTCAAGGTTAATTTGATATACTTGCCCAAATTTCATATAAGTACCAAATAGGAAGCACTAAACTGTATAGCGCTTAGCGAAAAGGATTTCAACGCCATGCTCTATGCGCTATGCACCATGCGGTTTCAGGAATAGGAGATGAATTCCTTCTCTCTTAAAGAAATTCGGACGAAAGTGGAGGCTCTGGAGAATGAAATCCGTCTCCAGAGATCCATCCTCGAAGTCATTCAAGAACCATTCTTCATCCTTGACCAAAAAGGAGATTTTCTAAAGAT
>Ga0315295_10003351_pt1 | contig 13639 bp, 18 predicted proteins | sample YL17G14_0_MG_FD_204453 | JGI IMG/M metagenome (GOLD analysis project Ga0315295, IMG submission 204453) | Sediment microbial communities from Yellowstone Lake, YNP, Wyoming, USA - YL17G14_0 | ecosystem: Environmental > Aquatic > Freshwater > Lake > Sediment | place: USA: Wyoming | collected...
CTGGGATACAAAAGTAGGCCGGATAGGTATTATGATATGTTTTGACTGGTTTTTCCCGGAAGCAATGAGGGCACTTGCGCTAATGGGAGCAGACATCATCACCCATCCCTCGAACCTGGTGCTGCCATACTGCCCTGCTGCAATGCCTATTCGCTGTCTTGAAAACAGGGTTTTTGCTGTAACAGCAAACAGGGTTGGAGAAGAAAACAGGAAAGCAGGACAATCTCTGAGATTTATTGGCCAGAGCCAGATTACTTCACCGGAAGGAAAGATTGTTATAAGAGCGCCTGAGAATGATGAAGCTCTCTTAATCGCAGAGATTAATCCTGAAACAGCAAGAAACAAGAATCTAAACCCTCTGAACAATATTTTTGATGACAGAAGACCTGAGATGTATATTTTTAAATAGTAATCCCACCTTCAGAAAAAGGCGGGGATTTGAGTCTCTTCTGACAATACAATTGAAATCTTTTATCTGGCCGGAAAATACCAAAGATGCAAGAACTATTCAAGCATCTCTTAAAGATAAAATAAAAATCATTCCTCTGAAAAAAGAGCCGAAATTCATTGCGGGTGTTGATGCAGCATTTTCTGATGATAAAATTATTGCAGTAGCCTGTATTTATCACTATCCTGCGTTGACTCCCATAGAGGATGCATTCGCAGTTGCAGCAGTCACATTTCCATATATACCAGGATTTTTATCATTCAGAGAAGGTCCTGCCATTATTGAAGCCTTGAAGAGGCTGAAGAATAAACCTGATGTAATCCTTTTTGACGGTCAGGGTATAGCACATCCAAAGGGGCTTGGCATAGCATCACATATCGGTGTACTTCTTGCTCTGCCCACTATAGGATGTGCAAAATCACGGCTGGTTGGAGAATATAAAGAACCTGAAACAAAGAAGGGCGCATGGTCTCCTTTATGGTTTCATGACAATGTTGTCGGCGCGGTTTTCAGAACAAAAGATAATGTCAGGCCGCTTTTTATTTCACCCGGCCACAAGATCGATCTTCAGGCATCGATAGATATCGTACTTAATTGCTCCACTGAATATAGACTTCCCGAACCTTTGCGGAGAGCTGATATCTTATCAAAGAGAATAAAGAGGGATCAGAAAGATTCTGGTGATCTTAATTAGTAACTGAATATCAACAGGTCAGATGAAAAGCCGCGATGACTATCTTATCCTTCTGAAGTTTATTGAACAGTTCAACCGCCTCCCCTGTTCTCGCAACATGAACTTCGATACCCTTTGATTGAAGGTGCGATATAGTCTCTTTTGGAACCTTCATCAGCCCCATAGCTCCGGTGCCGACCACAAGGACCTCAGGCTGTGCAGTAAGAACATCAAAAAGGTCGGCAATTTCAAGGCTATGTCCTTGTTTTCGCCACCATGAAGCATTAACCTTCCCAGGATAGATAATCACATCAGAAGTATATGTCATACCTTCAATGGTTATTTTCCCGAAAGAATAATGCTCAATCTTCATATCTCTCTCTGTAACCTTTCCTTTTCAATATAATGTTATGCCGGTATAAATCTGCCCCTGTTATTTATTTTACTAAATATTGACAGTTGCCACCAATGTTTATAGAGTATAAATTAGGATCATTGGATAATTACAAAAGGCTTTCATGAAATAACCACGGATATAACATGCAAGACGAAGAAAAAACAAAAGAACACCTTATAAAAGAATTAATGGAAACGCGTCAACGACTTGCTCAATTGGAAGAGAGAGAAGCTGATCACAAAAAGACAGAGGAAGCGCTGAGAAACAGCGAAGAGCGTTATAAAAAGATGGTAAATGCTGTGACCACCTATATCTACTCGGTTGAAATCAGGGATGGAAAGGCAGTCTCAACCTGGCACAGCAGGGGATGCTTTGGCATCACAGGCTTTAACCCTGAGGATTATGTATCCAATCCATATTTATGGCGCTCCATGATTTATCATGATGACTGGGAAATTATCGAAAACTCAATAAAAGAAATTCTGAAGGGCAATACGGTTCCGCCCGTTGAACACAGGATAATCCGGCGTGACGGTACATTGGTCTGGATCAGAAACACCATGGTGCCTTATTACGATGAAAAAGGGCTGCTGACAAAATACGATGGCCTGATTGAAGATATCACCGGGCGCAAGCAGACAGAGGAAGCGTTACGGGAGAGCGAAGAAAAATTCCGGAATATTGCACAGACAGCCGCTGATGCATTTATCCTGGCTGAACAAAACGGGGATATTATCTTCTGGAATAAAAGTGCGCAAAGGATCTTTGGTTATAAAGAAGAAGAAATACTGGGGAAGCCTTTAACTATATTAATGCCTGAACAATACAGAGAAGCTCATCAGACGGGAATAGAACGCTTGCATTCTTCGGGTGAAACGAAATATTTCGGGAGGATAACCGAAATGGAGGGACTGAGAAAATACGGAAACATCTTCCCCATAGAACTCTCTGTTTCCATGTGGAAGGTAAGAGATAAGAAGTTTTATTCCGGTATTGTACGTGACATCACAAAACGGAAACAACTGGAGCTGGAACTTGAAAAACTTGCGACTACAGACAAACTAACACAGGTATTTAACAGGGCAAAATTCCACGAAGTTATTAAAAAGGAACTGGAGAGAGCAAAAAGGTACAGTCATTCTTTATCAATGATAATGTTTGATATAGACCACTTCAAAAAGGTGAACGACACCTGTGGTCATACTGTCGGTGATTATGTATTGCAGACCTTAACGCAAATAGTCAAAGAGAGTCTCCGTGAAATAGATTATCTTGTAAGATGGGGAGGGGAAGAATTTATTATCATTACACCTGAAACAAATATAGAAAAAGCAGAAGTCCTGGCAGAGAGGATCAGGAAGGGAACAGAAAAATATATATTTGACCAGGTTGGCGCTATAACAATCAGTTTAGGTGTAGCACAGCTTAAGAAAGATGATACTGAAGATACCTTCATAAAAAGGGTAGATGATGCTATGTATCTGGCAAAACAAAAAGGGAGAAACCGGGTTGAAGTAAGTGTATAAATATGCATTGAGGAACTGCTGATTGCATTCTGCCCGCAGACTCTAAGTAAACTGAAGCTGTTCCTGTTGCCTAAATCCCGGCAGAACAAGTAAAATATTTCAAAGGGAGTGCATAGGGTTCTGGTGTCCCTCCCGGACTTCAAATCCGGTGTTGCCTGTTACAAACGGGCAGGGTGGGTTCGATTCCCACACGCTCCCGCCAACAAATGGCTTAACTACGCCATTTGTTCCCCCCAAAAACCCTAAAAAGAGCGTCAGTAAACCGTCAGTAAATCCCTTAAAGAAATTCGACAGCCAATCATAGCGTCTAACCCAGCCCTGTGAGCAACCCAAAAGCCCCTTTACACCTTTGGGGACCATGACAAAGGTTAATCTATACCCTTCCCTACATCCCCCCCTGAAACTGTGTCAGAATAAACAGCATATATCAGGAGTAAGTTATTTTGAGATATATTATTAATGAGAATTACACAATGAAAGGAGTACAACGATGAGCTTAGAAATGGTTAAAAGTTTTATGAAGGAAGTCGGATGGGGATTTCTTGCAACGAGTGACGGGAATAAGGTTGGGGTTCGACCTATGGGAAGCTGTGTATGGATGGGCATTGAACTTTGGGCTGCGACTTCGGACGGCACAGAGAAAATCACGCAACTCAGGAAGGTTCCTTATGCAGAATACTGTTTCAGCGATAGGGAAGGAAAACACTTAAGGATTGCAGGAGCCTGTACCATTAGCACTAACAATAATGACAAATTGAAAATGTATGAAGCCATTCCTATTCTCAAAAAATATTACAAAGACCCAACTGACCCTAAATATGTTGTTATTCGAATGAAGCCAGAACGCATAAGATTCTTGGCTGGAGTTGGCAAGGGATATGAAGATATAGAATTGCCAAAGTAACACCTATATAGAAAATCTTAGTTCCAGGAAGCCCTTGACTTTTTTGGCAGGACATCTGATAATAAAGTCACTTGGTATTACCATAAGCCTGACTGAGAAATCAGTCGGCAACCGAACAAATTAGGGCGACCACAACAAATGGTCGCTTTTTAGTTTTCTACACGCTAAACCAGTTATATCCTTTTTCAGTCTTAATTTCTTTCTTTGCCTGATTTGCTGTATCTTCAGATTTTTTCTGTTTGACCTTGCATATTCTTATCAGGATTAGCTACCTTCAAATATGCCTTCATCGAGAAAAAAGATAAAGAAACAAAATCCCCTCCTCTGGGTTGTTGAATCCCTTGAGGAAGAACCGAGTTATTTGGAAAAACCCATGTTTGGATGTCTTGCGATTTACCTTCATGGGAGGCTTATGCTTGTTCTTGCATCAGGAGAAGAACCCTGGAATGGTTTGTTGATTCCAACTGAACATCAGTTCCATGATGCTATCCTGAAAGAGTTCATGGATGTGGTTCAACATTCTGTCCTGAAAAAATGGCTTTACTTGCCTGAAGCAACAGAGGATTTTGAAACAGTGGCTTCCGATATTGTTGATGCAGTTAGGATGAATGACCAAAGGTTTGGAGTAGAACCGAAGGAAAGGGTTTCTCGGAAAAAGAAGTAGGTTTTTTGAAAAGATAGGGGATGTCATTAAGAGGGAGAGAAAAAAACAGCCCCAACTGCCGACACAAAATCTGCAGCACTATCACACCCACTCCATTCAAGCTTAATGCCGAAAGCTTTCTCCGTCAGAGAAACTACATTCACCCCCATAGACTCAAGGCTGTAAATTCTTTTGGAAGGATGCTTACACCTTTTTTTTCCTAATTCAACTACACATTGTTCACAGGCAAGACAGGTTCCAGACCCAGCCACAATATGACCCTTCTTACGGTATCGTAGAAGTTCATCCGTGAGCAGCCCCCTTACTTTCCTAAAAGCAGTATGGTATCTGTCTTCTGTTATGATTTCAGGGAATTGTTCAAGAGGGATTCTGTAGCAGATTAATTTTGCTTTCTTGGAATCTTTTATATATGCCTCAAGAGTTGGGCTGTATGGAGGACATGCCAAATTCTTGCCAAACATCTTACATGGTTCACAGGCTATTTTGTATTTTTCAGAAGAATCAATCTCCGATACCTGTAGGGTGGTCTCGAAGTGTTCAATATAGTATTCAGTACCGTTTGTATCGGTATTTTTTAGGACTTCTGTTTTTATCATATTGGTGATTTCATTGATTCCCACCAGTCGCAAATCTTGCCCCCATGTCAAAGGCTTTTTGACAATCAATCGGGAATATTTCTTTGCGTCTCTGTGCTTTCTTCACAGGGTCAAAACGGGGTGCAACCATCTTTGAATAATTCTTAAACTGATAAGTATCAACGCTGCACATATACTCCGAAGCCCCAAATATCCTCTGCATAGTCATTTCATGCCGTTTGAAATTTTCAATGTAACCCCATTCCTTCATCATCTCCTCTGTGATATTCATCGTATAGATAAACCCCGTCTTTATCTTTTTTGAGAAAAGAGACTGTGGAGGATCGGTATATGTCAGATATGGAAACAGCAAGCGTTCGATAAATGATTTCATCTCTCCAGAAACAGTCCCAAAATAAATAGGGGAACCTAAGATAATCGCATCGGCTTTTTCAATCTTCCTGAAGACTGGTGTCAGGTCATCCTTGACTGCACACCTACCATAACTTTTGCCACCTTTGGTCTTACAGGCAAAACAGCTTATGCATCCTTTAAAGTTTAAATCATACAGATGAATAAGTTCTGTTTTTGCCCCTTGTGAGGCAACTCCTTCAAGAGCTTTTTCAAGCAATGTTGCCGTGTTCCATTTTTTTCTTGGACTTCCATTAAATGCCATAACTTTCATCGTTATTATCTCCCTTGTATTGATGTTAGAGGAAAAGGTTTAAGTCAATCTCATTTGATAATATCAGAACAGGGGAAAGAACGGAATATTGATATAATATTTTATGGCAGATACTAAGCATAAGAATTTATCATCTTCATATCGCAATTGGCACGGATGTTAAAGATGTCAGGAGAGTCACAATAAAGAACAGATTATGTCGGATAATTTAGAAGATCAATTCCATAAGGAGATGATTGATGTCTGTCAGAACGCACTCAGAGATTGTACCCAGAGAGCTGCTTATTTTCTTCAGATAGTTGGTAGACAAGGAGGGGTAGAGACTGCAAAGAAGTTGCTTCAATCAAATGATGTCGAGCATGCCTCTACAGCACTTTGGAAATGTGGAAGACTTGACCTAATGTTTGAGTATTTGGTTCTGCAGCCAAAGTATGCTGACTTATTTACTGATGAAGAAAAGGAAATGGCAAGAAATAGGTTAAAAGAGTACGGTTATTCTCTGTGAGAAAAATATATAAGATCGGCTTGCAAGGAAAGGGTTGATATATCGGCAAGCAGGGCAACAGATATCCCTGCCTGTCGGATTAGCCCCCTACATAACCCCTTTCCCAGGATAACTGAGACTTCCCAACGTCTGATGGCGTGGAGGGCTATAAAGTATTTGAGAAACCTGTCTGCCTTTCGACATTATCCCTGATTTTATTCCTGTCATCGGGCACCTGACTCTGAAGGGTTAGCGCTATCCCCTTTGTTGCCGGTGGGAAAATAATGATAAGGATGAAAATCATTTGTATAATAATCTGTTATGGAAAAAAAGGACTACTATAAAGTACTTGGGGTCAATGAAGATGCATCTTTTGAGGAAATTAAAAAGACCTACCGCAAGTTAGCCTTTCAATATCATCCGGATAAGAACCCTGGCAGGGAAGAGATGATGAAAGAGCTCAATGAGGCGTATGCCGTCCTCTCAGACGAAAGAAAGAGAAGAGAGTATGATTCCTACAGACAGAGTTACGGGTTCTTTGCAAGAGACAAATTCAGACAAACCTATACTGACCAGGATATCTTCAAAGATTCTGACATTAATCAGGTCTTCGCAGAGCTGAGCAAGGTATTTGGTTTTAACAGGCCGGAGGATATCTTCAGCAACAGCTCTTTCTACGGGAACCAATTCAGAACCTTTCAATTCAAAGGCCCTGGGTTTACCGGAAAAGTTTTTTTTTCCGGTCCCATGTCAAAGACGTATCAGGACATGTTGAGGGCCTCCCGGTATCAAACAAGTAAAGCCCCTGCCTATCAGCCTTCGTTCTTTTCAAGGATACTCCTTAAGGGGGTGCAGGCATTTCAGAATCATATAGCTAAAAAATACGGATTGGAATTGCCGGAAAGAGGCAAGGACATTGAAGATGGAGTTACAATCCCTTCCGAGGTTGCCTCAGCCGGTGGCAAGGTGCGCTATCATCTTGCTAAACCCGACAATCCCCGTGATCTGATGATCAAGATTTCGCCGGGGATAAGGGAAGGCCAGAAGATAAGATTAAAGGGCATGGGCAAGGATGGAAGGCATGGCGGAGAGTCCGGCGATCTTTATCTCAGGGTGAAAGTTCATACCCCGCTGCTTAAGAAAATAATAAAGTTTTTTGGGAAATAGTTGTTCTGTATGAGCTTTTTAAACTGAGTTATAATCTTCATGCGGTATAATTAGTACAGTATGTCAAAGTTTATAGTTCAAGAACATCATTCAACTCACCTGCATTTTGATTTCAGGCTTGAAATGGAAGGTGTTCTTAAATCATGGGCTATCCCCAAAGGTCCTTCGATGAATCCGAAGGACAAACGGCTTGCAATAATGGTCGATGACCATACTCTCGAATATGGCTCCTATGAAGGGATCATCCCGGATGGTCAATATGGTTCCGGTGTTGTTGTGATCTGGGATAGTGGAGAGTATGAATTACTTAAAGGAGATATCCAGGAGGGCAGGATAGAATTTTATCTGAAGGGAAAGAAGCTAAACGGTGTTTTCACTCTCATAAAGATGTCAGGGAAGCAAAAGGAATGGCTCCTGATCAAGAAGAAAGATCATTTCGCTCAGCCTGATTTCGTGATGAAGACTATTCTCACTCCAGAGTTGCGGAAAAAATTAAAGGTTAAAGGCCCACCTTGCGCTGCCTCATAATTCGCAAAGTTCTACTGCTTGAGGAGGCGCCCTATGCGCTCCAGAATCAAATCAGGCAGCGAATCCCTGTTCTCCTGTGTTACCTCAAGTATTTCGATATCATCTCTGATTTTGATCTGCGTGATGAAATCATCGCCGCCGAGGGTAATTGTACCTATCACCATATTGGGTGAATCGAGGGCAGTGAGCGCCGCCTGTTTAAACACGTCAGAGAAACATTCCATCTTCCCGATCTCATCGAGGATGATGATATGCCTGTTGCGAGGCGTAATCGAAGGCACCGCAATCGTCTCGATATTTTCGATGCTGACCCCGTACCGCCGTATATGAAAATCAGACTGGATGTCCTGATGGGCAAGGTAACCTGATTTTCCCTCGATCATCCTCATAATAAAGCCGACCCGCTTGCCTGCCACCCGCTCCTCCTCGGTATAGAATCCTGTTGCAGGATAGCGCAGGCGTGCAATCACCTTTTTGATGACAGTCGTTTTGCCTGACGAAGGAGCACCGGTAAGGAAAATGTTTTTCTTCAGATTATTCATATGCTCATTGTAACCGATTTCCGGCCGCTTTACTGCACGGATGTGCAAAAAAGTCCTTGTCTTTAAAAGGTATAATAATTAACATTAATAAATTTTTTGCGGGACGGGTATTAGACAATACCCCATAGGTTTGGTAGGTTCGTAGGTTGAGTGTGAAAGAGGAAAGTGAGAATACAGAGATCATTCCTGAACCGGAATGGGAATATCTTTTGGGGGAACTCATCAGGTACAGGGGAGTTGCCCTGATCATGGGAGAAACCGATTCCGGTAAATCTACCCTTGCGCGATATCTTATAAAAAGACTCATATCGAAGGGTATCACGGTATCCATGGTGGACTGTGATATCGGCCAGTCCTCGCTCGGCCTGCCCGGTACCATTAGCATGAAGGTTTTCAGGGATGAGAGGAATTATAAGACGTTCCGCTTTGAAAGGATTTCGTTCCTGGGCACTGCCAACCCTGCCATGATAATCCCGATAATGATAAAAACGAGCGGGAGGATGGTCGATTTCTGCAGAAAGACTTCAGAGATCACTCTTGTGGATACGACAGGCCTTGTATCCGGAAGACTTGGGAAGACACTAAAAACAGGCAAGATGGAGCGAATAAGGCCTGATCATATTATTGCTGTCTGCAGGGGGCAAGAGCTTGAGCATATCCTTCAGTCGGCAAGCGAAGTTAATATCCACAGGATCAGGAGAACGACGAATGTAAAGGCAAGGAGCAGAGCAGCACGCATTCGCTACAGACGCGGGAGACTCCAGGATTATTTCAATCAGGCTCCGCTTTTCAGGTTTGTGGTAGATGAGGACAACGCTAGATTCTTTTATCGTTCACGCCCTTTCAGACCTGAAGATCACGCCCCCAAAGGAACGATAATCGGACTGAATCGCTACAAAGATACCATTGGCTTGGGGCTTGTTCTTCTGCATTCGGCAGGATCGGTAACTTTCAAGTCTCCTGTAAAATCGACAAAAAGGATCAACAGGGTGATTTTTGGAGACATAACAATACATCTTAATTCCTGAACTGGTCCTTCAGCCTCCTGAATCTCGGTTCGTAAATGAGATCGTACAGATCGATTTTATCCGGGAACAGTTCTGCAATCCTTTCCTTCAGCTTCTGCTTTTCTATTTCGATATCTATCATCGGATAGTCACTGCCAACGATCAGGGAAGCGATCCGGTCGGCCATGGCCCTTATCTCCCTGATTTTCCTGTCCTCAGCGCTCTGCGCAAGAATCGCCTCATCCGTCATCTGCTCATGTTTGAACGCGACTGTCTTTCCGCAGACACACGTCACGGACCTGTCGAATTCAAACAGGGTGACGTCATAATCCCTGCCGCAATATGAGCACCGGACAGCCATGTGTCTAAAATAATAATATGAACGGCTTGTTGCTGAACACAGAAATTTTGTTTTTCATAATTTATATTATAAGAGAAATACACCATATACACATTCACAGCCCGGAATAGGGATTTAGAAACGATGGGTATTGAAGAGAAATTTGAGCTAAGCCCTATATTTGCCAGTCCTGCTTTGACTGCTGAATCCAGATTTCCGGTACGGTTTACTGCCATACTTTGTGCTAAAATCACTTATGACTGACGATAAATCAAGGCTTGTCTATTCCACTGATAAGGTTGTTCCCCGCAATGATAATCCCTCCCGGAAAGCTCCAAAGGAAACAATTCATGCATCACAGCAGGGGGTATATGTTCGTCTTGAGCGGAAGGGGCGCGGAGGAAAATCTGTTACCCTGATAGAAGGTCTTCAGATGTCTGCAAAAGACAGAGAGGCGCTTCTCAAGCAATTAAAAACAAGGCTCGGGACCGGAGGTTCTCTCAAGAACGATCTCCTCGAAATTCAGGGAGACCAACGCGATACAGTCATTGCGCTTCTTCAGGAGATGGGATACAAATCCAAGCGCGCAGGAGGGTAGACTCGTTTCCGGACTCTGGTTTGGATTTATTCAACAACTGATCATTCGTCATCACTTATTTATTCCAATCACGGTAATAAAATTTTACCAATTTTTCCGGCTCGACTCCTAAAAAATAAAGGCTCATCAACATCCAATTGCGCAGTGTACAGTAAACAACACTCTCTTTTTCATATCTGCGGGGAGAAGTTGAGACTCTCTGCGGAATGATGCAAATTTTATATCCTGACTTTTTTATACGTATCATCAATTCCACATCTTCCATGATCGGAATTTCCTGATAGCCGTTCATTCCTGCAAAAATATCCTTTTTTATGAATATGGCCTGATCACCATAAGGTATGCCTGTAAGACGTGTGCGGATGTAAACCATTTTCTCGATCAGTCTGAATATCAGCCTGCCTGATTTTATACCTAAATCAAAAGCGCCACCCGCATATAGCTTCTTGTCTATCACTGCAGAGATTGTCCTGAAGGCATTCTCAGGGAGTTCTGTATCAGTGTGTAAAAATAATAAAATATCACCAGTTGCAACAGAGGCCCCTTTATTCATCTGTCTTCCACGGCCTTTTGGAGTTATAACCTTTATTACCCTTTCATCTTTTATGCTGTAAACAGTCCCTCCCTCTGTGTCTCCGTCGACGACTATTACCTCTAAATCAAAACCATACCCCAGGCGATAAATATGTTCAATGGTTTGATTGATTATCGGTGATTCATTTAATACAGGCAGGATAATCGAAAATGAGTAACTCACTTATTTAAAAAAGAGTCCCGGCATTCGCAGACAGAAAAACCATTGTCCTTGAATTTGCGAACTCTGTATCTCTGTTTCTATCAAATAATGCTCTCAGATCATCAAGCCTGTCTATATCCTGCCATTCCGGCAATATATGGACCCTGCGGTTATTTTTTTTCAGAATTTCGATTGTTTTTTTGAATACTGTTCCTCTGCCCCATTGTATGCCCTCAAATATTTCCGGCAGAAATGTATTATTTTTAAAGCCTATCAGATAATACCCTCCGTCAGATGCCGGACCAATGACTACGTCGTGATCATCGCATTCATATGCCTCATCCAACACTGCATCGTTTAAATCCGGGATATCACTGCCGATCAGTATTGCTTTTGAAAATCCTTCTGAATAAACTGTCGTGAAGGCGTTCTTCATTCTCTCTCCCAGATCTTTTCCTTTCTGGGGCATGTATACATAGTTATTTCCAAGCCAGTCTGTCACTTTTTCTTTTGAGTCAGGAGGGTGGAAACAAATCTTTACTTTAAATTTTCCCTTTTTCAGGGTATCTAAAAGATCAAGAATAAAATTCTTATAAAGCAAGAGTGTTATATCTCCATTCAGATCTTTTGCAAGACGGGACTTTACCTTTCCCCTCTCCGGATATTTCAAAAAGAGCAGGAGGCATTGCCTGTTTTTTTGTTGATTCATGGTTTCCATGCTACGATAACTTATAGGCCAAATCCCTAATATTACTGTCACCGATAGTATCTGGTTTTTTTGAGGAATCTGAGAAATGTCCCGACAGCTTAACGTCTATTTGTAAAGTAAATGTGCAGACAAAAAACCTTCCTCATGAAGCAGCATCTTTTAGTATCGCAGCCTTCACTCCCTTCACAAGGATCTCGATATCGCTGTCCCTGACTGTTCTTGCATCAATGATTAAGGAGTCCTCTTTTATTCTCGTAATAATCGGAGGCTTACCCATTCTCAATCTTTCCTCAAGTTCATTAACAGATGGTTCAGCAGCTTTTACAGATACAACATAGGTGGGAAGATCTTCTTCCGGTAGTGAACCGCCGCCAGCCCTGGATGAGTCGGTCATTACCTTAATACTGGCATCTTTTATTTCTCTCCTCAATCTGGTCGCTATCTTATTTGCCCGTTTCTTTATCTCTTCGGGTTTTTGCAGGAGCATCCTGAGTGTCGGAATATTTTCAATAACCTTTTCTTCATCAATATACTCCATTAACGTTGCCTCAAACCCGGCGAGTGTCAGTTTGTCTATCCTCAAGGCCCTTGTCATGGGATTCTTCTGAAGCTTTTCTATATACTCCCTGTTCCCTACAATTACCCCACCCTGTGGACCGCCGAGGAGTTTGTCACCGCTGAAGGTCGTCAGATCAACCCCGGTTTTTACGATCTCTTTGACTGCTGGTTCATCGTGGATACCAAATGGCTTTAAATCTATAAGACACCCGCTCCCGAGATCAAATATGACAGGGATATGATGTTTTTTGCCGAGCTTGACGAGGTCTTCAATGGATACCTCATCAGTAAACCCCTTAATCCGGTAATTTGATTTATGTATCTTCAAAATTAGTGAGGTGTTTTCATTTATAGCCTTTTCATAGTCAAAGAGATGGGTTTTATTTGTTGTCCCAACCTCACGGAGTATAGCCCCGCCTGATGCCATAACATCAGGCATCCTGAAAGACCCCCCGATCTCAACGAGTTCACCTCTCGAAACAATCACCTCTTTTTCTTTTGCCAATGTATTGAGACAGAGCAGGACAGCAGCGGCATTGTTGTTCACAATAAGCGCATCCTCTGCCCCGGTTACTTCCCTGAGAATTCGTTTAATATGTGTATACCTCTTCCCCCTTTTCCCCTTATCAATATCATATTCAAGATTCGAATAGCTCCCGGAAACCCGGATTATATTCTCAAGTACCCGTTCAGAAAGAGTCGAACGGCCAAGGTTTGTATGTATTACCACACCTGTTGCATTGATCAGGGGTATCAGGCTGAAAGAGGAGAGTCTTGCTATGATATTCTCTATATCTGCCATCATAACTTCAGCAGAGAGATCGGCAGAGAGACCCTCGAAAATATCTTTTCTTTTCCGGTCGATCCCTTCTCTTATGCCTTGAATAACATACCTTCTCGGGTAGGTATCGAGCCATGCCATCCCCTGCCCACTTTTAAGGATTTCATCAACAGAAGGGAGATGAGAGAGCAATTTCTGCTTTTCGTTCATCTATTTTTCTACCATAGAATGAAAATAAGGTCAATTGAAAAACACATATATGTTAAAATAAATTTACTTATGTTCCACGACATCCACGAAGAGTGCGGCGTATTTGG
>Ga0315295_10003352_pt1 | contig 13638 bp, 15 predicted proteins | sample YL17G14_0_MG_FD_204453 | JGI IMG/M metagenome (GOLD analysis project Ga0315295, IMG submission 204453) | Sediment microbial communities from Yellowstone Lake, YNP, Wyoming, USA - YL17G14_0 | ecosystem: Environmental > Aquatic > Freshwater > Lake > Sediment | place: USA: Wyoming | collected...
TATCGACCATATAACCACGGAAGCTAAGCGCAAGGGCACCGTGGAGTATATATTGCAGCTCTTCTCGGGGTTCAAGCTCAGCCTGCTGCGCGCCTTCGCCCACCGCCAGGCCTACGAGAGGCTCACCATCGTGGGGGCGCAGTTCGGGTACGGCCATTTCGAGGTGCGCGATGTCAGGAGGAAGAAATACGCCGTGGCGTACGGCAGGAATATCTATTATATGCCCTTTATGCTCGGCGACCTGCAAGCTACCTTCAACGTCGTGGAAGGGCTGTCGGCCCAGGTGGGCTTGGAGGAAAAGGACGGCGGGTATCTCTTCAATCTCCACCCCGGCGAGGAGGACTTCGAGCTGGCTTCGCGCATGCAGCGCAGCCTCATCCCCCCTAAACCGGGGGATGTCCGTTTCGAGCGTTGTGGGTCTTGCGGCGCTCCGCTGGCTCTCGAGGGTCTCGTATGGGACCTCCACGAGGGCATCCTTACGGACACGGCGAGGGGCCAGCGCCTGTGCGTTATCGACCCGGAACAGGTGGACAGCGTGCTTCGGGAGCTGGAAACCGAACTGGGGGAGGATATCTCCCGTGCGATCATCGACGTCGCGCGGCGCCATACCATAGCTACCTTCGAGCTGGACGCGTCATCACGGGAGGACGCCTATATAAACCGATTCCTGTCCCTCCGAGGCCTTGGTAACCTGGTCCGTTATGACTGCGGAACGCACTACCTGCAGGCGGTCATCGATAATGCCTCCCCTCCCCTGCTGGTAACAGGCATGCTGCAGGGGATCTACGACCTCATCAAGGGCGGCAGCTCGGAATGTGTTTTCACACGCAGCCGGGATGGTTCGCTACAACTGGATATCAATGCCGCCTGAATCGTTCTGCATGTTTCGAACCGCCTTACGATCCCGCGACATCTTCTCCGCAGGTTCTGGCTCGTTCTTGTCCCTTCCGCATTCGCTCAGCTGGGCCGGAAAGCCAGGAAGATCCTGGCCTCATCCCCTTCCCCGCGGTGCAGGAACTCCACCGTCATCGGGGTGCCTATCTTGATTGATTCGGGATCCCTCGCGTCTACTCCCTCGATGCGGGCCACTATCCTGGGCCCCTCCGCCAGCGTCACCACGCCGGTGCAGTAGGGGTTCTTCCTGTCGTATCCCTCCTCGATCATGAATGAGGGCCCGATGGAGATGCAGGTGTAGGCGGCAAGTTCGCCCTCGCCCTCCATCTCGTGCCACTCCATATCATCGCTGCGGCACTCGATACAGAAATGGCGTGGGGGCACGTAGAGTTGACCGCATTTCCTGCACTTCGAGCCCATGAACTTGTCCTCTTCCAGAAACCGCCGGTATGAGATGTCGCTGAACGGCCTCTCTTCCATCGCCCTACCTCCTTTCGAAGATGGTGAAGGTGCAGGTGCCGCCGGTGCCGCCCAGGTTCTGGGTGGCACCGATATAGAGGTCCCTTCCCGGGATCTGTCGCTCACCCGCCTCCCCCCGTAACTGTTTCCATATCTCGAGCATCTGGGCCGTCCCCGTGGCCCCCACAGGATGACCCTTGCATTTTAGGCCTCCCGAGGTGTTGATGGGCATACGCCCCTCCCGTCTTGTAGCCCCCTCGGCGATTGCTTTATAGCCCTCCCCCGCCTCGAAGAATCCCAGATCCTCTATGTGGATAAGCTCCGCTATGCTGAAGCAATCGTGGACCTCCGCGAACTGGATGTCCTTGGGGGAAAGCCCGGACATGCCGTAGGCCTCTACCGCGGCATGCTTGTTGGCCTCGAAGGAGGTGAGGCTGGGGCAGGCGTGCAGTCCCCTGCCGCTCCCCTGGCCGAATCCCACCACGTAGATGGGGTTGTCGGTGAAATCCTTTGCCAGATCCTCGGCCACCAATAGTATGCAGCTGGCTCCGTCGCTGATGGGGCAGCAGTCGTAGAGATGCATGGGCCAGGCCACCGCTGGATTGAAGCTGGGGTCCCACAAGGCCGCCTTCTCGTCGGCCCAGTCGGGGATGGGCTGACCTTTCTTTTCGGCCCGTGCCTTTTTTGCCTGCATAAGGTCGGCGATGGTCTGCTTGAACTGTGCCTTGGGGTTGAGCGAAGCGTTCTCGTGGCTCTTGATGGTGATGTTCATGAGGTGCTCCCGGCCCGCCCCATACTTATTGAAATAGGCCGTGGCCAGGGCCCCGAAGACTCCGGGGAAGGTATATCCCGCCGCTCCCTCGTAGGGGGAGGTGGCCAGGGCCAGTCCCTCGGTGACCTGCTCCGTGGAGCACTTTGACATCTCCTCCACCCCGCCGGCCAGCACTATGTCGTACATACCGGACGCGATGGCCATGAGGCCGTCTCTCATCGCCAGTGTGCTGGAGGCGCATGCCCCCTCGGTCCTGGTCACCGCCTTGGGCACCAATCCGGCCACGTCGGCGATGATCGGCCCCCAGTGCGCCTGGTGCACGAAGAAATCGTTGCTGAAGTTGCCGATCCATGCTGCATCGATATCCGCGGGGTCGAACCCTTTGTCCACGCTCCCGAGCATCTCGCTGAAAGCCTCCGCGAACACATCCTTGGAGTCTTTATCCGGGAACATACCGAAATCGGACATCCCTGCCCCGACGATAGCGACTCCCCTGCCTAATCTTCTCTTACGTGACATCACCCGACCTCCTTAACCTGTCCCTCAGACCTGGCGGTCATCGCCCGATGATCCTCGACCATGCGTATGCCCAACCACACACGGGCTTGCCTCTGCCACCAACACCATCAGCCCACCTCTACGTCCTGCAACTTCTCAACTATGAAATCTACGATGTCCTGGGTCACCGTACCGGGACCAAAGACACCCTCAATGCCGATCTCCCTGAGCTCGGCGTGGTCCTGCTCGGGGAAGACCCCACCGACAAGCAAGAGGAAATCATCGCGGGCGCCCTGCGCCTCCAGCTCTTTTATGAGCTCCCGGCCCCATTCCCGGTGAGCGCCGGAATGGACCGAGAAACCTATGACATCCACGTCCTCCTGGATGGCCGCCTCGACCACCCCCTTCACCGTCTTGAAGCCGAAGAAAATAGTCTCCATCCCCGCATCTGAAAGCGCTTTCGATACGGTCATGATACCCCGCCAGTGCCCATCCAGGCCCGGCTTGAAGAGCAGCACCCTGATCTTTTTCTCCATGCGTCCGCCCCCTTCCTATGCCACAAAGGGCAGTTGCCAGATACCCCAGATCTCGCGGTAAACGCCGGTTATCTCCCCGAGTGATGCGCCCGCTGCGGTAAGCTCGGTGACCACCGGGAGCACGTTCTCCCTCGCCTCGCATACTTTCCTGAGGCGGTCGAGGAGCCTTGCGACCTCCGCCTCGTTGCGGTCCGACCGCAGCTGCTCCAGCCTCTCTTTCTCGATATCTGCAGCATTGGGGTTGGTGCGGAAGGGCGGGGTTGGCTCCTCTCCCTCCAGGGTATAGCAGTTCACCCCGATGATGCTTTCCTTACCGCTCTCCTGGTCGTGGCGACGTTTGTTGAAGGCTTTGCTCATCTCGTTGAAGAGCCAGCCCGTGTTCAGGGCTTCCACCACGCCCCCCATCTCCTCGATGCGCATGAAGTATTCCCAGATACGCTCCTCCAGCTCTTTGGTGAGGGCCTCCACGTAGTAGGAGCCCGCCATGGGGTCCACCACCGAAGCGACCCCGGTCTCCTCCTGGATGAGTTCCTGGGTGCGCACCGCCAGGCGCACCGACTCCTCGGATGGAAGGCAGATCGCCTCGTCGTATGAGTTGGTGTGCAGGGATTGGGTGCCCCCCAGCACCGCCTCCAGGGCCTGGTAGGCGGTACGGATGATGTTCACCATGGGCTGCTGCGCGGTGAGGGAGCAGCCCGCTGTCTGGACATGGAAGCGGAAGCGGTAGGCATCGGGATTCTCCGGCTTGTAGCGCTCTTTCATCAGGCGGTACCAGAGTTTGCGGGCCGCGCGGTACTTGGCGATCTCCTCGAAGAAATCGCGGTGCGCCGAGAGGTGGAAGGCCAGTCGGTGCACGAAGTCGTCGATCTTCCACCCGCGCCTGAGCATCTCCTCGATATGGGCGACGGCGTTTGCCAAGCCCATACCGATCTCCTGTACGGCGTCGATGCCCCCCTCGCGGTAGTTGTAGGTGGTGAAGTTGATGGGGTTCCAGCGCGGCGCCTCACCCATGGCGGTGCAATACTCTATAAGGTCGCATGCCAGCTTGAGAAGGTCATCCGGTCTAAGGGAACCCCAGGGGATGTAGCCGATGGTCATGGTGAGGATATCGTTCTGGGTGGTCCCCGCGAGCTGCTCCTTGCGCATCCCCCGCGCCTTGAGTACGTTGAAGTACATGGAGGTCACGGCCGCCGATGTCATGGGCTCCACCACCAGGGCTACGCTCATCTTCTCCAGGGGCAGGTCTTTTACCAGGGCCTCCACGCCCCGGATGGAATAGAGTGGCACTCCTTCCTTTCCTACCTCGTGGGCGGCGCCGTGCACTTCCTGGTCTGGATCCACCCCCGAGAAGGTGAGTGAATCCACCGCCGCGGAAAAGCCGGTCTCTCCCTCCTCGTAGAGCATCCTCCAGCGCTGGTTGGTCTCCTCCGGCGTGCCATGCCCGGAGAACATGCGGATGGTCCACAACTTCCCCCGGTACATGGTGGGATAAACCCCGCGTGTGAAGGGCGGTTGGCCGGGGAAACCGACATCCTGCACGTAGTCGATGCCTTCGGTATCAAGAGGCGTGTAGAGATGCTTGACCGGGATGCCGGCGTCACTTAGGAACTCGGGTTTGCGTTCCTCCCAGCCCTCTTTCTCCGAACTCCAATCCTCGAGCCCTCGCCTGATCTCCTCGTTATCAGCCATCTTCATCAACCCCTTTTATCTGATATTATCCGCTTTTCTCCAGTTCGGCGGCACCTACGTTAGCGTTGACTCTTCGCAGCATCGGCGCTCCCTCTGCTCGCTGGCCCCCTCTTTACCACAACAGACCTTGCTGCAGTCCTCCCTCGTGCAACGGTTGCCTTCCTCTATCCCTCGAGTATCGCCCGCGAGATCACTAGCCTTTGTACCTGGTTGGGTCCCTCGTAGATCTGTGTTACCTTGGCATCACGCATCATGCGCTCCACGGGATGATCTCGCATTTAACCATACCCACCATGACCTGCACGGTATCCGTGGTCGCATGCATGGCCGTATCCGATGCCTTCATCTTGGACATGGCCGAGAAGATCGCTAAGCCGGGATCCTTCTCGTCAGCCATGGAGGCGGCCCTGCACACCAGCAGGCGCGCCGCTTCCACCTCGGTGGCCATATCGGCCAGCATAAAGCCAACACCCTCGCGGGGCGACCTTCTCCTCGGCCAGTTTCCTTATCTCCTTGCGCAACGCCTCCTGCTCAGGTGTCAAGTAGGATTCCCTCCTCATCCTCTATCTCCAGATCAGCTTGTCCTCTTCGCACGACTTTTCGCCCTCATGCTGCCAGTAACGCCGGCTGGCATCCGCGCCACACCTCGTCTTCCCGACGCCGTCTAGAACGTGAAGAGGCTGATGCCCCCGCTTACCTCGATGGCCTCACCGGTAACGAAGCTTGACTCCTCCGAGGCCAGAAAAGCAATGACCTCCGAGAGCTCCCTGGGGTCCCCGGAGCGGCGCATGGCCACCCTCTTGATGATGCGCTCGCGGAAGGGCTCAGCCACGTCGTAGAAGCTGCCCGCGTCGAACACCCCCAACACTACGGCGTTGCAGGTTATGTTCTTGCGGGCGCCCTCCAGCGCCACCGTCTTGGTCAGCCCGATGAGCCCGGCCTTGGTGGCGGCGTAGCTGCACTGCCCGAATCCGCCAATGGTCCCCGTGACCGAGGAGACGTTGATGATGCGCCCCCACCCTTTCTCTGCCATGCCGCGAAATACGGCCTTGATGAGGTGGAAGGGGGCGGTGAGGTTTACGGCTACGTCGGCGTCCCAGTCCTCCTTGGTCATGTCGGTGATGGTGATGGCGCGCACGATGCCCGCGGCGGCGTTATTGACCAGGATGTCCACGACGCCGAGCTCGCGCCCCACTCTTTCCACTCCTTCATTGATGGACGCCTCGTCGGCGAGGTCCATCTTTACCGCCAGCGCCTTGCGGCCCTTGGCCTCGATCTCCTTCGCAGCCTCCATGGCCTTGGCCTCGTTGTGGTTGTAAACCAGGGCCACGTCGGCGCCGTGCTCGGCCAGTACCAGGCCGTGCACCCTGCCCAAGCCTCCCGAACCCCCCGTCACCAGCGCTACCTTGCCCTCAATAGACATAAGCATACCTCCTAGCCATAGCCGACCGATTAATCTAACCCTCGCTCTGCAACGGTTTTCCGGTATGATAAGCCCAGCCATGACACTGGGCCACGGTCGTCCCCTCCGCGTCCGTCACTTTCATGCGGTAGAATCCCATTTTGCCTGCGCGTGTCACCAACTCGACCTCGGCGGTCATCTCACCTTCCGTCTTCGGGGCTGCCAGGAAGTCGATCCCCACCGAAAGCGCCATCGCCCGGCTCCCGAATGAATTGGCGGCCGCCCCGAAGGCAACGTCCGCGAGGGAGAAAATGACCCCCCCGTGTATCATGCCCATGAAGTTCAGGTGGCCTTCCTCAAGCCGCATGGCGACCCTGGCCCATCCCGGCTTGATCTCGATCAACTCGGCGCCGATGCGATCCGCATACGGGTCTTTCGCGATGATCTCCCGCGTTTCCCTTGCTACTCCCTCTTTCACACCTGATCCCCTTTTACCACATGTATATCAAAGCCTGCTTCTATGCCCCCGGCGCGAGGCTGAGCCACCGTTGCGTTCTTACGCCTTATATCCATAAGCCGACGTCATGGCAATCGCCTCCTTGCTGCGATTGTATCTCCGTCGTTGTACTAAAAACTGCCGCAATATGGAAACTCAAATACTGAAATACGTTTACTAGTTTAGGCAATTCAAGCATCCCCGCTTCTTCCTGTCAAGATGGTAACGATTTCACCTTTCCGCCATACGTTCCATTGGACATGGCGCTCCTGCGGGAACGTCTTTCCGCCCAGGTTGGCTTACCCGTCGCCTGGTGCCGTCTATCCCCTGTGGGAGACCGTTTGCCGCAAGGTTCCCGCCACCGCATCAAGCCCCTATCCGCGTTCGGTTTTCCGCTTCCCTGCCATCCTTCGCCACGATCCCTTCCATGAGGATCTTCATGAAGGCCGTATATACCTCGTCGAGACTGAGACCGCTCTCGATCAAAAGGTAGGGGCTGCTGGACAGATCAACGATACCCTGCACCATATAAGCGAACACCACGGGGTTGACGTCGGAGCGGAACTCCCCGCTTTTCGCGCCCTCCTCGATGATGCGGGTGAGGCCTCCGACTATCTTACGATAGAAATCGCCATATACTTCGAACACGTCGGGAAAGAGGGTCTCCACCTCCTTCACCAGGGAAGGCTTGATATGGGATACCTCGTCCACGATATGCTTGCCCATGAGGTAGAGCTTGCCCATGGCATCCTCTTCCAGCTCAAGGATCTCCTGCATGCGCCTGAGGATCTTACCCGCCCTGCGGTTTAGGGCTGTCGTGAAGAGCTCGTCCTTGGACGGAAAGTATTCGTATATGGTCTTCTTGCTCATGCGCAGTCTCTGCGAGAGCTCATCCATGTTGAAGCGGCGGTATCCTACCTCGAAGGCATATTGCTCCGCCTCTTCCAGGATCTTTCTTGACCTCTCGTCTCCCGTCACCGCATACACCTTGCTCTGCCGAAAACTCGCTTCCCAGCGTTTTCAGCTTAGCCGCCTTCATCCATTCTTTCAACAATCCCACGCAGCCAACGCATCTCCTCGCGGTATGCTGATTGTTCGTGGGCTAGAATATCCAGGCTTATGCCATGCGCAAGGCCTTGCATAATATCGTTCTCCTTGCGCAATCGTCTCAACTGGGCTTTCAAGTAAGCGAGGCGCGATCGCAACGCCTCCTTCGCCTCCTCTTGGTCCAGAAGACCTATAAAGGCAAGCCCCACCGGCATGTCGAAGCGCAGAGGCTCCTGGCTCGCGAGGAGGGAGTAAACGTTGTCCTTGAGTCTTTCCTCCCCCACGGCGGTGATGGCGTAGACGCGCTTCTCGGGCATGTTCCCCTCCCGCTCCGTCCAGGAAGTCAGGCAGCCCTCCCCTTGCAAGCGGGCGAGGGCTTTGTATACCGCCACCTTGCTGGCGCGCGTCCAGCGCAGCATGCCTCTCTCGTCCATCTCACGCCCGAGGTCGTAACCGTGCCTCTCCCCCTCCGCAAGCAATCCCAGGGCCATGGTCGCCACCCTCGAGACCATGCATCCCCACCTCCTTATAGTTAACTCATTACTATTAAATAGTTAACTATATTATATGCCATGTCCTTCTTTTACCGCTGCTGCCGCGAAACGTGCCCTTCCGGCCGCCTGCGCCGATCAATGCGGAGGGGGGATCTCCAGCTTTCCATCGGCTATGCGTGTGAGGCGGTTCACCACCTCACCGCAGAGCATGCGCAATTCGAAGGCGTTGAGGTAATTGGTGGCCGATACATCGAACAATATGCGGGCATTGGGCTCGAACTCCTCATCTCCCAGCCAGATGATAAACAGGAGAGGAAGGCGGGGAAAGGTGTTCACCACCATGCCCAGGTCTCCCTGGTCTACCTCCCGGCCGCCCAACGCCTCACACGCGGCGCGCATGCCCTCAAGGTCCCCTCCAAACCTCCGGCACACCCTGTCCTCGACCGTGTCCGAGAAGCTCTTGGTGTAAAACAGCCCGTCTTTGAGCTCGCGGTACGGCACCCATCGGTTGGCGAGCGGAATAGCCCTGGCGTTGGCCACGTATAGTACGGCCAGGAGTTTGATCACGTAGGTATCGAGGAACTCCGGAGCCTGGAAGAACAGGTCGGGATGGCTTAGGTGCATCTCCCACTGCATGAGGGAAAGCCTTAACTCTCCGTTCTCAAAAGGTATGCCTGCCCTTTCCGCGACCTCCGCGGGATCGCTCTCCCTCAGGGCACTACTCGGTTCCGCGAAAGGGTCCTGTACCTTGTCGCGGTCCTTATTCGTCATCTCTCCGTATCCTTCCAGTGCCTTCCCGGCTATTCTTCACCGCCCTCAAGCCCGGACGCCAAGTTGCGGGCCTGCAGTCCCGCAGCGGGCCGGGCCGACCTGGCGGGGTTCAGCTTACGGAGGTCCACGAACTCCTTCCCAGCCATCCTGACATCGCTAGACGGCTTCAGCTGCCCGCCCACCTCTAAGCCCCGGTAGACCAGGTTTACACTGTGCCGCGAGCCGTCCGGGAAGATGGTCTCGCTTACGCACAGCAGTTTTCCCACCTGCGCTCTCGGCCCTCTTTCCTCCGTGATCTCCCCGGATAAAGCCTCGGTCATATTACCCCCCTGCACTATTGCTGTAGGGCGGAGGCCCGCCACAGGCATGCATCTCAACTAAGCAGCGTATTCACCAGCCCTCTTACCCGCGTAGGGACCAGGCGGGACAGCTTGTCGGCCCAGTCCAGCAGGACTTCCTCCGGGTATCCCTTGGCGCCGCGGTAGGCCGGGTCCAGGGTGTTCTCCGAGCGGAACTGCTGCAGGATGAACACCCTCGCGCCGGCGGCCCTCTCTGCCAGGAACTCGAGGTCCTCCAACCCCACCAGTCCCGGTACCACCGTGCAGCGGAACTCGTGCTCCACGGCGCTGCCTATGACCGCGTCGACGGACTCCCCGATGGACAATGGATCGACCGGTCTCCGTACCACCGTGGGATATCTCTCGAACGATGTCTTGAGGTCCATGGCCACGAAGTCCACGAGCCCGCGCGAGAGTATCTCCGCGAGCAGCCGCGGCCGCGAGCCATTGGTGTCTATTTTCACCGCCATGCCCAGCCCTTGCAGTTTCTCGCACAGCAGCGGCAGGTCGGCATGGATGGTCGGCTCTCCTCCAGTGATGGAGACCCCGTCTATCCACCCGGAACGCTCGCTCAGGAAGAAGGCCAGGTCTTCCCAATCGATGCTGTCCGAAAAACCCTCCGTCTCCAGCAGCTCCGGGTTGTGGCAATAAGGACAACTAAAATCACAACCCCCCAGGAAGAGCACGGTGCAGATCTTCCCGGGCCAATCCAACATGCTGGAGGGCAGGAGGCCCCTCATGTTATGGAGGCAAGACATGTCAGTTGATATGCTCTGCTACGTCCTTAGGGGTCGGTACGGAGCAGCGCCAGGCGAATACCTCGCTCCCACTCTCGTCGACGACCACTATCGACGGGGTACATAAGACGCTGTAGTAGGCGGCCTCCGCCAATCCATCCGCTTGCTCGACGTCGTATACCTCCGTAGCGGGAAAGTTGTTGGCGATCTCCTTAGCCGCTGGGCACTTTTGACAATCCTGCTTCACGAAGACCTTCAAATGCTGCACGGTCCAAACCCCCTCTCAGATCAGTCCTTACGCGGTCCTTCAGCTCTCCCACCTTCCCCTTGTTCCAGGTGGTGACCTTGGAGAAATAGCCTACTATACGGGTGATGCCATAGACGTTATCCGAATCGCAGTTCGGACACTCCTCATGTAAGCCGCGGTGGGTGCTCTTGCAGTCGTTGCACACCGTGAACTCCGGGGAGAAAGCTATCTGTGACGATTGGGTGTTGCGGAAGGTCTTGATGACGAAGTTCTTGATGGACTCGGGATCCGGCTGGTTCTCGCCCAGCCAGACATGGCAAATGGCCCCCGCCTCGATGAGGGGGTGAAAGAGGCTCTGCTTCTGCACCCTCTCTATGTAGTCGAGGTCCGCCTCCACGTTGAGATGTACGCTGTTGGTGTAGTAGAACTCATCCCTCTCCAGGTCGCCCTTGAGAACCTGCACGGCCTGGGCGGGATAATACTTGGTATCCAGCTTGGCCAGGCGGTAGCCGCTGGACTCCGCCGGTGACTCCTCCAGCACGAGGTTTATCCCGTACTGTTCAGACAGGCGCTTGCAGGTCAGGTTCATATTGGCGACCACCTTGAGCCCGAACTTCAACGCCTCCTGGGACTGGTGGAGCTCCATACCGGTATGGTACTGCACCATCTCGTTGAGTCCGAGCAGTCCGGCCAGGTAGGTCAGGCGCTCCAGCCTGAGGTAGGGCTCGCCGTCCTTGGCATCGCAAAGAACGGAGAGAGGGCCGTTTACCCCTTGGGCGAGCAGGCCGGCGATGAACGCCTTCTTCTGTATGTGGGCCTTCGCCACCATCTCCAAGGCCTTCTCCAGCTCGTGAAAGAGGACCTCGTCCGACCCATTGGCTTTGTAGGCGATGCGCGGCAGATTGACGGTGATGTTCTGGAGGGCGGAAAAACGCATCCTCTCGGGGGTCATGACCTCCAGCAGGTCCTGTTCTTTGAGCTTCAACTTCAGACGGCAGCACTGGGAGACGGTTATCTCGTCGCCGCGGTCGAAGACGAAGTAAGTGATACCCTGCCGCGATGCCACCCTGCAGGCCAGGTCCATGAACTCCTCGTGGCCTTCGGCACGGAAGAAATCATCGCTGATATGGAGCAGGGGCTTGGGAAACACGAAGGTCTTGCCCATGGCGTCCCCCTCCAGGTACACCTCGAAGAGGGCCTTGAGGAAGGTCTGGGCCTCCTTCTCGTAGTCCTTGTAGGTCTTACCGGTATAAACTCCCCCCGGGCCGATGGCCGGGGCGTCCCGGAAATGGCGCGGGATGTTCCAGTAGAGGTTGAAATCGGTGAACACCACCTGGCTTCCCCGCGCGCCGGCCAGCTGATTGAACTCGTAGATGAGCATCTGCGCCAGCTGCTTGATGCGGTCGTAACCCAGCCCCACCATGTAGGGGGCGAAGAACATGTTCACCGCCTCCCAGCCGATGGCACCCGCGTAGTGGGACTGCAGGGTTGCTGCCATCTTCACCATATGGCCGATGAGCACCTCGGGGTGCTTGGCCGGCCGTGAGGTGCTGGTGATGTTGGGCAATGAGATGCCGTACTTCTTTATGTAGTCCAGGCTGTGCCCGCCGCAGTTATGGGAATAGATGCCGTTCGCGATCAGCGTGCCGCTCTCGGTGGTGACGTCGTAGATATAGACGTCCAGCACATCGACCGGCTCGGCCATGACCACCCGGGTGCGCTGCGCCGCCGGCGCCGACACCCCTTTTCTACTCTCGCGGCCGCGGCGCACCCGCGCACCCGAAGACGCCTGCGCGGCCTGGGATACCAGTTCCTGCAGCCTCTGGTGGGCGACGAATATGTCCTCGGCGTTGAAGCGGAACTTGAAGGAGGTGGCGTTGGCCTCGACCAGGTGGGTGATGTTGATCTCCTCAAATCCCCTCGCCCTTCTCTCTTCCACCTCGATGGTCTCCAGCTCCTCCCCCACCTTTACCAGGGAGGCAGGCTTGGTATCCTCGGTGGTGATGACCGGGTGGTCGTGGGTCACCACACAATACTTGCCGTCGGAGGTGGCCAGGAAGACCATCCCTTTCCCCAGCCGGTCCTTCTTCACCACGCGCTTGATCTCCGTCCAGTTTCCACCACGGTCCAGCATCTCCAGCACCCCGGGGTGTTTCACCCGCACCGTCGGCTCCGGCCGGGTCTCCCCCGGGAGGAGATGGTAGAGCTGCTCCATGGTGGTGGTGAAGACCAGGTGCGAGCCCTTGACCCTCCAGTGCACCACCGTGTCGCCGAGGTAGGAATAAGGACGGATGATAAAGCCCAGGTCGTGCAGGTGGATATCGCCGACCATGTGGGCCCGGGCGATATCCTCTGTGAAGACGTTGCGCAGGGCGAACTCCTTGAGGATGGCCTCCGCCAGCGTCAGGTTGATGGACTCCGGGTTGTGGGTGGTGTTGGAGTTCTCCTTGTTCGCGCTGGTGATGATCTGCTCCACGTCGTACATGGGGAGGCCCACGTGCGAATGCTTCTTGTGCATGGTGCCCAGACCGCGCTCCAGCAGCTCCAGGTCGACCAACTCTCGGATGATGGAGGTGGTCACCGTGTTCATCCGCCCCTGTATTATCCTCTCCTCCACCCGATCCGCGATCTCCTGGGCAAGATCCGCGCTGGCGTTGGTCTCGAGGATGAGCGAGTTGACGATCTTGCTCTTATCCCAGAGGTTTATCTCTTCCTTGGATGAGGTGCTCACCAGGAGCGCTATATCGGTGGCGTCTTCCGCCCTCTCTTTCCTCCTCAAAACCCTTATATTGCTGGCAGCTGACACTTCATTCCCCCCTCTCTGGCGCGAAACAGCCTACTTGTCTTCCTTTTTTTCCAGCAGCTGCCCCAGCTCGCTTTGAAACTCCGTGATGTCTTTGAAATCTTTGTAAACCGAGGCGAATCGGAGGTAGGCGACCTCGTCCATCTCCTTCAATTTTTTAAGCACCGCCATCCCTATTAAGCTGGCGGGTATCTCCTTCTTTCCCTCCGCCCTGAGCTCGGCCTCTATCTCGGAGGTCACATCCTCTATCTGCTGGCTGGTCACGGGCCTTTTCTCGAAGGCCTTGCGCAACCCGACCAGGATCTTCTCTCGCCTGTAAGGTTCCTTGTCACCGTTGCTCTTTACCACCGTCACCGGGAACTGCTCGAACCTCTCGAAGGTCGTGAACCTCCTCTTGCAGTTCTTGCATTCCCTTCGCCGCCTGATGACGTGCCCGTTGTCCGCACTTCGCGAGT
>Ga0315295_10003353_pt1 | contig 13636 bp, 12 predicted proteins | sample YL17G14_0_MG_FD_204453 | JGI IMG/M metagenome (GOLD analysis project Ga0315295, IMG submission 204453) | Sediment microbial communities from Yellowstone Lake, YNP, Wyoming, USA - YL17G14_0 | ecosystem: Environmental > Aquatic > Freshwater > Lake > Sediment | place: USA: Wyoming | collected...
ACACGCAGCTTTCAAGAAGTGATTCACGAGAAAGACCTGGTAGCACTTTTGAATATCAAAAAGCAGATGCTTTATCGACTAAGGAAGCAAGGATTCCCCTGCGTGGTACTTTCAAAGACCCATCGAGTTTACTTGGTTGAGAGCGTCCTGACCTGGCTAGAAAGTAAATTGACGAAGGAAGGGGGTTAGACTTCGCTAAAAGTGTTACAGGGCGATAGCATGGTGCTATCACCGTATCATCCCATGCTATCACCAGACGACACCAGAGAAGACATTCTAAAACCACGTAGGTAACTATGCCTTTTATTCAAAACAGGGGTTTTGGGTAAAAAACACACCCTTTCAACCAGATGAGAGTGAAGCAGTAAAGGCTGAGTCGGTTATCTATGCAAAGGCTAGGCTGGGAGAGGTGTTAAAAAATATCGAAACTTCTCATGGCGGAAGTATCGATGGTAGGCGTGGCAGTCAAAATGCTATTTGGCAGATTTAAGATTTACCGCCACCGGTAAAATAATAGGCAATTTTTTGGGCACAAAATGGGCACAGTGGGTAAATTTCCAACGAAAGAACAAGAAGTTAGAAAGACGCAGGGGATAGGTAATCCCTCGTCACTAGTTAAAAAGCGTCTTTATTCCATCCCTGAAGCTGCTGAATACCTGGGTAGGAGTGTCTGGTCTGTGCGTGAATTGATATGGGGCGGTAAGCTACCTTGCATCAAAGCAGGTAGAAGGATTCACCTGGATATTTTTGACATCAATCAGTGGATTGAAAGAAACAAGGTGAAAAATGTTTTGTGATTCCCCTCACTTTTTCCTTGATTTATTATGTGTCCGATGGTAACATGATAGTTATGGAAGGCAAGGAACTGAAAAACTGGCGTGATATACACAACCTAACTCAGTTAGAACTTTCTCAGTATCTTAAGGTTGAGCGAGTAACTGTTGCTAGGTGGGAAGTAGGAATAAGGGCTATTCCACCATTTCTTTTCCTTGCCTTGGAAGCACTAGAGAATCGTTTAAAGGAAGGAGGTGAGAGGGCTCAAACCAAAATAAGGAAAACTAAATCAAGAGGAAAGGAGGTGAAACGATATGGGAAGTTTTTACCAAAGAGGTAGTACTTGGTGGATTAAGTACTATCGAAATGGCAAGCCTTACAGGGAGAGCACACGATCCGAGAGTGAGACTTATGCCAGGAAGCTCCTTAAACTCAGAGAAGGGGAGATAACACAGGGAAAGATTCCATCACTGAAGGTTGAGAAACTGCGGTTTGAAGAACTTGCTTTTGACTTGATCAATGATTACAAGGTCAATGGCAGAAAGTCCCTGGAGAGAGCAAATAGGAGTGTTAAGCACCTGAAGAAATTCTTTGAGGGGATAAGGGTAGTAGATATAACTACGGATAGGATAAACGTGTATATTGCTCAAAGGCTTGAAGAAGGCACAAGCAATGCGAGTATTAACCGTGAGTTATCAGCACTCAAAAGGATGTTTTCTCTAGGTGCCAAGATGACACCACCTAAAGTGATGCGGATTCCCTATATTCCCCACCTTAAGGAAAACAATGTGAGGACAGGCTATTTCGAGTACAGTGAGTTTATAGCCTTGAGGAATGCTCTTCCCCAATACCTAAAGCCTGTTGCTACTATGGCTTACTACACAGGGATGCGGAAAGAGGAAATTCTTTCCATCCTATGGACTCAGGTTAATTTAGAGGAAGGAAAGATAACTCTTGACGCCGGTACTACCAAGAATGATGAATCAAGGGTTATCTACATGGATGGAGAGCTTTTAGATGTACTATCTTTCCAGAGGAAGATAAGGGACAACCTTTATCAGGATTGTCATTTTGTTTTCTTCAGGGAAGGAAAGAGAATTAATGATTTCAGAGCTGCCTGGAAAAAAGCCTGTAAAGAAGTTGGACTTGAAGGCAAGATTTTTCATGACTTCAGAAGAACGGCGGTAAGGGATATGATAAGGGCTGGTGTCCCTGAGAAGGTAACAATGAAGATATCAGGACATAAAACAAGGTCTGTCTTTGACCGTTACAACATAGTCAATGAAACAGACCTTAAAAAAGCTGCAATGTGCCTCACCCAGTACCATGATGAAAATCATGGGCACAATTTGGGCACAATTAGCATTTCAAGGAGGTTGAGAGCAAATGAAAGAAACTTCTAAGTTATTGAAAAACCTGGTGCCGGCGGAGAGGATCGAACTCTCATGGGCTTGTGGCCCGCGGGATTTTGAGTCCCGTGCGTCTACCAGTTTCACCACGCCGGCACGAGGATTAAGATACTGTATTATACACATAATTTCAAATGAAAAAATCCAAAGTTCAAAGTAAACCCAAATAAGGCCGTCCTCTCTTCAAGATCATAAAGCTTTTCATCACGTGACCTCTAGGTTTCATTTGTCATTTGTAACCTGTCATCATCACTCTTTTTTAAAAACCATTATTACAACTTGAGCAGATAGTGATTAGTTGTAAAAATGTAAAATTATCCTAGGTATTCACCCACGATAACTCAACTCAATTGCCTCAAGCCTCTTAATCTCATCTCTCAGCTCTGCTGCTCGCTCAAATTCTAGCTCTTCTGCTGCTACTCGCATCTCCTTCTGCAACTTCTCAATCCTTCGAGGAATCTCATCTAAAGCAATGTACCCTCCCTCTTCCTCTGCGGCAAGAGAGAGCGTATAGTAATCGGCTTCATAGATAGAACCTAAGATATCCTGTATCGATTTCTTGATGGTCTCCGGGGTTATCCCATGCTGCTGGTTGAATTTTTCCTGCAATCGCCTGCGGCGGTTAGTTTCATCGATGGTTCTCTTCATTGACTGGGTAACGTTATCCGCATACATGAGTACCCTCCCCGCCACATTGCGCGCCGTCCGACCACAGGTCTGAATGAGTGACCTCTCCGACCTTAAGAACCCCTCCTTGTCTGCATCCAGGATGGCAACTAAAGAAACTTCCGGCAGATCCAGCCCCTCCCGTAAAAGGTTAATCCCAATGAGCACATCAAATACGCCCAGACGTAAGTCTCTTATAATCTCGACCCGCTCCAACGTGTTGATATCTGAGTGGAGATATTTTACCTTTATACCAAGATCAGCATAATAGTCAGTGAGATCTTCTGCCATGCGCTTGGTGAGCGTGGTCACCAGTGTTCTCTCTCTTCTCTCAATCTGTGTTTTCAGCTCACCCAAGAGGTCATCTACCTGATGAGTGGCAGGTCGTACCTCAATCTGAGGATCAACTAATCCAGTGGGCCTGATAACCTGCTCAACTACTTTTTTATGGCTCTTCTCAATCTCATACGCCCCTGGAGTTGCCGATACATAGATTACCTGGTTTGCCTGATGTTCAAACTCTTCAAACTTGAGGGGTCGATTGTCAAGGGCAGAGGGGAGACGAAATCCATATTCTACCAAGGTTTCCTTCCGTGAGCGGTCTCCCCGATACATCCCGTAGAGTTGAGGGACGGTGATATGGCTCTCATCAATGAAGAGAAGAAAATCAGGGGGAAAATAATTGAGTAGTACCGCCGGCGGCTCTCCCGCTTTCCGGCCATCCAGATGGCGAGAGTAATTCTCTATACCTGTGCAGTAGCCTATTTCCTCCAGCATCTCTAAATCGAAGCTGGTTCTCTCCCTAAGTCGCTGGGCCTCGAGTAACTTATTCTGGGAGATGAGCTCTTCTAACCTCTCCTTGAGTTCTTCTCGTATTGCTCTGATGGCGGCTTCCAATTTCTCTTTCCCCGTGACGTAGTGGCTGTTAGGGTAAATAGAAACTTTGTTGAGCTTTCCCATCACCTTTCCTCTCAAAGGGTCAATCTCTGATATTACCTCTATGGTATCGCCAAAAAATTCTACCCGTATCGCCCGATCTTCTTCATAGGCAGGAAAGATTTCAATCACCTCCCCCCTCACGCGAAAGGTACCTCGTGAAAAGTCATAGTCATTCCTCTCATACTGTATCTCCACCAGCTTCTTGAGCATCTCATCCCTTGAAACCTCCACCTGATCTTGAAATAACACCAGCATGCCCTTATACTCTTCTGGTGAACCCAAACCATAGATGCAGGATACGCTCGCCACAATGATCACATCTCTCCTCTCCAAGAGGGAACGAGTAGCAGAATGGCGCATCTTATCAATCGCATCATTAATGGAGGCATCTTTGGCAATGTAGGTATCCGTCGCAGGCAGATACGCTTCAGGCTGGTAGTAGTCGTAGTAACTGATAAAAAACTCTACCGCATTATGGGGAAAGAGCTCCTTAAACTCTCCATAGAGTTGCGCTGCCAGGGTCTTATTGGGGGCAATCACCAAGGTAGGTTTCTGAATCCGCTCTACCACCTTGGCCATGGTAAAGGTTTTACCTGAACCGGTGACACCAAGGAGCACCTGGTGTTTCTCCCCCTTAAGTACTCCTCTACTCAGCTTCTCTATTGCCTGGGGTTGATCACCTTGCGGTTCAAAGGTGGTGACAATACTGAAAGGAGGCATAGTGGGCGGTGAGACGGGGTAAGGTTACGTACGAGTTATTTTACTTTCCAGATCGTTCCCTGGGAAGTATCTTCTAACAGGATGCCACGAGCGAGTAGCTCTTGTCTGATGAGATCAGCCTTCTTCCACTCCTTTTTCTCCCTCGCAATCCTTCTCTCCTCAATCCGTGCGAGGATCTCTTCTTCGCTCACACCAACCTGCTTCATCCCCTTTTCCTGTTTCTTGGTAAAATACTCCTCAGGATCACTGGTGAGAATACCCAGAATAGTTCCCATAGCGGTAATGGTTTTTGCCGCCTCATCACAGAGGGCAGAGGAGAAACCTATCTCATCTCCCTTTTTTGCTTGAGCCAATCCCCGGTTGAGTTCTCGGGTGATACGATGGAGCACCCCTAGGGCAAAGGCTGTATTAAAATCGTCGTCCATGGCCTCTTCAAACATCTCCGGTAAAGTCCTCACCTGACTGAGCACTGCTTCCTCACCTGGATGAGAAGATGAGCTTCCCCTACCCTTCATTTCCTTCAAATCTTTTAGCAACGCGTACAGCCGATCTAAAGCCATCTGGGCCTCATTAAGATTCTGATCTGAGAAATCTACAGGGCTGCGATAGTGGTGAGAGAGAAGAAAAACCCGAAGGGCTTCCGGATAATAGTGCTCGAGAATTTCTCGGATGGTAAAGATATTATCCAGCGATTTTGACATCTTTTCCTGATTGATGTTCACGAAGCCATTGTGTATCCAGTAACGGACAAAAGGTTTTCCCGTCGCACCCTCAGACTGAGCGATTTCATTCTCATGGTGGGGGAAGATCAGATCCGCTCCTCCCCCATGGATATCAAAGGTTTCTCCTAAAAGGTGATGACTCATTGCAGAACACTCGATGTGCCATCCAGGTCTGCCCTTTCCCCAAGGACTATCCCAGGCAGGTTCTCCGGGTTTGCTCGACTTCCATAAGGCAAAGTCCAGGGGATTCTTCTTTCGGTCATCCACTTCCACTCGAGCCCCTGCTTGCAGCTGCTCAATATCCTTCCCTGATAACCTCCCATAAGAGGCAAACCGACTGACCTCATAAAATACGTCACCCTCAATCACATAGCCATACCCATTCTCTATCAATCGTTGGATCAGTCTGATCATCTCTGGAATGTGTTCGGTTGCCCGAGGGGTGAAGGTAGGCATCTCAACCTTGAGTGCGCCCATGTCATGATCGTATTCTCTGATATACCGCTCGGCAATGGTTCTGGAATCAACCCCCTCTGCACGTGCCTTATTGATAATCTTATCATCAACATCGGTGTAATTCCTCACATAGGTTACCTCATACCCCTTATACCTTAAGTATCGCACCATCACATCAAACACCATCGCTGCCCGGGCATGTCCAATATGCGAAAAATCATAGGCGGTGACACCGCACACATACATACCCACCTTGCCCTCCTTAAGTGGGTGAAATTCCTCTTTGCTGTTGCTCAACGTGTTATAAATTCTAAGGGGCATCAGCCTTTTACCCTCTTCATGGTTAACTATTTATAAGATGATCAGTTAAGAATATATGGTTGCGAGTTTCTAATTTCAGTTTTTTAACACTCCTCGCTCGGAACTCAGCACTCATCACTATTTGCCATTCGCTCATTTCATAGGATCTCTACCAATGCCACCGCATAGGCGGCAATCCCTTCTCCCCTGCCGGCAAAACCCAACCCTTCGGTGGTGGTGGCTTTGATATTGATCTGCTCACTTCCAATCCCTACCGTTTCAGCAATGCCTCTTCTCATCTGAGAGATATAGGCTGAGAGCTTGGGTTCCTGAGCAACAATGGTTGCATCTATATTGTGTACCGTACCACCCTTACCATTCACCATGGTCGCTACTTTCCTAAGCAGTTCCACGCTTGAAATGTCTTTGAATCGGGAATCATGGTCAGGGAAATGAATCCCTACATCACCTAACGAGACCGCACCTAACAACGCATCACATACCGCATGTAAAAGAACATCAGCATCTGAGTACCCCTCGAGCCCTCTCACGAAAGGTACTTCTACCCCTCCTAAGAGTAATTTCCTTCCCTCAACCAATCTATGGACATCGTAACCATGGCCAATACGCAGTGCCATATTTCTCTCTTTACTAGGAAGATGTCGGAAGTATGATAGATAATGGGAAATGCAAAGTAACGCTTTTTTAACCCGATTGTCCGTTGATCGTTGTCAGTTGTAGAAAATTCTCACTGCTCATACACCCACTATAGTATCTATTCCTGGCTTTGAACTCCACCGTGTTAACTGTCAACTATCCTTTTCTTTAAAATTGCCTCGCCCATGACTAAATCACTGGGAGTAGTAATCTTAATATTATCATAAGAACCAGGTATGATTTTAACTTTCATGCCCAGCCTTTCCACTAAAGAGGCATCGTCCGTTCCATAAAATCCATCCTCATAGGCCTTCTCATAGGCCATTTTCAATATATCATATTTAAAAGTTTGGGGAGTTTGCACTGCCCACACCCTGCTCCGGTCAATAGTCTCTACCACCTCTGCCTCTTTTGAGACTATTTTAATAGTGTCCTTCACCGGTACCGCGGCTACGGTAGCCCCATAGTGGGCTGTTTCGTGAATTGCGTTCTCCACGATTCCTTGAGAAACGAAAGGACGCACACCATCATGGACCATAACCAGTCCATATTGTCCCTCCAAAGCCTTAAGTCCTTCCCATACTGAATCTTGTCGCTTGGCACCCCCCACCACAATCTTATTCACTTTCGTAAGCTTATAGGTTTCTACTATAGAGGTTCTAGAATACTCCAGATCACTGCTCGATACGATGAGTAGTACCTCCTTAATGAGTGAACACTGCTCAAATACGGTGAGGGTATGGACCAAAATCGGTTTTCCCTCCAAGGTAAGGTAGGGCTTCCTCTGGGTAGTCCCCATTCTGCTCCCACTGCCGGCCGCAGGTATTAACGCAACAACATTCATTAGTACCCCTAATGCAAGATACAAGTGTTACGACCACATTTTATTCTTTTTCCTACCTATGTATCATGGATAATGGATCCAGGTTACTTTTCTGCGCTCGTGAAATAATCCATTGGCTTCCCACCTTTTAACACCGTAAAGATCATCCTTCCCGCGGTGGTTTGAAGCACACTGGTAACCGTCACCTCAGCGTTTTTCCCCAGCAGCTTCCTTCCATTTTCAATGACTACCATGGTTCCATCATCAAGATAGGCAACGCCTTGACCCGACTCCTTCCCTTCACGCTGAATGTACACATTCATAACCTCTCCGGGCAACACCACAGGTCGTATCGAAGTTGCTAATTGGTTCACGTTGAGCACGGTAACTCCTTGAAGTTCAGCTACCTTATTGAGATTAAAATCATTGGTGATAATCCTTCCACCCATCTTCTTCGCCAATGCTACAAGCTTCGCATCGACTTCTTTTATTTTGGGAAAATCCTGATCAACAATCTTAACTTCCACATGCACCTGCTTCTGAATCCTATTCAGGATATCTAATCCCCTCTTTCCCCTCGCCCGCCTCAGTGAATCGGAAGAATCTGCAATATACACCAGTTCTTGAAGGATAAATTGGGGTATAACAAACGTTCCCTCAATAAACCCCGTTTCACAGATGTCTGCTATTCTACCATCAATAATAACACTTGTATCCAAAATTTTATAATTCTCAACAGGCGCTGCACTTTTTGCCGCTAGTTTACCAAAGATAATCTCCTCACCTTTTCTCACCCCTATGCCCAAGCCTAGAAAACCAGCAAAGCAATTGAGCAACACATAGATGAGAAAATTTGCTAAAGACTTCTCTGGATAGTAAAAGAGGAGAGCATAAGAAAAAAGGTTTGCGATTATCAACCCTGTAATAACACCAAGCACACCCCCCACTACTGTTTTTAAGGTAACATTCTTAACCCTCCGCTCAAGTAGAATCACCACCAGGGCAGTTACTACTCCCACCACTCCACCGAAAAGGGTAAAAACCATCAAATTGAATTTTTCCCAAAAAATAAAAGCGCCACCCACCAATCCAATAATGAGTACTACACACCTTAGCATCACCATCATAACTCTTTCTCACCTCCTTTCATTCAAACGTATCTCACCCCACCTATAGCACTATAACTACTAGACTCACACTTTCACCTGAATACAACTAGTAAACTACCTTTACAACAAGAAACTGTAGTCTGTGAACCTTCTCGCGATAATAAATTAACCCTTAGGGTTATCAAGGCACTAGGGAAGTGAATTCACACGTACGTTGTTTAAGGGGGAGAGTAATAGGTCAGGTTAAAGAAAGGCAGGGGGTTTAGAAGTCAAAAATCTTTCTTATTTCCTTCTCAATATTTTTTTCTGAACTTTTTTTAACTATAGAGAGTTCTTTAACTAGTAAATTTCTTGCGGTATCTAACATTCTCCGCTCGCCGAAAGAGAGGTCTTTATCCAACCTCATCAGGAACAGGTCCCGTAAAACCCCCGCAACTTCAAAAATCGATCCAGTCTTAATCTTTTCCAGGTACTCTCGATATCGCCTGTTCCAGGTCTGGGCATCAATCTCGATATTCTTTTTCTTTAAAATTTTATATACTTGTGAAACTTGTTTTTGAGAAATGACCTGTCTTAGTCCAACTGTCTCGGCGTTTTTAGTAGGGATCATAATAGTCATACCATTGCCCAGAACCCTTAAAACATAAAAAGTATGCTTATTCCCTGATATTTCTTTGCTCTCTATAGATTCTATGACTCCTACTCCATGTGTTGGATATACCGCCATATCCCCAACCTTAAACAATCTTTAACCCTCCTCCCTCTGATAAGAATAAATAAATTATAAGATACAACAGTATACTAAATTTCAGCTATTAAAGCAATGTATTTTTTGATGTTACAGAATTACTAACTAGTTGATTTTAAGTATTTTTATTGTTTTACTAAATTTTTTAAAAAATAGGTAGCTTGAGGGTAGATAAACTCCCTTATAATAGTAACATAGCAATAGACTGCTTTGCAATGTTCAAATAATCTGAAGGGAGTATACCCATATGCAGGGTAAAAAAGGTGGTTATGAGGAGTGCAATCACTATGGGAATTGAGAAAGAGAGCTCGCCTACATCTTTAATAGGCTCTTTCATATACATAATAACGGTAACCCTTAAATAATAATAAACGGCAACCAGGCTATTGAGAACACTGATAATGGTAAGCCAGATAAAACCCTGCTTAACCGCAGCGCTAAAAATATAGAATTTTCCAATAAATCCAGCCAAAGGAGGTATGCCAGCCAATGAGAACATAAAGACCGCCATCGCAGCTGAGAGAAATGGATACTTAAACCCCGCACCCGCGTAATCCGAGAGGTGAATGTTCTCCTCACCCCTTTTTCCGTAGAGAATCACCACGGTGAAAGCGCCCAGATTCATTAAGGTATAGGACATGAGATAGTAGATGATACTGGTGATAGCCAAATCCCCACCTGCAGTCACCGCCACCAAAATATAGCCTGCGTGAGCGATACTGGAGTACGCCAGCATCCTCTTAATATTCTCTTGCACGAGTGCAACCAAGTTACCTAAGCTCATTGTCAACACCGAGAGTATCCATAGAATCATAGCCCAATCAGCCCGGAGAGTTGAAAATGAGGTGAGAAATACCCTCAAGAAGGCAGAAAAGGCAGCAGCTTTAACTCCCACTGACATGAAGGCAGTAATAGAAGTTGGTGCCCCCTCATATACATCAGGTGTCCACATATGAAAAGGAACCAATGCAATCTTAAAACCAAACCCCACTAAAAGAAGGCCTACCGCAGCCAACAGTAGTGGGTTCGAGAGGAGCGATGGCGTATTTTCTATAAACCTCGCGATATCCGGTAACCTGGTGGTACCAGTTGCACCATAGATTAGTGCGATTCCATAAAGAAAAAAGGCACTGGAGAATGCCCCGAGGAGAAAATATTTTAAAGAAGACTCATTCGATTTTAGATTCGTTCTTAAAAACCCCACCAGCACATAAATGGAAACAGAGAGCGTTTCCAAACCGAGAAATACAATCATGAGATCATTGGCTTTCGCCATCAACATCATCCCTACGGTTGACAAAAGAACTAAGGTGTAGTACTCACCATAATTCACCCCCTCTTCTTTGATATAGTTGATGGAGATGAGGATGGTGATAAAGGAAGCGACAATAAAGAGGGAGTTAAAGAGGAGGGTAAATTTGTCAACCACGATCATACGGTTGAATGCATAGGTTGATACCCCCGTCTTCCACATGATGATTGAATACACCAAAGAAACCGCTAACCCCAGAAGGCCTAAGCACGCGAGAGTAGTCTTTTTATCTTCCGAGAGTATAAGATCGTACAATAGAATGACTAAGGCGGTGGCCGTTATCAGCAATTCTGGAAACAGAATTTTTAAATTGAGTATCGGGGGAATAATTGGCTCCATGGTCATTCTCCCTGTGAAACACCATCAAAATTGGCTAGATGCACGAGACTTCTTTCTGTGGCATTCCTCTTCCACGTTTTCAATTCAACCTGAGAGATGAGGTGTTTAACTGACGCATCCATTCGGGAGAGAAAAGGTTTGGGATATACGCCTATTTGAATAATAAAGAAGATAAGTGGTAAAAGGACTATAATCTCCCGCAGTGAAAGGTCGTTGAGTTTCTTATTCTCGTCTTTCGTTACCTCACCAAACATCACTCGCTGAAACATCCACAGCATATAGACGGCAGCAAGAATTACTCCCAGGGCAGCGAGCACCGCATACACCATGTGTGATTTGAATGTCCCCAGCAAAATGAGAAACTCTCCCACAAACCCGTTGAGACCTGGGAGTCCAATGGACGATAACGTCACAATCATAAAGAAGGTGGCATAGATGGGCATCACTTTGGAGAGCCCGCCAAACTCCTCTATCATGCGGGTGTGTCTGCGCTCATAGATCATACCTACGAGAAGGAAGAGGGCCCCTGTGGAAAACCCATGGTTGAGCATTTGCAGGATACCCCCCTCTAAACCCTGGATGTTGAGGGCAAAGATACCCAGCATGACAAACCCCAGGTGGCTCACGCTGGAGAAGGCAATCAGTCTCTTTAAGTCTTTCTGGACAATACAGACCATTGCCCCGTAGATAATGCCAATGATAGCTAAAATTGAGATCAAAGGTACGAACTGAAGGGTTGCCTCAGGAAAGAGCGGAAGGTTAAACCTTAAAAATCCGTAAGTCCCCATCTTCAAAAGGACTGCCGCCAGCAATACACTACCTACCGTAGGCGCCTCGGTGTGAGCATCAGGCAGCCAGGTATGAAAGGGAAACATAGGTACCTTAATGGCAAAGGCGAGGGCAAAGGCAAGAAATAGCCAGGTCTGCATACCCGCGGGAATGGAAAGCTGATAGAGCTTCTCCAGATCAAAGGTATAGATGCCGGTCACACTATAGTGATAGAAATAGAGGACCAGAATTGCCACTAACATGAGCAGGCTGCCAAACATGGTATAGATGAAGAACTTCACCGCCGCATAGATCCTGCGGGCGGGCGATCCCCACACCCCGATCAAGAGATACATGGGGATGAGCATAACCTCCCAGAAGATGTAGAAGAGGAAAAGATCAAGGGAAACAAACACACCAATCATTCCCAGCTCTAGAAAGAGCAGACAGATCATGAACCCCTTCACCTTCTCTTTAACATCGTTCCAGCAGGCAATAACCGAGATTACGGTGAAGAAGGTGGTGAGTAGTATCAGAAAAAGGCTGATACCATCAATACCTATATGGTAGTTAATGCCAGACTCTCTTATCCAGGGAACATTGGTAGTGAACTGAAACTCATGAGTGGTTACGTCGAAATCGCGATACAAGTTTAAAGAGATGAGGAAATTCACCAGTGCGGTAATAAAGGTGATACCTTTGATAAGGTTATGCTTCTCTTTATCTACCACTATGATGAGGAGGATCCCTAAAAGAGGCAAGAAGGTCACCACCGAGAGGATATCAAATTCAATGATACTCATTCTTTTCCCTACCCCCTTTTATCGCTTCATAATCAAGTAGAGGATAACCACTAACCCGATCAGGAGAGAAAGCGCATAGTGTTGGACAGAACCCGTCTGTAGCCGCCTTACCCCACTACTTACCCTTTTCACTACCCAGGCAGAACCATTCACCATGGCACCATCTATTACCCTATCATCAAAGAATTTCCATAAAAAGGTGGAAATGATGTTAACCGGTGTAACCACATAGGCAAAATAGATCTCATCGACATAATACTTGTGAGAGAGGAGATGGGAAAGCCCTTTAAATTGTTGAGCAACTCTTCCTGGGAGCTCCGGGCGCTTGAGGTAGAAATAGTAGGCGGTAAAAATACCCGCAAGCCCTATCCCCACAGAAACTGCCATCATCACCCACTCCAAGCCCGCAGGGTGGTGGAGCTCCTGAACACCATGAGAAGCTACCTCAGTAGCGAAGGCAATCCCTAAGGTCTCTTGAACCACCTGGACACCATGACCTCCCAGCACTGGTGAGAGGAAATCATGAAACTTATTCCATCCTTGAGCAATGAGAGAGGGAACGCCTACATAGCCTCCCACCACGGAGAGGATAGCTAGCATAATCAGGGGAATGGTCATTACCGCAGGGGATTCATGCAGATGGTGCACCACCTCTGGCTCCATTCTGGACTCTCCATAGAAGGTCATAAAGACTGCGCGAAACATATAAAAGGCGGTCATGAAGGCAGTAATGGCAGCGATGGCCCACAGCAAGGTGTTTGCCTGAAAAGCCTCCCATAAAATCTCATCCTTGCTGAAAAATCCCGCAGTGAAGGGAAATCCCGCAATCGCCAGACAGCCGATGAGAAAGGTCAGATAGGTAATAGGCAAGTGTGATCTTAAACTTCCCATCTTCCTCATGTCCAGTTCACCTGAGAGGGCGTGCATTACGCTTCCCGCACAGAGGAAGAGCAGGGCTTTAAAGAAGGCATGGGTCATCAGGTGGAAAATACCGGCGGTGAAGGCACCCACCCCGCAGGCTAAAAACATATACCCCAATTGGCTAATGGTAGAGTAGGCTAAGACTCTCTTAATGTCGTTAGTTACCATGG
>Ga0315295_10003354_pt1 | contig 13633 bp, 15 predicted proteins | sample YL17G14_0_MG_FD_204453 | JGI IMG/M metagenome (GOLD analysis project Ga0315295, IMG submission 204453) | Sediment microbial communities from Yellowstone Lake, YNP, Wyoming, USA - YL17G14_0 | ecosystem: Environmental > Aquatic > Freshwater > Lake > Sediment | place: USA: Wyoming | collected...
AACGAGCTACGCTCACGGGCCAGACGAATGTCACTAGACCTTCAAGGAAATAAGCTATACCCAGAGTCACCGTAATCAGCGCCAGTATCGGTTGGGCAATCAAAGGACGCAAAGTGAACCGCTCAATGGCCCAGCCCAGGAACATAGCAAAGAGAATAGTCAGCGGCAGTCCAAGCCAGTAGGGAAATTTGGCCTGGACCAGCATACCATATGTAAACCATGATGAAATCAATACCAATTGTCCCAGCGCCAGGTTGGCCACGCTGCTGGACTTCCAGATTAAGGCAAAACCCAGGGCTATAAGCGCATAGACCATGCCCACTGCCAAGCCGGTAATAGTATACTGAAGCAGTTCAGCCATTTAATTCACCTGCCTGACGTTGATAGCCGTGCTGACCACACCCTTTCTACCGTCTCTGTATGTTACGGTTGCCTCAACAGTCACGTTCTTTTTATCGCCGTACATGGCGTCAATCAAGTCCTTGTACCGCTGCTCCACAAAGTCTCGGCGCAGCTTTCTGGTCCGGGTAAGCTCAGCCTCATCAGCGTCGAATTCCTTATGAAGCAGGACAAATTTCCTGACCCTTGAACCCTCCGGCAAGTAGCTGTTCACCCGAATTAAGTCCTTCTGCACCAAATCGGCAACTTCTTTTTTCTGAGACAGGTCAACGAAGGTGGTATAGGAGATGCTGTGGCGCTCCGCCCATTTGCCCACCATGGCGAAATCCATATTAACTATGGCACCGACGAAGTCTCTGTCCTTGCCGCCCACAACCATGGCATCCTTTATGTACGGACTGAACCTGAGCCTGCCCTCGATATATTGAGGTGCGTACTTGGTACCGGAAGCCAACTCTCCCATGTGTTCCACGCGGTCCATAAATATCAAATGACCCTGGTCATTGATATTGACCGCGTCGCCGGTCCGGCACCATCCGTCTACTACCACCGCCGCTGTCTTCTCCGGGTCTTTAAAGTACTCTTTGAAAATACAATCACTTCTAACCAGCAGTTCCCCTTCATCAGTCACTCTGACTTCTACACCTGATGCCGGGCGGCCTACGCTCTGAAAATCAATCTCTCCCTTGCCGTGAGACGAGATAAAGCCGGCTTCGGTGCTGGCATAGTTCTGCCTCAGTTCAATGCCTATGGCATGTATTAAACGGAAGGTGTCCAGGCTGAGCACCGAGCTACCGGTAACGGCCAGCCTGGCTTTAACCAACCCCAGCCTGTCCTTGAGCGGTCGAAATAGAAATGCGTAAGCTATGCCGTGCAGCGCCCGCCAAAACAAGTCCGGTGTTTTGCCCTCAAAGCTCATATCAGCCATCTTATAGCCTACAGGCATGAACAGATTGTAGAAGAAGCGCTTTATGGGATTAGCATCGATTATTTTCACCTGGATTTCGCTGACCAGGCTTTCCCACTGGCGCGGCCCATATATGACGAAGTCGGGGCCTACCTCTCGAGTATCCTCGGCGATAGTCTCCGGCTCTTCGGGAAAGTTAAGCCTGGCGCCGGTCAGCAGATGCGGTACAGTGGCAAAAAAGCTGTCGCCCACCCAGGCCGGCGGAAAGTTGGAGACCAAATCATCGTTACCCGTAAACGGAAAACGGCCGACGAATCCCTGAGCGGTATTGATTAGCGCCTTGTGTGTAAGCACAGCTCCTTTGGGCAAGCCGGTGGTGCCTGAGGTATAGTAAATAAAGGCAACGTCATCTCCCTTCCCCTTCTTCACATTCTGCTCGAATAATTTCTTATGCTTTTTCTCGTATTCTGTGCCCAGCTTTATCACGTCGGCGAAGCTGATTAAGATGGAGTCGTCGTAGTTTTTCAGCCCTTTCGGGTCCCAGTAAATCACCTTCTTCAGTGAGGGCAACTCATCTTTAATCTCGAGGAACTTGTCGGTCTGCTCCTGGTCATTAACTATAGCAAACTTGGCGCCCGAGTGCTCGGCGACATATTTCACCTCAGAAGGTATAGCATCAACGAAAATCCCGGTGGCGATACCGCCGGCAGCTTGAGCCGCGAATTCTCCCCAGAACCATTCCGGCTCATTATCGCCGATGATGCAGACCACGTCCCCGGGCTTGAAGCCGAGGCTTATCAGTCCCAGGGAGAAGTATTTCACCTTTTCGTAGCAGTCTTTCCAGCTATACCGCTGCCAGATGCCGCGATGCTTCATGGACATGGCTATTCTCTGGCCCCAGTTTTCGTAGTTGCTCTCAATGAGCTGCGGTATTGTCTCTCTGTCTACCATAAACCCTTCGCCTTAATTCTGACTGTAAAGCATCCTTCATTTTTGTCTGTCATTGCGAGCCCTTCGTTAACCGTCATTCTCAATCCTTAAATTCCTGTCATTCTGAGCCCCCAACCCTTATAAATTCCCCAATGTAGCCACGACCTTTTAAGGTCGTGGTCACGAGGCTGAAGCCTCGTGGCTACATGTGTTTTCTCCATTATGTTTAGCCCTTCTTTCCGCTCATTCTGAGCCTGTCGAAGAATCCCACTCTTCCCTCGTTCCACTCGGGACGCCTCGCAATGACAATAGACATCCCCGCCATTTATGCTGAAGTATTTCTTTTTCTGCCCCCTGATATATTTATTTGAATTCATCACCGCTTCCACCCTTAACAAAAAGGCCTCCCGCCTGGGAGGCCTTCTGCTTTCTGTTCGATTTTATTCCTGCTCTCTAGTTTAGGCCAATGCTCTCCCAAGCTCGCCGGCAGGCATGCTAAAGAAAAAGAAGAAAAAGAAGTTAAAACTACGAGCCTGAGTCTGCATCTCGACCTTCACGAAAAAAGATAGTAGCACAGTAGATTCAGCCTGTCAATAGATTGCCTTTATTAATTTTGTCACCATTTTTTCCCTCTATTTCCCTCTCCCTCGACGGGAGAGGGCTAGGGTGAGGGTGAAAACCTATTACCAGTTCCTACTCCGTCTTCGGTGGTGCCGGATTTACCAGGCCGGCTGCCAGCGTGCTGGGCATGAAGTCGAACAGTTCATCTATTGTCCAGCCGCCTATTTTGACCAGCGCCTTCTCCTGCACCGGCTCCGAAAACAACGCTACCGTTCCCGTCTGAACAAAGAAAGTGCGACCGTTCACATTGGCGGCGGTGTCAGATGCCAGCCAGACGACCATGGGCGCGATGTCGTTGGGGTCCATTTTCTCTATCATGGCGATGGCGGCTTCCCTGCCCGCCTTCTTCCAGGCGGCTTTCAGTTCATCGCTTAACGTCATCCTGGTGCCGGCATTGGGCCTGATGGCGTTGCAGGTCACGCCGTATCTGCCCATGTCCCTGGCTACCTGCCGGGTGAAACCGACAATGCCCTCTTTGGCAGCGCCGTAATTCGCCTGACCGAAGGTCATCCCCAGTCCGGCGACGGAGGAGGTATTTATAATGCGCCCGCTCTTCTGCTCGCGGAAGAGCATACAGGCGAACTTGGTGGTAAAAAAGTGGCCGTAGAGATGCACTTTCATCACCAGGTCCCAGTCTTCCTCCGTCATGTTATACACCATCTTGTCGCGGAGAATGCCGGCATTGTTGACCAGTATGTCGAGCTTGCCAAATTTGTCGACGGCAGTTTTGATAATGTTCTCGCCGCCGGCCAGCGTGGTCACCGAGTCGTAGTTGGCTACGGCTTCTCCGCCCATCTTCTTGATTTCGTCTACCACCTTATCCGCTGCTGACGTGGAAGTGCCCGTACCGGCCACTGTACCTCCGAGGTCATTGACTACCACTTTGGCGCCTTCAGATGCCAGCGCCAGAGATTCACCCCGGCCGATGCCGCCACCGGCGCCCGTGACCACAGCTACTTTGCCCTTCAGTCTATCGCCCATTTTTTATGCTCCTTTTTAATTTATTTTACTCAATGATAAAATGGTCTAAGATTTGACAATAAGTATCGATATGAGAACGTCGATATAAATTATCACCCCTGCCGCCATCCAGATTATGGCAATAACTTGCACATCCCGCGCTTTTTGTTTCTTTTCATCTTCCGGTGCTCGAAAATATCTTCCTAAATAGAAAAGGGGTAGTCCGATACCTATCAATACTACCCCCATTGACCATAAAATCAATCTCATAGTATCCATTCTTATCCCCCTACCTGGAATCTCTAAATTTAACTGGTTAACTAAAAAACTAACTCCGGCCGGGCAGCATGACAGTAGCCGTACCCGGAGTCGTCACCTCGCCCTTACTGTTCTCAATCCAGATATCGCAGTCAACCAAATGCTTGTCGTCCTCGATATATTTTTTGGTGACCTTCCCCTTGCACTGCCAGGTCTCTCCCTCCTCAGGCGTCATCGGCGTCGCCATCTTGCGCGGCCAGTCCATCGCCCGATAGCTGCAGGAAAATTTCTTCAGCGTTCCCTGCTCACCCATCCAGTCGGTCATCAGCTGGACCAGCCACTGACGTTTCAAGGCACCGTGGACAATGGGGCTGCCTACTCCCTGAACAGCCGCAAAGGCGGCATCATAGTGAAGCGGATTGAAATCTCCCGAGGCGCCGGCCCATTTGACCAGCATCCGGGTGGTAGCTACTTTGGATAAAGGTATTACCTCACCACCTATCTCAATATTTTCCCAATATAGTTGTTTAGCCATATATTTCCTCCTCGACGCAATGGAGATTTAGCGATAAATGGCGGTAGCCCGCGCTTTAGCTACCAGTTCATCACTTTGATTATGATAAGCCGTCTCGATAATCACGAAAGCCATTTTGCCGGTCTTGCCTTCCCGTTCAGTGATGTCCTTAATCATCGATTTGGCTGATAAAACATCACCGGCGCGGACAGGCTGGAAAAACTCATACTCTATGCCCCCGTCGACCACCCGGCCAAAACCGGCTTTGGCCAGTGCAGCTCTCATATTCTCCGTTGCTTCAGGAGGGTCGCTGATATCAGTGGGTCGCTGGAAGGTCATGCCTCGGGGCAGATTGACCGGCCAGCCAAAGAAGCCGGGAGGCGCAATAATCGAACCGTATCTCGATTTCCCGGCATATTTTTCGTCCCAGTAAAGTAGATTCGGGTCGTCCACGGCATCAGCAAATCTCTTGATAGACCCCTTCTCCACTTCGCAGGCGACAACACCGATGCTTTTACCGATGAATTTGCTTATCTCTTCCGGCAGCATAATTACACCTCCCGCAGAAAATTGGAAGCGATTGCAATTGTATATTTGTGTTTGTCTGTTGTCAAAGACCTTTTAAGAATTTATGCTAGTTTATATACCTGAAGCAGGTATGGATTATGGTAGAATAAGGATATGGTTTGGAAGATCGTCAATACCATTTTCAAGGTATTGTTCTTTGTGACAGGGGGTACTGGTTTAATTCAAACATTTTTTAATACTCCCTTATCCAATATTGCATTTTGGAGGTTCACTTGGGGTCAAATAATTATTAGCATGTTTATAGTATCTGCTTTTTATGTTTATGGCGAATTGGCAATGTCCAATAGGCATCTCAGAAATGCCAAACCAGCAATTAAAATCTCAATCCCGCCCTATCCTAACAATTATTCTTTGGAAATTGAAAATATTGGCGGTGATGGCGAATTTAAAGCAGAGATTGAAGTAATAGAAGGCGCACAAAATCTTATGGAAAAAATCCTTCGATTCCCTGCCAATTGGGAGGATACAGGCCAGATACAAAGACCACTTCTAAGCCACGAGGCGAAAAGGATAAAAATAGCTCGTCTTGTTGATGGCGGTACTCATATCCAACTATGTTCCCGTAATTTGCAAAATAATAATGAGTATTATATTAAGGCTTATGGTGATATACCAAGTCCAGACCAAACACAAACACTCTCGGAGAAACAATCCTTTGCCCCTGTTAAAAGCCTATTTAAGTTGCAAATTGACCCCGACCCCAAATTTAAATTACAGGTTACTATTTTTGCTGTCGGTGGTCTGATAAGCGGAAAGCCATTCAATAGGGTATATAGTTTGAGCTTAAAGGGGCTAGAAATTGCTACACAATAAGCTCTTGATAAGTAAGATTGTTGGATTTAATTAGCTCCATCAATTTATCTTTGGATGAATATAGATTATCACAATTATTAAGTCGCCATTCCAATTCGTCAAGATAAGTTTTGTTATTGTGACCTGTCAGCTACATATGCCTCCCCACCGCTTCGGCAATGGACTTGAGCTCCGTCATCAATCGGGCGAAATCCGACGGGCTAAGCGATTGGAGGCCGTCCACCAGGGCTTCCTTGGGATTGGGGTGGGCTTCGATGAGCAGGCCGTCGGCACCGGCGGCTATAGCAGCTTTTGCCAGCGCCGGCACCAGAGAATAATGGCCCGCAGCATGGCTGGGGTCGACAACTAAAGGCAAGTGGCTGGATTTCTTAATTACCGGTATCGAGCCGATATCCAGGGAAAAACGAGTGCTGTCCTCGAAGGTCCTGATGCCCCGCTCGCACAGGATAACCCGGTCATTGCCACCGGCCAGCAGATAGTCGGCGGCAGTAAGCCATTCGGTGACTGTGGCCGATAAGCCTCGCTTCAGCAGAACAGGGCACTGGCTCTTGCCGATTTCGGTCAGCAGCGCATAGTTCTGCATATTCCTGGCACCGACCTGGAGTATATCAGCATACTGCGATACCATGGCGACATCATGAGGTGCCACCACCTCGGTGATTACCGGCATGCCGAATTGCTGCTTGGTCTGCTGCAACAATTCCAGACCAACCTCCTCCAATCCTTGAAAGGCAAAAGGTGAGGTGCGCGGTTTATAGGCGCCGCCTCGCAGAATGCAGGCTCCAGCCTCCTTTACCATCATGGCTGCCGCCATGATCTGCTTTTCGCCTTCAACGGCACAGGGGCCAGCCATGACCACGATGCGTTTACCACCGATTTGAACACCGTTAACGGAAACTACGGTGTTCTCCGGTTTGAACTCCCGAGCGGCGAGCTTGTAGGGTCTCATAATCCTGGTTACACGCTCCACGCCGGGTAGCACGGCAAAAATGTCAATAGGCAGCTGGCCGGTATTGGGGCCGAGCAGGGCGACGACCACCTTGTTGGTACCCAGATTCAACTGTACGCCCAGCCCCAGCTCCTTAGCCCGCTGCACGACGTCGTCTATCTCTACCTGAGGAGCACCGGTTCTCATTTCAACTATCATGGCTGTTTACCCCCTTTTATATAATGCATGCTACCCTTGTAGCCGTGACCCTTTAGGGTCATGGTGGCGAGGCTAAAGCCTCGCCGCTACATTTGCTTATAACAATCTCCTCATTAACTGTAGCCTCCCAAAAACATAAAGCCTCCCACGGGCGGGAGGCTCTTCTTGCTCTGGATGTTGTACTACTATTTTTTAGGTCGATGCCATCCCAGACCCGCGCCAAGGCGTGCCAAACCAAAAGCCAAAGAAAAACCAGCTATAGCTGCGAGTCAGGTTATGCATTTCGACCATGATGCCCAAAATGATAGCAGTTAACGTAAAAGTTTGTCAACCGGTTTTATGCGCTGGAAATATATATTAATACATGTAGCCACGAGGCTAAAGCTTCGTGGCCACGACCTTAAAAGGTCGGGGCTACATTAGGGGATGGCAAAGGTCGGGCTCAGAATGACAGATAACGAAGGGCTGGCAATGACAGGTAGTAGTAGAAGCGGCACTAGACCAGCGGAATGGTGGTGCCGGTAGCCTTGGCAATGAGCTTGCCGTCCTGGTTGGTCACCGTCATCTCAGAGATGCAGACCCGCCTGCCGGCTCTGACCACACGGCATTCGGCGATAAGCTCGTCTGTGACATCAGCGCTGGCGACAAAATGTATATTGAACTGCGAGGCCACGTTAAGGGTTATTACCGAGTTGGTACCGTAGGCGAAAGCCTGGTCAGCCACCGCCATGACTATGCCGCCGAAGACCAGGTTGTTAAAATTGAGATATTCGGGCTTCAGTTTGGCCGACACCCTGGCATAGCCTTCAGATAGCTCCAACAACTTCATGTCCAGGAAAGAGGCGATAGGCTCTCGCCCGGCTTTTGCCTTCAATGCAGCTACATTATCATCGGCATTACTTCCCGCGACGGTATTTGCCTGGGGCTTTGGTTTATCAGTTTTCTTATTCATAACATCTTAAATTTAGCCGCGACCTTTTGTGGTCACTTTCCACTGCGGGGCTAAAGCCCCGCAGCTACAGGGATCGTTTTTTACTGCGAGGCTAAAGCCTCGCCGCTACATGCAAATACCACCCTAACGCAGACCAAATTTTTTAGCTGCTTTTTTGAAGCCAGCCAGCGAACCCTTCAAGGTTTTGTTATCAACGCAATACGAAATGCGAAAATAGCCCGGCGTGCCGAAGCCCCGGCCAGGCACAACCAGCACATTCCACTGCCGCAGCTCGTTGACAAAGGCAACATCGTCCGCCACCGGGGACTTAGGAAACATATAGAAAGCTCCATGCGGCTTTACCACCGAGTAGCCCAGGTCAACAAGATTGCCGTATAAAAAATCCCTCTTCTTCTGGTAATCGGCTACCGAGACGGTGACATGCTGCAGGGTTTTTACCAGGTGCTGCATTAATGCCGGTGCATTGACAAACCCTAAAATCCGGTTACAGAAAATAAATCCGTTCACCAGCTCGTCGTGCTGGCTGCAATCCGGATGTATGGCGATAAAGCCGATGCGCTCACCGGGTAGCGCCAGGTCTTTGGAATGGGAATAAACAACTATGCTGTGACGGTGGTGATGAAAAACGGGCGGGTATGGTAATCCGTCAAATATAATTTTTCGATATGCTTCGTCACTTATAAGGTAAATCTGCGTCCCGTACTGCGCCTCTTTCCGGCGCAGTAATTCACCGAGCTGCATTACAAAGTCCCGACTATAGACAGCGCCTGTTGGGTTGTTGGGAGAATTGATAATGACGGCTTTTGTTTTAGTCGTAATAGCAGCTTCAAGAGCATCCAGCTTCGGTATAAATTGTTCATTTGTGGGCAAAACCTTAATAACCCCGCCATGATTGTCTATATAGTTGCCGAATTCCATAAAGTAAGGAGCGAAAACAATCACTTCATCCCCGGGATTCAGTATCGTCTTCAATACCACGTTCAAGCCGCCGGCAGCACCGCAGGTCATGACGATATCGTTGCCGCAGAATTTGATGCCGGTCTCGTGCGATAGCTGTACGGCAACGGCAGCCCTGGTATCCGGATAACCGGCATTTTCCATATATCTATGCATACCCGGTACGGGCTTTTTCATCAGCTTCTTCAATTCCTGATTAAACTCAGGCGGCGGCTCCATAACCGGATTCCCCAGAGACAGGTCGAAAACATCCTTCTCGCCGTAGCGCTTTTTAAGATTAGCCCCCTCTTCGAACATTCTCCGTATCCACGACCCCTCCATCATGCGTTTGCTGACATTATCTGACACCGGCACGAGACATCTCCTCCCTACCTTTATCAAAGGCAACCATGTTCATTTTTAGTATATTCGATGATAGCCGTTGACAAATGCAGTCTTTCCAGATTTTGATATCAATTGGCAGAAGTGATGAAACACAGCCCAGCATAATCATATTGAGCGTCCTGATATCGCCCAGCTCTTTGGCCTTGCTGGTTCCGTCAATAAAATAAAAACGTTCGGCCCACTGCCTCAAAATGTCCTCTATCTGCTTATCTCCGGGGTACTGCTGAGTCCCTGAGCTTACAGACAATGGCGGCGTTGTCTGATTATTCACAACGGCGACACTGCCCTCGCGCAGGTAATGGCTCCACCTGGCTGCCTCCAATTTCTCAAAAGCAACCAGGACATCAACCTGACCTTCTTTAATCAACGGCGACCACACTTTATCAGCTATACGCACATGACTTACGACACTGCCGCCTCGCTGTGCCATGCCCAGCGTATCCGTTTTCTTAACATCATATCCGGCAGCCAGAGCTACCTCACCCAATATATCGCTTGCCAGAACTATACCCTGCCCGCCTACACCCACCATAATCAAATCTTGCTTTTTCACTTCGACTCCCCGATAGCAGTCAATGGACCTATCGCCTTCTTGGGGCAAAGCTGCTCGCAGATAGTGCAGGCATCGCCGGCGCACAGAGTAGCATCGATATAGACCTGCTCATCGAGCTTCTGTATAGCCGGACACCCGATTTTCAGACAGGCCTCGCAGTCGTCGCATTTTTCTATGTCAACAGCCCTGTAGCCGGCGCGTTTCCGCAGCCGCACTGAGCAAGCTCCGCGGACTATTATGACCGAAAGCTCAGGATTATCCAGCGAACTCTTGACTGCGGCTCTAAGAGCTTTCATATCAAAGGCGTCAACCACCTTGACATCTCCAACTCCAATGCCTCGAACCAGCCGCTCTAACTCAACCATCTGGGTTTTTTTACCTTTCGCTGAAATGCCTGTCCCCGGATGGTCCTGGTGTCCGGTCATAGCCGTGGTACCGTTATCGAGTATTATAATTGTCACCCCCGCCTTGTTGTAAACGGCGTCCACCACGCCGGTAATGCCGGAATGGAGGAATGTGGAATCACCGATAACAGCTACCACCTTGGTATCAACGCCAGCTTTCTCCATTCCCAGAGCCTGGCCGATGCCCGCCCCCATGCAGGCGGTGGTATCCATGGCGCAAAGCGGCGGGTAAGTGGCTAGCGTGTAGCAGCCGATATCACCGGTGATAATCAATTTACCTTCTTTTTCTGATTTGCCTCTGGCATCGAGCAACTTAGACCGCTGCCCGATGGTGTTGAGCACGAAGAATATGCCGGCATGCGGACAGCCGCCGCATAGAACCGGCGGTCGCCCTGGCAACCCCTGGGGCAGTGCTGCTTTTCGGTGCGAAGGCTCGGCTAATAATCCAGCACGATAGCCAGCTTCTTCAACAATGCCAGTGTTGAGCTCGCCGATTCTGGGGATGAACTCCTTTCCCATGACCTTTATGCCCATTGCCTGGATATTTTCCTCAAGGAATGGGTCGAGCTCTTCGATAACGATTAGCCTGTCTACCTGTGCGGCGAACTGGCGGAGCGTATTTCGCGGCAGCGGATAAGTCATGCCCAGCTTAAGGAAAGAGGCCTTGGGAAAAGCCTCTCTGGCATACTGATAGGCAACGCCGCTGCTCACCACGCCAAGATGACGTTCTCCCCGGATTATCTGATTATAAGGAAAGGTCTCAGTATAGGTAGTCAGCTTGACTAAGCGCTCCTCTACTACCGGCCGTCGGAGACGGACATGAACCGGCAACATGACATACTTCTCAACGTCATGTTTGAAGCTTGCTGGCTTTGCCGGCGCCACCCGGCTCCGATTCGTCTCCACCACCGACTTAGAATGAGAAATGCGTGTGCTGGAGCGCACCAGCACCGGCGTATCGAACTGCTCGCTGATTTCAAAGGCAACTGCCATGAGGTCATAGGCTTCCTGGCTGTCGCTGGGCTCAAGCATGGGCACCTTAGCCAGTTTGGCATAGTGGCGCGTATCCTGCTCGTTCTGGGTGCTGAATACACCGGGATCATCAGCCACAATCACCACCAGCCCACCGTTAATGCCGGTTATCGATGCCGCCATAAACGGGTCGCTGGCCACATTCAGCCCCACCTGCTTCATGGATACCAGAGCTCTGACTCCCGCATAGGCGGCTCCCATGCCAAGCTCCATAGCCACCTTTTCATTCGTTGACCACTCGGCATATACCTCGTCGAAGCGAGCTATCGATTCAAGTATCTCGGTGCTTGGCGTACCGGGATAAGCCGCCGCCACCATGACACCAGCGTGATAGGCACCGAGGGCAAAGGCTTCATTTCCGGAGAGTAGTTTCTTCATCGATTTATCCGCTTAATTGGGAATGCAATGAATCAATTTAGCATTATGCCACGTAGCTAATCTAAATAGCAACCCGTGTTTTGTGGGAGTATATAGCAGCTAATATTTCCTCGTTTCCAACCCTTCCACTATATTCTGATATTTCTCATGTATGAGCATTCTATCAAACTCCCAGAACTCCTCCAGCATATCATCCTATTCTTTCTTGTTTAAATATTCAGCATTTGTATACTTCATACAAGTATCAATTCTCAGGCTACGCACTGAGCAACCTCATACGTTAGCTCTTCAATTTCCTAGTTCTTTGCCTGTTATAAAATAGTAAATCATCGATACAACCCCAAACAAGATTGGCATACACATAATTGAAACGAGTATAAGTAAGGCTATCAACATGATTCTATTTAGATTTTTTCTGCGGATTAGCCCCACAATACATGTAATTGCCCCTGCAAGAAATATGAAGACGCTAAACCAGTCTGTATCAATGCCGAAAAGCCCATACATAGGGATTACTAATGGGAAAGTGACTATACCAACTCCCATTATGATAAAGGACGCTGTTATTAGTTTGCCAAACTTTTTTATCATTTTCTTCATATCTTTAACTCTTAGCATCAATGCGGAACAAGAACTTCTCCAAGCATAAAAGCAAGAGGAAAAAGACTTATTAACATTGCTAAGTATACCCAAATGGTTCTCTCCTTACTCTTAACAATACTAAATATTCCTGTAATAAAAGATGCTAAACCAGCAAGCATTCCTATACCTCCCAACATTCCCAACAACTGAAATATTAGAATAGGAGTGTTAGTTGCGGTTTCATTTTCTTGGCATCTAAATACATAGCCAATTTGTGAAGCTGCAAATAGCACAATAAAAATGATGATGAGTCTTACTGACCATTTACCTGTACGTGTTTTTGGGGTTCCTTTTAAGGACGCTGTTATTAGTTTGCCAAACTTTTTTATCATTTTCTTCATTTCCAATTAACCTCCTTGCTTAAATATTTAAGAGCCGGATAGAAGAAGTGTTTGTCTTCCTTTTCAATATGTGCTTTATAAAAACCAACCAGCTTTCTTGCGTATGTGATTATATCTTTTAGAGATTCCGGATTGCCCTCGTGATAATTGTTCTTGGCATTGGCCAATGCAGAAACCGTCTTTCGAGCAGAAACATGCTCTGCCACCAGCTCGTTCATGATTCTTTGGTGCTCTTTAGAAAGACGTTTCTTGGCCAGCTCTCTAAAAAGAATATCCTCTTCTTTTCCATGATGCGTCCTGTCGGCATAGGTCCTAAAGAAGTCGACGGCAACCGTCAGCAATTCAACATTGACTTTATTTTTCTCGTTCATCTGTTTTAGTTCTTTAGTCAATGCAGCGACCATACGCTCGATAAGTCGGTGTTCTCTCATCAAGAGCCCAATTGGCTTCATATAGTCCTCCTCGTATCTTTCTCATAATAATACTAAAATAATTATGATACCACTACTTGCCGATTGAATATATTTGTCTGGTTTGCCTGCAGTTAATCCACTCGCACTATAATTTTTTGTTCGAAATCAATTATTGGTGCTACAATCTATGTAGCCTGGGCAAATATACAAGTTAGACGAAGAGGAGCAAACAAAGAATGAAAACAAAAACAATTCACCAGACAGTGACGTTTAAAGCGACTTCACATGACATATACGAGACACTTATGGATGCGAAAAAACACTCGCAACTTACCGGCTCCAAGGCCCAAATAAGTAAAAAAGTGGGCGCCAAATTCAGTATTTATGAGGGTGAAATCCAAGGTGTAAATCTTGAGCTGGTGCCCGACCGCAAGATTGTT
>Ga0315295_10003355_pt1 | contig 13632 bp, 11 predicted proteins | sample YL17G14_0_MG_FD_204453 | JGI IMG/M metagenome (GOLD analysis project Ga0315295, IMG submission 204453) | Sediment microbial communities from Yellowstone Lake, YNP, Wyoming, USA - YL17G14_0 | ecosystem: Environmental > Aquatic > Freshwater > Lake > Sediment | place: USA: Wyoming | collected...
GCTTCAGGGAGTTGCCCGGTTGATAGTGAATTTCCGCTGATCCAACTTCGGCCCCCTGGATTTCCCCGCCGGATAGAGAGGAACAGGCCCGCAAAGCCTGCAGGTGTTGGGGGCGTAACCCGGGTTTTTCTCGATTCGCCCGGATATGGGTCATATGGAGAGGGCTACGCAGCAGGGTGGCCAAGGCCACAGAATAACGCAGGAGAGTCCCGCTCCCGGAATATTTCGAGCCGTCGATTTCCAGCACGTGGACCCCCCGCCTCTTCTTTCCCCCGGTTCAACCTGATTCAGCCGCCGCCATTCCCGCCCCCCTTGCGTTGAAGGGTAATCATAACCGGACCCAGTTCTTTTTCCTGGAATACCCCCTGGGGGGGTGACTCCTGGGAGCCCGAAAGCTCCATTACCAAAGGCAAAGAAACGGGAATGCTGAAATGCCCGGCCATATCCTGGATTTGAATGGTCATTACCATTTCGGGAACACCATACGAGTCAAAGCCCGGATACCAGTATAAGTAACCGTCTATTTTCTGGCGGCCATCTTCCTTGATCCGGGTGTGGGAAACGGTCGTGGTCCCTCCCATGCCTCCTACTCTTAAATAAGCAACGATGGTTTTCATGTCCCCGTCTGGGTCGGATGCCTTCAGGTATATTCTCCAGGTATCCCCCTTTTTCATGGCCTTGGAGGCGAATGATTGTTCTATAACCGGGGGCGCTTTTCCGTATTTCAGCTCCTTTACTTCCAAGCTTTCAAAAGCGGTGCATCCCGTAAACAGCAACAGGGCCACTACCCCCCCCAAAAATTTTTTATTCATGGAATTTACCTCCGTAATTAGTTTCTATCCGGGTTTTTGGGGTGATCAGCAGAGCTGTCTTTTTTCCTTCCGGGAGAGCGAATAAAAACGTTTTTTTTGGGTTTCTCATCTTTTATAATATAAACATCCTCGTAGCAAGATCAACTCCAAAGTAGATTTAGATGCCAGCGAATTAGGTTGAGGTTTCATTTTTCTCCCAAACCGCGGGGGAAAGGGGGGGAGCGGTTTCTCCTTCTTGGGTGGTTTATAAAGCATTCCAAATTTACCAGAAAATGAGAAAGGAGGATAAATGGTTGCCGGGAATTTGAGGTCTTTTTGGATTTTCCCCGTAGTTTTTCTGGCCCTTGGCTTTGGGTGCGCAGGGTTTAAGGCGAAAATACCCATGGAAACCAAATCCGTTGACCCGGGAACTTCGGTAACCCGGGGGGAAGCCCGTTTTCAGCTCCTGGGTACGCCCATTTCTGCCGGGAAGCCTTTGCCCTCGGTAAACCTGGTGGACGCCATGACCATGAAGGACGTGGACCTTTCGAAAGAGAAAGGGGCGGTCTTTTTCCTCAGCATTGTTCCTTCTATCGACACCCCGGTCTGTGAGGAGCAGACCCATTACCTGGGGGAAGAGGGGGAAAAGCTGCCCAAAGAGATCCGGAGGATCACCATCAGCCGGGACACCCCTTTTGCCCAGAAGCGCTTCGCCAAGGAAGCCAAGCTGACCAACCTGCAATATTTGTCGGATTACAAGGAGGGAGAATTCGGCAAGGGCACGGGACTCCTGACCGAGAAGACCATGCTTCTGGCCCGCTCCGTCGTGCTGGTGGATAAAAAGGGGATCATCCGCTACATCCAGGTCGTTCCGGAGATCACCCGGCTGCCGGATATGGAGAAGGCGTTTCAGAAGGCGATGGAACTGAACAAAGAGTAATAATGGGGTGCAGGGTGCAGGGAAAGGCGAGAGGAAGCAGGAGTCAGGAATCAGGAACCAGGAATCAGGATCCAGGATCCTGGAAAATCATCTAAATAGAGGGGGAGGATGGGTGCAATACTAGGATCAAGTATTACCCATTTTTTTAGAGGGGGGATCCAAGGTGATCAACATCGAAGGAAAAAGCAGGTTGAAGCCGGAAGAATTGATGGTCCGGCTTAAAAAATATTTCGGAAAAGGAGGGCAGGGGCTGGAAGTCACTGAAGAGAACCCTTCCTGTATAACTTTTTCCGGGGGCGGCGGGTATGTGACCGCCACGGTCTGCGCAGAAGAAGGAAAAACCAAAGTCAACCTGGTGACCCAGGAATGGGAATACCAGGCCAAAGAATTCCTCTCCCAACTTCCGTGAATGAATGGGAGGCAGATGAACGCCTATTTTCGCAGAAAATTCAGATGGTAATAAAATGATCCGTAGTCAGGGGTCAGTCGTCCATTCAGCATGATTCATTGGTCATTGGTCAATGATCATTGGTCAATGTCCATTGCTCATTGCCCTTTGCTCCATGCTCTATGCCTTCTTCCAGCATCCGCAGTATACGTCCCACCACCGGGGTTTGTCAGTAACTTCTTGGAAAGAACAGAACCCCTTCTTTTCATGGCTGTAGAACTTCTCCTCCACGCAGGGCAGACCGGCGCAGAAGGATTGCAGCATGGGGTGGCTGTAAATCCGGTGGGCATTGAAGGCGATGGAAGGCGCGGCGCGGGTGATGGTGGTGGTGAAGATCAGGCTTCCCCCCGGTCGCAAAACCCGGACCATCTCGGAAAAGGCTTCCCGGTCGGCGGCGGGGTCAAACTCATCCCCGTACCTTCCCAGGCCGAAATGCTCCAGGGCGCAGAGGGAAACAACCAGGTCAAAAGAATCGTCGGGCAGGGTGAGCCTTTTGGCGTCGCAGGTCACGATGGTTTCATTCTCCACGGTGGGCCTTCGGGGACGGACATCGATGGTGGTGACGGCGGAATGGGCGAGCAACCCCAGGATGAAATGCCGGTACGAACCTACGTCCAAGATCTCCAGGGGCTCCGCCCTTCGGACATGAAAGGCGGCAAAGGCGCATTGATGATCGACAAAGTCCTGGGGATGCTCCCCGCTTTCAAAGAGGGGTTCCTGAAACACCTCGAATCCGCGCGGGTCTCGTTTCAGGGCTTCCCACTGTCGGTTATAAAGTTCCCTCGGATCCAACCCAAACTCCAAAAGACTTTTTGCCACAGAGGGCACAGAGTCCACAGAGAATGAAAGATTCCAAATCCTAAGCACCAAGCAAATGCCAATATTCAAATTCCAAACAGGAACATCCCGGCCATTGGTGACCGAATAATGAAAATCGTTTTGGAATGGTAATTTGGAATTTGAGCTTTTCTTTCTCTCTCTGTTCTCTGTGCCCTCTGTGGCTAATATAGATTTACCTTGTCCACTCGCTCCCGCCGAAGCCGCCGGTGCGGTGGGTGGCTCGCAGGTGATTGGGGGCTAGGATCTGAAGGTGCATCTCTCCGTGGGACATGATCCGGCCGTGGGGCACATCGGCCCAGCGTCCCCGCACCATGTTTCCTTCGATGTGACCCTGGAGAACATTGGTCCAACTGGCCCCTCCGTCCCCGCTCATCCCGCACCACCACAGTTCGTTTCCCACCTGGTGCAGGAAATAGCGACCACCGTCGTTGCCGTTCCACCGGCCGGTGAGGTTGACGGATGCCGGGGGGGTGACGGGCTGGCCCACCGGGGCGCTGCCATAACGCCAGATGGCGTTGTCCATGCCGATGACCAGGGAAATTCCCGAGTCGGTAACCGCGATCCGATGACCCCGGCCGCCCCCGGGAAGCAGATGCCAGGCGCCGCCCTCATGGTAATGAATTTGGTTGTCCGTCCCGATGACCCAGGGCCGTCCTCGGCCGTCCACGGCAATATCTATTCCCCGTCCGCCGCCCGGGAGCTGCACCCAGCCGCCTCCCGTACCCTGCCAGATCCCGTTGTCCATTCCGATGACGAAGGGAACCCCCTGGGGACTGACCGAGATGGCCTTGCCCCGGCCGCCTCCCGGGTATTCATGCCAGTTTGCTCCGTCAAAAGAATGAATCCCGTCATACATCCCGATGACCCAGGGCCGACCCGAGTTGTCGACCGCAATATCTTTTCCCCGGCCGCCGCCCGGGAGCTGCACCCAGCCGGAACCAGTCCCCCGATAGATTCCATTATCCATCCCGATCACATAGGGGATCCCGTTGGGAGCCACATCGATGGCGTGTCCCCGTCCTCCCCCCGGGTACTGCTGCCAGCTTCCTCCAGAGTGGTGCCAGATGCCGTTATCCGAACCGATCACCCAGGCAGTATTGCCCCGGACCGCTATGTCCTTCCCGATTCCTCCCAAAGATTGCCATTGGGCCTGGGCAGGAGAAAAACCGGTCACCAGGAATAAAACCAGAAAAAATAACAGAGACTTCATTCGCGTTCCTCCTTCATTTGTTTTTGGACCTCTCCTCATTTGTTCCGTCTCCCCGCCGATGGGAAGGAGAGACGAATAGATTCGCAAACTCTCCAGCCCCGGTCATTCAGGGTATGGATTGCCGTTTCCGCAGCCACTTGTCAAAAAGAACCGGAACCAAAGTCAGGGCCAATAGAAGGCTGAATCCAACCCCCATGAGCGCTACCGCTCCCATGGATTGAAGCCCGGGATAGGCGGAAAAGACCAGGGACCCGAAACCGGCCAGAGTCGTGAGGGCCGCCAGGACAACTCCCCTGCTTACTTTATGCAATTCCTGTTCCAGTTGCCCCGAAGGGCTCTGGAGCCCGCGGTGCAAAACATGGACTCCGTAGTCCACCCCGATGCCCAGGACCATGGTGAAAACGACCAGGTTCATAAAATTCAGGTGGATTCCCAAAATCCCCATGATGCCCAATGTCCAGAGGGAAGCCAGGACCACCGGGAGGAGGCTCATGAAGGTCATCGTCCAGGACCGGAAATCGAAATAGATGAGCAGGGAAACGGCCGCCAATGCCAGGAGCAGGATCCTCCAGGATTCCCGGGTCATCAACTCTTCGAGCTCCATTTGGACCAGCTTGGAGCTGGTTATAGAGATAGCGGGGTTCGTTCCTCCCAGCGCGCTCAGAAAGTCCTTTGCCTGGGGATGGCCCCAGAAACTCGGCTGGAGGTGAACGTAAGCCACGGAAAGATAGGCATCCCCCGCCCTTTTCAGAAAGCGGTCGCCGATTTTTTTTAAGGGAGAACCTTCCACCTGTTCCCAGGTCAGCAATTCCCGGTGGGAAAGCATTTCTCGCAACGCCTTCAGGCCCGGCTCAAAAGACTCCAGCCGGAGCCCTTCTTTCCGGAGACTTTCCCGGAGCGTTCTCTCCACCCGGTGGGAATCGAAGGCCTCCTTCCCCCGATTCTCCATCCACTCCAGGTTTTCCTTTTGCCGGGACAGGGGGGGAATGAAGGAGGACAGATTCTCGAAACGGGAAATGGGCAGGCCGGAAGACATCCCTTTCTTGAGACGTTGCGCCCAGGCCTCCTGAATTTCCAGGGCCTCTTCCGGTTTCCGGGTTTCGGTGAGCAGAACCAGGGTCTCCAACCCTTCCCCCATCTTCTCCTGGACCTGCATCTCCAGGGACAGAGAAGGATGGTTCGCCGGGCGGAGCCGGCGGGGATCATTGTCCAGGTCCACCCGAAAGGCCCCAAAGATAGAAATCAGGGTGAAAGTTCCGCAGAGGAGGAAAAGGGCGAGAGGAATTCTCAGGGAAAGGGAACTCAGCCGCTCCAGCCCCCAGGAGGCAGGGGGGATCTTCCGGTTTCCGGATTCCGGCTTTTTGCCCTCCCTCCAGGCCACCAGGGCGGGAAAGAGAAAGAGGGCACAGGCCAGGCTGATCAGAATCCCCGTCCCGGTGAGGAGGCCCAGGTCTCTTACGCCCCGGAAGTCGGAAAGGAACAGGGCATAATAAGCCGCCGTTGTAGTAACGGCCCCGGTGAAAATTCCCGGGCCCACGGCAGTCAGGCTCTTGGCCAGGGCGCCGGAGACGTCCGTCCCCATGTTTTTCTCTTCCAGGTAACGGCTGTACAGGAGGATGATGAAATCGATGGAAAGGCCCAGGATGATGGCCGAAAAGGCTCCCGTGGATTCACTCAACCGGCCCAGGAAGGGAGAAAAGAGACCCAGGGTCAGCAGGGGGCTGATCAGGAGGGGGAAGAAAGCATAGAGGAGGGAAACCCCGCTTTTGAATGCTACCAAGATGAGAACCAGGACCCCGGCCAGGGAAATAGAAAAGTTCCATACCAGTTCTCTCTTGATCATCCGGCTGTCTTCCAGGGCATGAATGAAACCGCCCGTCAGACCCAGCCGGAGATCACTCATCAGGCCGGCGGCGGCGTCGTCCCGTTTCGGGGCGAAGGCCTGGCGGGCAAGGGCTTCCGCTTCGTGGACTCTTTTTACCAGCCTCTCGTCGTAATCCACATCCGGGGCCGACCCTTTGGGTTTGGCGATCAGGAGCATCATCTTCCGGTCGGCGGAAATCAGGTACCCTTGAGAATCGGAGTCTCCAAGGGAAGGCGGAAGGGGAAGGTTTTTTTGAAACAGGGGGAGAAGTTCGAGCGGATCGTAGGCCGCCAGGGGGGAGGTGAACATGGAAGAAAGCCTGGCTTTCAGGAGCCGGATTTGTTCTTCGATCCCCCGGTCCGAAAGTTTGGATTCCACCGTCTTCAGGTCTTCTTCCGGCAAATAGAGGAGGGCCCTGCGGAGAAAGTGAAGGGCCATTTTCTCCTTCGCCTCCGGTTCCATGCGTCCGATAATCTCGGTAAATTCCCCCGTGGCCATCAGGCGGTCAACCAGGACTTCGGCAAAGGGGATGAGGGATTCCACTTCCCCCCCGCTCTTGCGCTCCAGAACGATAAACAGGGAATCTCCGGACCCGAATTCTTTGAGGAACTTGACGAAAGCCTGCGTCCGGGGGGCTTTTTCCGGGAGAAGATTGAGCACGTCGCTCTGAAATTGAAGGCGGGTGATCAGGAACCCGGCCATGGCTCCCAGAATCAGAGCCCCCAGAATCAGGCAGCGGCGATGAAAGAAAGAAAATCGGGCGATCCTGGAAAATATACGCGTTCGCATGGAGTTCATATTTTGAAAATTAGCATTTGCCTATCGCTTTTTGAACCCAAATCTATCTGTAACCTCGGTGCCCTCTGTGGCAAATAAGTTTTGAATATTTTTGTCTTTTCATAGATCGCCGTTTTTTGGCTGAACTGTTTCATATTTTGTTATTGCTAATTATAAGGCATATTTGGTAGAAATATTAGAGTGTTAAGGTCTTCAAGTGGGCCCGGCTGTTGTGACCTTTATCAGCTTGAGTTGAGATTGTCAAGATTCAAGGGAGAGATTGTGGAGCGAAACCCCGTCTGCGCGATCATACCTGCTTACAATGCCGAGAGTTCAGTAGGGGAAGTGATTGAAAGAACGAAAGAATATATACCCCGCGTGATCGTGGTGAACGATGGGTCCACGGACCGCACGGAGGATGTGGCCCGCAGCCGCAACACGGAAGTTGTCTCCATCCCTTCCAACCGGGGAAAGGGGTATGCCCTTCGACAGGGATTTCACCTCGCCATGAGCAACGGGTGCAAAGCCATCCTCACTTTGGATGCCGACGGGCAGCATGACCCGGCGGACATCCCCAACTTTTTGACGGCCCACGAACGAGACTCCCGGGCCATTCTGATCGGATCGCGCATGGCCCAGGCCGACCGTTTTCCCACCCAGCGTTACTACTCCAATCGGACCGCGGTCTATTTTATCTCCAAAGCCCTGGGCCAGTACCTGGAGGATACCCAGTGCGGCTTTCGCCTCTATCCCGCGGAAACCCTCCGTTCGATCCCGTTGACCACCTCGCATTTTCAGACCGAAACCGAGGTTCTGCTGCGCGCCGTGCGGCGGGGAATTCGCCTGAGCAGCGTTCCCGTAAAGAACATCTACCATTTGAACGGAAACGCTCCCCGGAGCAACTTCCGCCCGGTGATCGATACCTTCTACATTTGTATGGTCGTCCTTCAGGGTTACCTGAAGCTCATGAAATAGCTTCCCCATCCAGGAGGGATCCTATGCAAGCGAAGAGAAGAATTGGAGCCGTGGCCCTTATCCTGCTGCTGGGGCTGTTCTTTCCCGGTCTGTTCCCCGCAGAATCCCGGGCTGCTTCGAAAACCCGGGTGGCGGTGATCGACTTCGAGCAGAAGGCCTTCCAGGAATTCCAGGGGAAGCAGATCGGAGAGATCGTCGCTGAATGGCTGATCACCTCCCTGGCCAACACGGGGCGGTTCGAGGTGGTGGAGCGGTCCCAGCTGCAGAAGGTTCTGAAGGAGCAGCAGCTGGGGATCAGCGGGATGATCAACCAGGAGACCGCGGCCAAGGTGGGGGAACTGCTGGGAGTCAAGGTCATCGTCTCCGGATCGGTCATCCAGATCGGAAACACCTACGACGTGAACGCCCGCCTGATCAACGTGCAGGACGGCTCGATCATCAAGGCGGAAAGAATCCGGGGAGTGGGCCTGGATGGGGTCGAGAGGTTGATGGACTCCCTGGCCGATTCCTTCAAGAAAGAATTCCCCCTGGAAGGCTACGTGGTCATGGTCAGCGGGAAGCGGGCCATGATCGATCTGGGGCGGGTCAACGGGGTGGAACCGGGGATGAGATTTTTCGCCCTGCGCAAGGGGGCTCCGGTGCGTCATCCGGTGACCGGCAAGATGCTGGCCGGAGAAGACATTCGGATCGGAGAGATGGTGGTCCAGACCGTGGAAAGGGAAGCTTCCTGGGCCGAGATCGTCCTGCAGGAACCGGGAATCTCCATCGCCGCCGGCAACCTGGCCAAACAGGCTTTGGGAGAGAGAATGGCCGTAACGCCCGCGCCGGCGGCTCCTCTTCCCGGGCCGCCCCCTGCGGTCGCGCCTGCCCCGGCGCCGCCACCCCCGGCAGCCCCGGTGGTTCCGCCTCCCAAGATGCAGATCCCGGGGAGAATCATGGGAAACAAAATTCTGGTGGAATGGGCCGGCATGCATGACCTTCTCCTGGGGGACCGGGACGGATATGTTTGGCTCTTCATAAACATCGGGGGCAAGGAATCACCCCGGTACGACGCCGGGACCAAGCTGAGAGCCGGAGGGAAAGAGATCAAGGTGAGGGGGCCGTCCTACCCTTACCTCGTGGACTGGAATGAGGATGGAAAGGCAGACCTCCTGGTGGGAAATGGCGGGGGATACCTCCATCTCTTCTTGAACCAGGGAGACGGGAACTTTGCCTCCGGAGTTATGGTGAAGGCAGGGGGGAAAGACGTGGACACGGGAAGTCGCGCCTCCCCCTGCGTGACCGACTGGAACGAGGACGGGAAGAAAGACCTGGTGATGGGAAACGGGAGCGGAGAGATCTTTGTCTTCCTCAACGAAGGGACGAATCAGCAGCCGGTCTTCGGGAAGCCTTTGAAGCTCAACAACGGAAAGCTGGATGTGGGGTCCGATTCCTCCCCCGACGTGGTGGATTGGAACGGGGACGGCAAGAAAGATTTGGTCGTCGGAAATGACAACGGAGAGATCTTTGTCTTCCTCAACCAGGGAACCAACCACGAGCCCCAGTTCAACAACGAGGGGGATAAGCTTTCCCTCAAGCTGGGTCCGGGCGCCATCCCCCAGGTGCTGAGCAAGGGACGGGGACTGAACGACCTGGTGGTGGCCGACCGCTACGGGGAAGTGACCTATTGCCCCAACACGGGGAGCCCCAGGGCCCCCAATTTCGCGGAAAAGAGAATCCTGAAAGCCGGAAAGCGGTGAGGATATGGTTATGACTCTGAGAAGGAAGAAAAGCCGGAAATGGAGCCCGGCCTTCTGGGCCATTGGACTCCTCCTTATCTTTATCTCTTACCTTTGCGGGTGCGCCGCCGAAACGGCGAGCCGGCCCAGCCTGAACCGGTCTCTCCTGGATCAGGAGAACATCAAAAGGGTGGCGGTGCTGACTTTTGAAACTCCGGTGGATGATCCCCAGGCCGGCTCCCACATCAGCAAACTCTTTGAGTCTTACCTTCTCCAAACCAACCTGTATCAGATTGCGGAGCGGGGGGAAATTGAAAAGGTCCTCAAGGAGAGGGGATTCGGCAAAACCTCGGAGATGGACAAGGCCACCCTCCGTCAACTGGGGGAACTTCTTCAGGTGGATGGGCTCGTCCTGGGAGCGGTAAGTCATTATAACCGGTTCAACTTCGGGTTTACCGCCCGCCTTGTGTCCATAAAGAGCGGACTGGTCCTCTGGTCCATTTCCCAGACCGGGGGAAGGCTGATCCGGCCCCTGAGCCAGGTGGCGGATGAAACCGTGCTGCTGGCGGTCAAAGAACTGCAATCCAAAATCAAATAGGCATAGGGTGCAGGGTGAAGGGAGCAGGGAGCGGAGAGCAGAGAGCAGAGAGCAGAGAGCAGAGAGCAGAGAGCAGAGAGCTATAACATCCGTTCCTTGCCTTGCACCCTGCACCCCGCACCCTGCACCCTGATTTAGTCGGAAAGGAGAAGATTTCATGAAAAGGGTATTCATCTCCGCCGTCGTATTCCTGGCCATTCTATCCTTCTCGGCCGGGTTTTCCAGGGCCCAGAGCCTGGATGCATCTTTCTTCCTCCGTGCTCCGGCGGAGGTTGCCCAAGACTTCTTTCAAAAAATGATCAGCATGAAGCCGGACGACGGGGATTACATGCTCCGGGCGGGGCTGAGCTATTGGGAGAAAGGACAAAGAGCCAAGGCCGAAGACCTCTTTGCCAGGGCGCTCAAGGCCAGTCCCAAGAGCTACAAGATTCCCCTCCGGATGGGGACCGCCTACCTGAAAAAGGGGGAGAACCAGAAAGCCGATGAACTGATCCAGCAGGCGGTCAAGATCAAGCCCAAGGAGGAGAACCTCTACCTGGAAGCAGGGCTGGCCTATCTGCAGGCCAGTCAGGGGGCCAAAGCCGAGGAGATGTTCGCCAAGGTCTACCAGTTTGACCCCGACGACGAAGAGAACTATCTGGATATTGGTTACGGGTATCTGAAGTCCGGCCAGGTCGAAAAGGCCGGAGAGCTGTTTGAAAAAGCATTCAAGCTGAAACCCGACCGTTACCGATCCTTTATCCACACGGCGGTGGTTTACCTGGAAGTCGGCCAGGAGAAAAACGCCTGGGAGACTTACGACCGCGCCGTGAAGGTGAAACCCAAGGAAGAAAACATCCCCCTGTGGATGGCCATGGCCTGTTTGAAAAAAGGCCAGACCGCCAAAGCGGAAGAACTGTTCGCCAGAGCAATCCAGCTCGACCCCAAGGATGAAGACAACTACCTGGACCTGGCCGAGATCTATGCCGAGCAGGGTCAGGCTTCAAAAGTTGAGGAACTCACCGGCAAGGCCGTTTCTTACGCTCCGAAGAAGAAGAACGTCCTTCTGCGCGCCGGGCTGGCGTTCTTAAAAGCCGGACAACCGGCGAAAGCGGAAGAGTATTTCAACAGATCTTTCCAGGCGGCCCCTGATGATGAAGACCTTTACGTGGATGCCGGGCTGGCGTACCTCGAAAAGGGGAATACGCAGAAGGCGGCGGAACTTTTCGCCAAGGGGATCAACCTGAAGCCGAAGAAGGAGAAGCTGTACCTCAAGATCGGCCAGGCGTATGTGAAGAAAACCTGATGACCGTCGACAGCCGGTTCATGACCGCCGACCGTGGACCGTCGACCGTTGACGGCCGTCGGCGGTCAACCGTCGGCGGTCGTTCTTTTTATTTGCCTCCCATCACTTCTCTTTCCATCCTTTTCAATCCCTTCATATACCCGAAATTCAGGACCAGATAGAGGCTGAAGTTCTGGAACGAGAATGGGCGGCGCTGCCAAAGGGAGCGCAGGTTGTAGATCTGGCTATAGGCCCAGAAGATCTTTTCCTGCAGATCCCGAGGGGTAAAGTTACGCGGCTGGAAGACCACGTTCTGCCGGTCGTATTTGGCCCAGTCCCGGTCGATGATCCTTCCTACCCCGTCCAGATCGGCATACAGCTTCGTTCCCGGGAAGGGGGTCAGCCGGCAGAAGTTCACCCCGGTGAGCCGGTTCTCTTTCACGAACCGGACCGTGGCCGGGATGCTCTCCGGGGTATCCTCATCGAATCCGAAGATGAAAGAACCCTGGATGTGAATGCCCCGGGCGTGAATCTTGCGGATGGCCTCCTGGTACTGGCGGTGGAGATTGACCCATTTGCCGATGGATTTTAACACCTCCGGGGAGATGGATTCAAAGCCGATGAGCAGCCCGATGCAGCCGCTGCGGGCCGCCAGGTCCAGGAGCTCCGGGTCATCGGCGATGGACAGGGAGCACTGGGAGACCCATTTCTTTTTCAATGGGATCATGGCGGCGAAGAGTTCTTTGGCCGAATCCGGGTGTCCCGCGATGTTGTCATCCGCGAAAATCAGAAGCTTCTTCTTAAGGGCCTTGATCTCTTCAATCACCCGGGAGACGGGGCGGTGCCGGTAGGAACGCCCGAAAAAAGAACTCACCGAACAGAATGAACAGGCCATGGGACAGCCGCGGGAGACCTGAACCGTTCGGGGAACAAAGTACCTTTGAGCGGGGAGAAGATCCCACCGCGGAGGGGGAAGTTCATGGAGGGGAAAAGGGGTGGAATTTTGATAAATTTTCTTCAGGCTGCCTTGCTCGAAATCCCCCAGGACCTGCACCCAGTGACCCTCTCCCTCCCCGATGACCACTGAATCGCTGTGCTGAAGGGCCTCGTCGGGCAGGCTGGAGGGATGCACCCCGCCCATCACCACTTGGATGCCCCGCGACCGGAAATGGTCGGCAAGCTGATAAGCCCGGGGAGCGGTGGCGGTCATGACCGATAATCCCACCAGGTCAGCTTCCAGGTTGAGGTCCAAGTCCTCCACCGCCTCGTCAACCAGCCGTACCTCCACCCCCGGCGGGGTGACCGCCGCCCGCTTCTTTCTCCAAATGTAGGATGCCGGCGCCGGGGCAATCAGCGCGACGCGCATATTTTTATCCCTAAAATGATGGAGTATCTTTTTCCCAAGAGAGAGAATTATGCGTCTAAAATGCGGAACCTGTCAAGGATGATGATCTCGCAAAAAGTAAAATTTCCCCTCCCCTGGCGGGAGGGGATGAAGGGGAGGGGGCAGGTAACCAGCAAGAATCCTGCGTTCTTCACCCTCACCCTATCCCTCTCCCGTTGAGAGAGAGGGAAGGTTTCTTTGCTTGTCTCAGATTCAGCAAGGATGAATCTCGCCGCATTTCATCCTTGATTTCAATCGAAAGTTTCGATATGGTTGACGCGAAACATAGGCTTCTTGGGTAAGACCCAGGACGGGAAAGCCCGAAAGCTTAGGAGCGAGGCCCTTTTAGGGAAAGCATTCCATAATGATTTCTCCAGCCTAACCTCTAAGCCCAAACCTGTTCAAACCATGGGAGACTGACCCATTGGATAGTCCCCATCCACTTCAGAACTTCCGAGTGGCTTCCTTCGGATTCATTCTCGAACCGATCGACACCCTTAGACTTCCGGAGTACAAAGGAGCGACCTTCCGCGGCGGCTTCGGGTACGCTTTCAAAAAAGTCGTCTGCGCGCTGCGGACCAAAGAATGCTCGGAATGCCTGTTGAGGGAAAAGTGCATATATTCCTACGTCTTTGAGACCCCCCCACCCGCCGATACCCGCATGATGCGCAAATACCCCTCCGCCCCGCATCCTTTCGTCCTCCTTCCGCCGCTGGAGGACGACCGGATTTACGAGCCGGGGGAAAGGCTGGAATTCCGACTCACCCTCATCGGGAAGGCCGTCGATTACCTGCCCTACTTCATTTATACCTTCGAGGAGCTG
>Ga0315295_10003357_pt1 | contig 13628 bp, 11 predicted proteins | sample YL17G14_0_MG_FD_204453 | JGI IMG/M metagenome (GOLD analysis project Ga0315295, IMG submission 204453) | Sediment microbial communities from Yellowstone Lake, YNP, Wyoming, USA - YL17G14_0 | ecosystem: Environmental > Aquatic > Freshwater > Lake > Sediment | place: USA: Wyoming | collected...
GCATAGTAAGCGCATCAGTGACTCCGTTGGCTACATTGTCGTCAAAGTTTTCGTTCACCAGGACCGTGCCATTGCTTGATGTGACCTTGAAATTGTCGAACCTTGCCGTACCTTTCTCCGTTCCAATGCCCACTTTGCCGGATCGTAATGGCGTGTACTGATCTAGAATAAGGCTATTATCCTTGACTCCATCCATATAAACTTGAATGTTCGTAGGAGCCAACACCAGCTTGACGTGATGAGTTTGGTATTGTGCAAAAGGGTACTCCTTATTGAATGTTCTGTTGCATAGTACAACGGAATAATCATTCTCTGAGAGGTCTAATCTGTAACTTCCATCATGTCTGTTGGCATCAGCGAAAAGAATCCTGGCCTTACCTGATAGACGTGTAACGTCAACTTCGATTGTGTATTGATCATAGGGGCCGATATTTACCCACGAACCAAACACGCCTGACTTTTTTTCGGCAACAGGGATTGATTGATCATATTGACCATTTACAATCTTCCAGTTGCCACGAAAATATGAATCGTTGGGCATATACCGTCCCCAATATCTCCACCTTACAGGAAATTTGTCGATATCGCCACCGAGAATCACCTGCATCACACCAGAATACTGAGCATGGTAAGCAATGCATTTCTTAACCTTCTCTGCATCATCCACCCCGCTGTAAGTGATTTTAACCTGGCTTAAACTCACAAGCTGTGTTGGTCGTCCGGTTATGTCTTTAAAATTTTTTAGCGGCATGAATTCGTCAATGAACTCGTCAGGAGAGATGATCAACAATTGGCTTTTCTGAGCCATCACTGCAACAGAGGCCATTAAGCTTAGGAGTGATGCTAGAAACATCAATTTGTTTTTTATTTTCATATCGTTCCCTCCAATCTCATTGTAATGTTACGAGGACTAGAATCTGCCCTTTTTGTCCTTTCGGCAGACTTTGCATCGCTTTTCCAAGAATTGCACCTTGCGCTCTGGCAAAATCTTTAACTGCCATGGCATGTCCAGGAGTTGGAGAAGTGGTCAACAAATCACCTGGAGATATTTCACCGTAAGTTGCATCCACGTTGCAATAAACCCTACCGGCTAATGCCACTGCAATGCCGTACTGGTCCACAGCTAGCCGCACTCCGGAATTGAGTCCATTGGCTCCAGCCACAATTCCAGCAACCTTATGATCAAAAGCTTGTCTGCTCACAGTCAGCTTGCCTGGATTCTCAGTATCTATGACGAGTACAGTTCCAGGAGTGGTCTCGTTACCAGTTGAGATATCGAATTCTTCTGCATAATCCAGACCCTCACCCAATTCTATAACAATTTCATCTGTGTTAAAACTTCTGATTTGGACATTCCCTTTAAAAATAGCAGCCTTGCCGCCAAGACTACCTTCTCCATAAACGCCAGCCGTAGGGCCGCCTAGATAACCGGTATAGCCAGTGCCTGTGTTGCGGCCGAATACACCATAACCTAATTTGTTGCTGTTGAATCCATACACACCTGATTTATTTTCAGCATGACTTTGACCTCTTACACCATCTCCCTTGAAACTTTCTCCATTTACATCTCGGGCTATTGTTTCAGTACGTGGCTGGTCCTGAGTCAGTACTTCGGTAATCAGGCGAGCTCCTGATTGTTCAAGAACAAGCTCCTTAATCCCTGATATGCAGTCTGGATCACCAACAGGATCTGAAACTGCCGATTTTAGCCAGCAGACCGCATTTTGACGCTGCACACCAGGTTTGACATAAGTGTAAGCTTTACATTTGGGATCGTTTAAACAAGCATTTTTACAAACTTGGTAAGTTTCGCGCGGATTTAGTTCAAAACTCTTATAATCACCACCTGGAATGTTTTGGTTTTCTACATGAGTTATGGCGGATTTATCTTGGCTGGCTGCCTGCAACCGTTCTTCTTGCCCAAATAAACGCGAGAAAGTGAAAAGAAGAACTAAAAATAAGCTGGCGCTACGTGAAGCTAAGTGTCGTAAAGCTTTCTGATTCATAATGGACCTCCTCCTTTAATTAGAGTTGTAATTTTCTGAAGCAAAGAATAGTTTTATTATATTCTCAATATCTGAATAATACTAACCTTCTTGAATTCCTATTAGAACAAACCATGCCATTGGGTCCGGTCAGGAACAAAAACAAATCGTCACAGCTTGAGATCCCCCTTAATAGATATGCAAATATCTACGATAAAAATTCCTTTGAAAAAGCGTCAAAAAATGATCTTTTCAACTTCTAATACAAATTTAAGCTATTGTAATACCCAAGTCAAATTTATTTTACTTATTAATTTTCATGATTTTTTGTTGCATTTTCATTGTCGGAGAATCATGTCAAAATGAGTATTTGATTTCGGAGTAAAATGGAAAAGGCAATGACCTTAATCAATAATAACCGGGTAAATTGATCATATATTATCAGAAGTAAATCCATGATGTATAAATTAATATTATTAAAGTGATCATACGATTTAATATTGTCAATAAAATTCAGCGCTTGTAATTAATTACCTTCTGCAGGCCAAATAACCGAACGGTTTTTGGGTAGCCTCAAAGTAGGGTAGCAATTCTGGTGACATTGAGCACCTTATTCCGGTTTCAGATGAACAATCTATTTCAAGTTAAATAATATTTGCCCTTTTGTCTTGATATTGTGATGTTTATGTCAGGACTTCAGTTGTTCTGTTGTATCGGGAATCATATGCTCAATGTATTCCGGTATTAGGTGTTCATTTTTACTGGATTTTCCAGCTATGGCTCTGGTTATCAATTACAATAGATGCCCTTAATATCCTTGATAGATTAAAAACTAATGCTTTGTAAAATAGATCAGCGCGGAACTAATTGAATATATGCCCAAACTTCGTTAGTCTGGGCATTTGTTGCATATAGATGACTTCCGCCAGCGTAGATCATACCAGCCGGTCCCCACACTTTCTCCCAATTTTCAGGAGTTCCTTTGTAGTGCCATACGCCACTTCCATCTGGCGATAGTCCATATAACTGCCCATTTCCAGTTACCACGAACGTCTTCCCCGGACCACCAATGTGCTCCCATTGCGGAGGAATATCCTTATACCGGTAAATATCTCCCGTCTGTGGATTTGTAGCAAATAGCAGATTTCCTCCAGCGTAGATCATACCAGCCGGCCCTCCAACTTTCTCCCAATTTTCAGGAGTTTCTTTGTAGTGCCATACGCCACTTCCATCTGGCGATAGTCCATATAACTGCCCATTTCCAGTTACTACGAACGTCTTCCCCGGACCACCAATGTGCTCCCATTGCTGAGGAATATCCTTATAACGGTAAATATCTCCCGTCTGTGGATTTGTAGCAAATAGCAGATTTCCTCCAGCGTAGATCATACCAGCCGGCCCCCCCACTTTCTCCCAATTTCCTGGAGTTCCTTTGTAGTGCATTACGCTACTTCCATCTTGAGATAGTCCGTACAACTGCCCATTCCCAGTTACAACGAACGTCTTCCCCGGACCACCAATGTGTTCCCATTGCAGTGGAATATCCTTATAACGGTAAATATCTCCAGTCTGTGGATTTGTAGCAAATAGCATGCTGGTAAATATCTCCGATCCGGACGAAGGTCTCCCGCAGTAAATCGTGCCAGCTGGTCCTCCTATTTTTTGCCAATCTGTAGATGCTAAAGAAGTCTCGGTAAAGGCATAAAAGAATGTCACTGTAACAATCAAGATTCTTAAAAATAACTTCATTTTCATTATGTCTTCCTCCTTTCTAACTTTGGAATTTTGGTTTGTTTTGACTGCTCCTATAGCTAACCGCCTTTCTCTCCCTGAAACATACATACTGTCGCTTCACTTTGTCCAACATATATTATAGTGCCAATATCAGCATAGTAACAAACTTCCATTATAAATTCTTTCAAACAAACACTATAACAACTAGTGCAATCAGAAACTTTGAAAAATTTTTCACAGATTGAGATCTTAGCTAATAAATATGTGGGTTACTAGGATACGAACTTTCCCCCAAAAGTGCAAGGCAGTTACATTTCAATTTCTTACACAAAGTTAGGCTATTGTAATAGCGAAGTCAAATTTTTTTCACCTTTTAATTTTCATAAAAAAATTGTTCTGCATTTACATTGTTGGGAAATCCGGTCAAACTGAGCAACCGATCCCGGAGTAAAGTGAGCAAACTTTTAAAAAATAGGAACAATTATTTAGCTCATATTGGACAGGGGAGGTCTATGTGTTTTTAGGACCTATTTCGAGTTTAGAATTATTTAAGGGAGGATTATGTACATTTCTACCTACTTGTATGAAGAATTTTATGCTGCCATACCTGATGGTATAAAATTCTTACCTGTATTGTTATGAGGCAGGTGATAAAAGGTTATTCCTTTGGAAAGAATGCCATTGCAGAAATATGAACAGTTAAAACTTGCTGTATTACCATCAAAGCTTACTTTTTTATCGAATATCAATAGTTCCAGGTTCTTACCAAGAATAAACTCACCGATTTCCTGATAATTTAAGATTGGTAACCCAAGAATCATGGCAAATGGTTTATTCAACTTATATAACCTTCGCAGAACATCAAGCTTAACAGTAAATGGTGGATTCGATATAATATAATCGTATGGCTTAGATGGCTCATAATTAAAGAAATCCTTACCTTCCCAAATATGTGAATGAATGACATTAAATCCTGCCGCAGTAAAAACTTTTACAAATTCAGAATTTTCAGTATCAAAAGGACACCAGATCGTAGAGCCTTTCTGCAAATATTCTATTATTGGATAAACCATTATAGCTGGCGTGATATTGACGAAAGAAACAGTTTAAACAGAAGGATGGTAATCGGTCCTCATTTGACCACTTCAAAAGACGGTCTGAAAACAATTAACATACATAACAAAGCATTAAGGATTTCGCTCTGGATCGGGGTTAATCCTTCCTTACCATAGATTCAGATGGCTCCATGGGAAAAATACTATTACACTTTCGTATCTGATTAACATATATGGAAAAAGATTTTTATTAATTTCCAACCATGCAAAAAGTATTTTAAAATTCTGTAAAAATGAAAGAAGATAAACCTGTTATAAAGAAATCCGTTCCTTGTTCTACAGTCAGACTAGAAGTAAAAAAAATCAGCAGACGAAAGGTTCTGAAAAGTCTGATTCTGGCACCGGTTCAATGGAGCTTATTCCTGTCCGCAGTCAAAGCTCAGGGAAATATGGGGGGATTTTCAGGGGAAACCAGCCTTCCGGGTAATATTTATCCCTTTATTCCTGAGGGTCAAGCAGATAATCTCTATGTTCCAAACCGACCTATGGGTAAGGCACAGGGTATAGTTCCTGGCAGGGTAAGCTGGGTATGGAATCCTGCATCCACAAATCCTGATTGTACCAATAAACCCATATCAAATGATATATCTGCAGAAAAGTACGATGCCTGGTTCATGGATAAAAATACCAATCAGGAAATTGTTACTCATATGCTCACAGCCGGTCTTTGTTCAATGACGGGCAAAGACAAAACAAGTGAAGCCTGGGATGCAGTGTTCAGATATCATAATCAGAAGCGGGGAAAAGGGAATTTTCCTTACCTGAAGGGAGAAAAAATATATCTTAAGCTGAACAGGACTTCCGCCTCTGGTGGTATAGACAATGAATACCGGAGACTTGAAGACAAACCCTTACCTTTATCATGCGAAACATCACCCCAGATAGTTCTTTCAATGCTCAGGCAGCTGGTACATGTGGCGGGAGTACCCCAGGAGTGCATATACGTGGGAGACGCGATGAGGAATATTTATCAGGATGAATATATTAAGTACTACACTGAGTTCCTTAATGTTAACTATCTTTCAAGCTTAAGCGCCACACATGGAAGAATACGTTGCGGTGAAAGCAAAAAAGACCTTATTTTCTATTCGGATAATAAATCTGTTATGCGTGAGGCAGGAACAGATAAGATCTATTCAGTTCTTGAAGATGCTGAATACCTTATCAACCTCGCGGCCATGAAGGGACATGGAATTGCCGGGATTACACTTTGCGTCAAAAATCATTTCGGAACCCAGACAAGACGCAGTGCCGCCCACCTTCATCCCGGACTGAACAGCAATGCCCGCAAGGGATATGGCTATTACCGGGTATTGGTCGATTTAATGGGTAACAAATTTACCGGTGACAAGAATCTTTTCTACATACTTGACGCTCTTTGGTCAGGGGCGGATTGGAATGGACTCCCTGTTAAATTCTTAATGCCCCCCTTTAACAAACACTGGAGCTCCTCCATGCTCCTGTCACTCGATCCGGTTGCCATAGAATCGGTAGCTTTCGATCTTCTCAGGACTGAGTTCTCAAATCCTGAACATACTATTTCATTTATTAGTGAATCTGGCGTGGATGATTATTTACATCAAACCGCCGATTCCGGAAACTGGCCTGCAGGGATTATTTACACGCCAAATGGTGATGGAATCCCTCTTCCAAAAAGCCTTGGTGTTCACGAGCATTGGAACAACCCGATTTACAAGCAGTACTCAAGGAACCTTGGTACAGGTGAAGGAATCGAACTGGTGAAAATCTTTCCGGACAGACAAAGCTGAGGATTTATAAGTATTTGATTTTTTTCAAAATCCCGTCCTTCTTTGACCACTTCAAAAGACCGTCTAAAAACACATAACATACATGTCTAAACAACAAGCATTCAACTCTTTTAATGAATGGTACTCTCACTCTAACCAATTGTATTCAAGGCTGTGGATTTCTTACTCCATGATTTATTAAAGAGGTGACTTATATTTATTTGATTTCGCTCTTTTATTGGTGTAACTTAGATCTAAATTTGTGATCTACATATATATTTTATTGAAGAATGTTCAATAAATCTGAATCATATGAATTTTCATAAGAAATATATTAGGATCTGTTTGATTGCACTTTCACTAATATGCATATCCTTCGGTATTAATGAAGGAATCAAGTTCCGCGTTAAAATTGATACTGATTATGATGCATTATTTACCAGGACTAAAGGATGGACTGGGGGAGATATTGCCCATACTGTTCCAATTTCTGATTCAATGACTCTGTGGCTTTTCGGAGATACCTGGATAGGTAAGGTTAAAAATAACCGCCATGTAAATTCAAAAATGATATCCAATTCTGTGGCAATCCAATATGGGAAAGCAGCAAATAAAAAGAATTTGAGATTTTATTATAAGACAATAGACGGGAAACCAGCACCTTTATTTACTCCCGATGACGGAAATGGACAATTTTGGCTCGATCGAGGTGGCATTAAGGCAAAGAATGGTCTTTACCTTCTTGCAAGTCAGATTGTAAAACTGGAAAATGACAATTCAGTATCTGGATGGAAATCAATAGGTAACTGGATTCTCAAAATAGATAATGCTATTGATGAACCAGATAAATGGAGCTATAAGACATTCAGGATACCGTTTTTTCTTAACACAGATGAAACTCAGATTGATTTTGGAATTCCGCAGTTTATAAAAGATGGCCATATCTATATATATGGATGTGAATTCCTTAAAAAAGAGAATGAAAGATATATGCTTTTAGCCAGAGTGCCAGAAGGGCAAATTCTAAACTTCGAGGCCTGGGAATTCTTTTCAAAAGGTCAATGGGAGAAAGACATCAGGAATGCAGACAGGTTGTGTAATCATTTTGGTGCTGAATATTCTGTTTCATATCATCCGTTTCTAAATAAGTACATAACAGTTTATACTGAGCTGGGAGAGTCAGAAAAGATTATGCTAAGAACCTCAGCAAATCCTGAAGGACCATGGAGCGAACAGGTTGAAGTATACAGGGCGCCTGAACCTAACTGGAGTAAAAATTACTTCTGTTATGCAGGGCGATCACATATTGTACTTTCAGGCTCAAAAGATTTGTTGATAAGTTATGCATGTAATTCCTGGGATTTTTGGGAAATGGCTGCAGATGCCAGGATTTACAGACCTCGATTTATCAGGATCGAATTTGAAGATAACCAGGTTATGAAAACGGACTGAAATTCCACCTGTTTTATAATTTGATCAATATCTCAAATTGGTAATTGCTTAGATATTTCGAACATCTTATCTACAATGGAACTTACCGTAATATGGAGGAAGGAAGTAACTTTAAAAAAGAACATTATGAAAAGATATCTCTGGAAGAATACTAATACTTATTTAATCTTGATTGGAATATGCATTGGTATCCTTTTACTGGAATGGCTTGGAATAACTGTTCTTGATAAGATGGGCAAAGGTGAATATGTAAATGATAATATTGCCGAAGGTATATTATTAATTATTTGTATTCCTGGAATTATAGTCGGTATAATTGGTGCGATAATTTGTTCTTTCAGAAAAAATTGACGGTTAATTTTTCAAGATTAATTGTAGAGAGTTTTAATCATCTTTTTATACTTCATCATATTTTGTATGATGATGCTCTTGCAGGAGGTGAAATATCCCTCTCATTTTTTGAATTAAAAACACGCCATTTTCACCCCAATCCTGGCCCCAAACTGGCACAAAACAAAAAGACACTCACAAATGGTCTTGTAAGTGTCTGATATTTTAAGAAATCCGTACTCCTTTGACCACTATAAGAAGGTCTGAAAACGTTTATCATATTAGTATTAAACATCTTACAATTTAAGATTTAGTGTTTAGTAATTATGCTGTGAAAATAAATTTGACTTTAAATTTTGGCTGGGGTAACTTTGATTAAACAAATCTATAATCTTAAGTCAGATGAAAAAATTAGTTGCTTTTATAGTTATTATCCTTTTAGTGGGAGCAAGTTCTGAACAAACCTTGAACGAAGGAGCAGTAATCTCTATCAACTATATCACGTTTGTTCTTAAACCAGATGTACCATTGAATGAGTTTGTGGATTTTATAATAAAAAAGCACATACCTGAATTTGAGAAAAACTTCCCTGGTGTTAAAGAGTATCTTTTATGGGGAGACAAAGGTGTGAACAAATATCAATTAGCGATCATGGAGGTTTATGAATCTATTGCTATGAGAGATAAATATTGGAAATACGTTGATGTTCCTACTGATGAAGGCAAATCTGCTAAAGAGAAAATGGAACCGTTATTTTATGAGACTTTTAATTATTTAGAGGATTTTAATGTTGAAACTACTCATTGGATAATAAAATAGAGGTTCATTCTTTATACCAAGGGAATAAGTTTAAGAATAATTTTAAATAATAAATTAATTACCTGCTAGTTAGCGCATCAACATCAGAATATTTCCGATGATGCTCTTGTAGGGGGAGAAAGATTTCCAACTCATTTTTTCGATCAAAAACATCCTTCCTTCTTTGACTAATTCAAAAGACAGTTTGAAAAAACAAAACAAACATTAAGAACCAACCAATATTTAACTCAGGAATTTCGAAAATCATAAAAGTTTCGTATCTTGTTTAAATAGCTGCATTTGGATTTATGTGCTCGTTGTTCAGAAATAGATTCCGATACAATTCGTTGCGTTATGCCAGCCGGGATTACTCCTTACCAGGAATATATTTTGTTACAATCCGCACTGCAGGGACAAAGGAATGGTTCGGTAATATCGTCAATAATAAAATGTATTTAAATGAAATCGGGCAGATTGCATCTCAGATTTGGTTTGAAATACCGTTTCATTTTCCGATTATCGGGCTGGATGGTCTTTCAGCGAAGATAATTTGCATACCTGAGGGTCATTATTATTTCTGCTTTTTAAGCATGTCCCACATCCAAGATTTGTTCCACCACTATCTAAAAAAGTATCAGTTTGTTCTTTAGTATTCTTATCCGATTTTACTAGGTTATCTAACTCAACACCTTTGCCAAGCAAAAAAATGCTTACTGTGTCGCCCTGTTTTTTCGAATAATTGGCAAATCGCAGTGCATTCCAGACGGTCTCAACATCGTTTGAATAAATAACGATACCAATACTTGTTGATTTTGAAGTATTGGGATCAGTTTTCCAACTTTGCGTTAGAATAGTAATAGCGAATAAACTCAATAGAACTGTAAGGATCAAATACAATTTTTTCATGCTATGAATGTTTGTGTTAATACTCAAAAATTATTGTTCACAATATAGCATGTTTTTGTATAGAGATGTTTTATTACTATTTCGTTTCTCAATGAACCTGGCAACCACATTCCTTCCCTTAGACCTTTTCGAAGGCTTCATCACCTTCAGTGACAGAAAAGTATATTAGACCTGCTGCACCAATAACATCTGCATAGGCAAACCCTGTCAGTTCATATACAAGACTTGATAAAAGCAGCACAATTGACATATAAACACAAACCTTAGTACAATTGGCATCAGCAATTATGGGAGAAGATCGTAACTTTTTGCCAATCCTTTTTTTTGCATTCATAAGCCAGACCATTACTAAGATTGAAATCAGTGAAATTGTAATACCCCAAAGTGTGGTTTCAGGTTTGTGATGGTTGATTAGGTTTAATATAATACCTGCAAATAAACCTGCCGACAAAAGATAGAATGCAGTACCTGTTATTTTTAAGGCTGTTGTTTCGAAGTTGGTTTTGGAACTGTTTGGATTTTGTTTGATACGCAATATCATAATGGCAATACCAATGCCAGACATCACTTCAATAAAACTATCGGCACCAAAGCCAAACAAACTAAGTGTTTCGTCTGCATAGCCTAAGGACATTGAAACAATCCCTTCGATAATATTATAAACGATCGTAAACAGACTCAACCAGTATGCCCGTCTATAGAATTTTTGTTCTGAATTTGTCAATCCTGTTTTAAGTTTTCAATTACTTTTTTTAATTTATTAGTCACTTCAAGTGCAATATCCCCCAATGAAAGATTTGTAATGGCTTGCATGGAAGCAACAGGATTTACAGCTGCTATTTCAATTTAATGCCTATGTACTTAACTTAGACCGGTTTAATGTTCCGGTTCATGCGAAACATGTTATGCGGATCCCATTTCGCTTTGACAACGGAAAGCTGTTGCAGTCCTTTGCCGAGAGCTGCTCCGATACGCCCCTGATCTTCATCCGCTGTCTGGAAGTTAATATAGTTACCACCTGTTGAAAACGATTTTAGATCATCCCATGTCCCACGTACCCAATCTATGTTTTGTTTATCATCGCCAGCCTGCTCCCATGAGCCTGCAATATTTAGTACGAAGTGCGCATCACGGTTACCAACGGGAGAGTGTTCCTTATTGAGATTATTAAGTGCTCCTTCGATCTGGAATAGTATCACTGCAGAGTGAGGTGAAGGGATTCTTGCCGCATGTGCGATGACTTTATTACACAATTCTGGTTCGATGTTCATGAGGTATTCACTCTTCCAGTAGTAGCGCCGGCCTTTCGGTTGGGTCGCATCTAGAAGGGACTGCAATTGGGTGTATGGCCGACGTACAAGTATATCACCAACTGGATTACCCAATGCTTTAATTGGGGCAACAATTTTCTCTCCTTCTTCTGATTTCCCGCTATAGCAGGCGAGCAGTGCCACGATTGGTTTCCCATGGATGTCCTTAGGCAACCATGGAGCAGGAGGTGCATAGCGCATCATTGCGACAAGCGTTAATTCGGCAGGGGCCTGCCGGGCAAGTGTCCTGTAAAGGTCAAGCACTTTCGGTGCCTCACTTGCTGGCCATGCCACGATTCCACCGACGACCTCAGGACCAACGGGGTAAAGCATATAATCGATGGCGGTAACGACACCAAAATTACCACCGCCACCCCTAAGTCCCCAAAAGAGATCTGCGTTCTCATTGATACTTGCATGAACCAACTGCCCATCGATGGTCACTATGTCCATTGAGATTACATTATCTGTTGTCCATCCCCAACGCCTTGTCAGGTAACCGAAACCTCCTCCAAGGGTGAGTCCTGCAATACCGGTCAACGAGACAAAACCGAGAACGGTAGCGAGACCATGTAACTGCGTTTCCCGATCCACATCAGTGATCAGGCAACCAGCTTGTGCGTGTGCTACTCTTCTGTGCGGGTCAACCCATACGCCTCGCATGAGCGACATGTCGAGCATTATTGCGCCATCAGCCGTCGATAGACCTGCAATGTTATGTCCACCGCCTTTTATACAGAGCAGAAGCCCGTGGTCACGAGCGAACTGTACGCATGCAATCACATCGGCAGTACCGAGACAGCGAACCACTATTGCAGGCTTTCTGTCGATCATGCCATTCCATACAGTCCGGCTTTCATCAAAGCCAACATCACCAGAGGTTAATACAGGTCCCTTTAAACGGATTTTCAAACTGTCGAGGATTTCCTGTTTCAGTTCGATTTCGCTTCCATCCATTGTTTTTACTTTCATATCTATCAAATTTAAGAATTGTCACAATGCTGTTTACCAAATAAATGATTAACAAATTACCCACCTTCTTGTTTAAGTTAAAGTCAACTTTATTTTAGCAAGTTGATTGTACGAAACAAGTTTGTTGGTCAAAGTTTTATGGTTGGAACAATTAATAGAGACTTATACCTCCGAAAACACCCTTAACAAATGTTATAGTCTGAGGTGACACTCCATCTATTATTGCAGAAAAATGATTGTCAAATCCCCACGAAATACAATCTAATAGAATAAAGATTGCGGAAATAATTGATACAAAAGTTGGAAAAAGAATCAGAGGAGTCGATATAGAAATATTGAAATTTAAAAGACCGCACCTGGGCTTCAGGAGATAAGTTCTAAGGGTTTGATTTCTTCAAAATCCGTCCTTCTCTGACCACTTCAAAAGAAGGTCTGAGTAAACAAATCATACATTTGGAAACAACAAGGATCTAACTCTGGATTTGGGTGGTTAATTTGAAATGGTTAACTCAAGGATATTGACTTTCCCATTCTCTGAATTAATTATTCTTTTGACTGGCAACGGCCTTATTTGCTGCCTCGAGATGAAGAAATGCTTTATGGTCATAAATTGCATTCTTCATTCTAAGATTCCAGCTTTTTTGAAGAATATCCTGTGCCTCTTTGTATTTCCTCTGTTTATATAAGCCCCATCCCTTAGTATTCAAAAAATCATAGTTATCGGGAGTCGATGTAATTGCTTTATCTATGAGTCCCATACCCTCATATATGTTCCGCTCCCCATCGATTAAGAACCAGGCAAGATTATTAAGTCTCCATGGATTGTCAGGTTCCAGTGATAATGCTTGTCGATAATAAACCTCAGCTTTATCTCGTTTATCTGCGTCAAGGTACATATTTGCAAGGTTTGTTGTAATATCGGCTTCTGATATTGAATTTTCTTTACTTATAGTTATGTATTTTTCAATATACCTGTTTGTGGAAAGTGTATCTCCTTGACTTATTGAAAGAACAGATTGCCTATAGATTAGATTTTGATCATTTGGAAAATCCTGTTCTGCTTTCTTATAAAGCTTTTTCTCGTTCCTGTACTGTTCAGTTTGATTATAAGCAATTCCAAGGAAGGTATAACAATAAACCCAATATGGCTTAGATCCCCATTTATCATAAATCTTCAAAGTTTTTTCGAACTCCTGGATTGCTTTATCATATTGATGCAAAGTATAATAGCTATAACCTAAATCCCAGTGTATCATTGGTCTCAGATCGTCAAATTCC
>Ga0315295_10003358_pt1 | contig 13627 bp, 14 predicted proteins | sample YL17G14_0_MG_FD_204453 | JGI IMG/M metagenome (GOLD analysis project Ga0315295, IMG submission 204453) | Sediment microbial communities from Yellowstone Lake, YNP, Wyoming, USA - YL17G14_0 | ecosystem: Environmental > Aquatic > Freshwater > Lake > Sediment | place: USA: Wyoming | collected...
CCTGACGCAATTCCACCCGACTCTGGAGGGTACTGGCAAGCTGTCGCACCAGCCCACGGAAGTCCACCCGCCCCTGAGCACAGAAATAGACCGTGAGATAGCTGGCATCCAGATTATATTCAGCGATGAGCAGCTTCATGGTCAACCCCAACTGGCCCACGGCCTCCCGGCAACGAACAAGAGCTTCCCTCTCTCGCTCCTCTAATTGGGCAGCCTTGCTGATGTCCTCAGCGCTGGCCAGGCGCAACACCGGCTTGAGTGGCTCGGGTGTTTCATTCGTCTGCCGTGGGGCAGTAGCCACAATGCCCAGCTCAAGGCCGCGGGCGGTCTCCACCACCACCTGATCCCCCACCTTCAGAGCTATCCCTGCTGGATCAAAATTATTCAACTTGCCGGCCATCTTAAACCGGACACCAACTATATCAGGCATTTTGAACTCCAATCGGGCCCCGTTTTAGCCACGGGGCATATTCAAGCCCCTGGTAGCAATGAGCGTCCTCATGATCTCAGAGCTACCTCTAACTATAGTCCAGCGCACTGTCATGCGATGGTAAAGCTCCAGGCGGCCGTCCATGGGGGCAAGTTTATCGCCTTCCTGAAGCTGGCAGTAAAGTCCCAGAATTTCCGCGCCGGTCTGCGAGAGGCGCTGCTCCAGCTCGCTCCCGAAGAGCTTGGCCATAGCCGCCTCATAGTTGGGGACAGTGCCCTTGTTGAGCAGACAGGCCAGGCGCACGGCAAACAGCTTAAGCACCTCAATCTCCACCGCCATCTTGGCCAGCTTTTGGCGCACCTGAACGTCCTGGGTTATGGGCTGGCCGCGGCGACGGGTATGGCGGCAGTAGTCTAAAATAAGATGGAACTGCCGTTCCACGCTCCCCGCCTCGTAGGTGCGCTCAAAGTCCAGGGCTGTGGCTATGTGATACCAGCCCTTGTTCTTCTCGCCAACCATGTTCTTCTTGGGCACACGCACATTGTCGTAATACACCGCATTGGTGCGATAGCCAGCCATGGTGATTATCGCGTCCAAGCTAATACCAGGGCTCTTGAGATCCACAATGAACAGGGAGATGCCCCGGTGTCGGGGGGCTTGAGGGTCAGTCCTGGCCCCCAGCCAGTGATAATCCGAATAATGGCAGCCAGTGTTGAACAGCTTTTGGCCATTGATGATGTAATGGTCATCCTTCTCCACCGCCCTGATATCCATAGCAGCCAGGTCGGAGCCAGCCTCAGGCTCGGTATAGCCCAGAGCGAACTCTGTCTCCCCGCGGGAGATGCCGGGCAAGTATTCTTTCTTTTGCTCCTCAGTGCCGTAGAGCAAAATACATGGCCCAGCCATGCAGGCACCAATGAGGGTGCGCGGGCCGCCGAAATAGGACATTTCCTCCGCTATGATATAGCGCTGCATATAGGTTGCGCCCAGGCCACCATATTCCCTGGGCCAGGAAGGAGTGAGCCAGCCTTTGGCTCCCAGTCTGCGAACAAACGCTCTGGTATAGGGACCCTCCCACCCCTTCTCGTGCTCCACCTCGTACGGCACTTGAGGAGGCATTTCGTTCTTCAGAAATTCCCTGACCTCCTTCTGTAGAGCCAACTCCTCGGCACTATAGCAAAGGTCCAAAGTTATCTCCTTTCTTGCGCCGGAGACAGCCGGGGCAGGTTCAGCATAAGCACCTCCAGCACCAGCCGGGAATTGGCGTTTTGCTCAAGCTGCCTCATAGCCTGCCCCAGGTTGGACAGAAAACCCGAGATTTGGGACAGGCTGAGAGCTTGAACCCGACCCTCTAGCTCAGTCTCCAGGTCTATATTGACAATAGAGTCTTTTAATCCCACTTTAGTCAGCAGCAGGTCACGCCACCAGCTCAGCCATAGCCTCAGCTCCTGCTCCACCGAGGCCCTCTGCTTAGAGAACTGCTCAGCCAGCCGACCGGCGAAAGCGAACCGCTCGATGTTGCCCGCTCCATCCAGGCTGATAAGTTCAGCCAGCCTGTGGGGACGCTCATCAAGCAGACTCTGCCTGGCTTCTTTGGAAAGCGCCAGGCCAGGGCAACCGGCCGCCAGATGAGCCAGCCGTTTGGCCAGCTCCGCCTCCATGCCCTCTCGCTCCATCAGAGCCTGCTCAAGGTGCCTGGCAGGCACCGGCCTCAGCTCCAGACGGTGGCAGCGGGAGATAACTGTGGGCAACAATCTTTCTTCAGCGCTGGCCAGCAAAATGATGACCACCTGTGGTGGAGGCTCCTCCAGCGTTTTGAGCAGGCGGTTGGCCGCCTCCAGAGAAAGGCGCTCTGCCTCAGTGATGATGAACACCTTATAGCTGCCCTCGTACGGGGGCAGGCTGGCGTCCTGCTGTAAACCCTTAATCTGCTCGATGCTGATCTCCTGGGCATCCTTGCCATCCTTGGGGTCCTTGAGCAGCTTTATTATCTGTACATCGGCATGTTTTCCGGCGGCAATGCGCCGGCAGGAAGGACACTGCCCACAGGGAGAGACCGAACTCCGGCAGTTGAGAGCCTGAGCCAGGCAAAGGGCCAGGCTAGTCTTGCCCACGTGAGGCGGCCCTAGAAAAAGATAGGCATGGCTCAGCCGACCCTGCTTCAGGCTCTGCTCAAGCCAGGCCACCGCCCTCTCCTGTCCTACCAATGGCCACATCCATACACCTCGGCCATGACAAAATCCTTGGTTAATTATAGCAGCAATATCAGCGAGTGCCCAGCAAGCTATCTGCTGGCTCTGTGCCGGCGGGGCGAGGGGTTCCGGGAGGCAGGGTGGCGCTCCTGGTCGATGCGGTAATCCGGAGCAGTGATGGGGGAAGCCCTTTTACCCCGCAGGTCAGGGCCTTTGACAGTGCTAGCGAGAGTGCTGTCTGCCTGCGGGCACTGGCCGGATTGTTAAGCAGCACTGGCTCCACAAACATCGAATGCCTCACAGAAACACCTCAAACTCATTTCAGCACTGGCAAAGCCCCAAGGACCATCGACAAACTGAGCAGAACATGCTATTCTGCTTATTGCTTTGGGGAACAGCATGTTTGAGACCTTGGTCTTTGAAAAAAGGGCGACGTGAAATTCCTTGTGCCCAAGAGAAATAGAAGCCAGGAAGGCAATGTATGATTGACCATGCCGATCTTAGGCGGGGGATGTTCGTCGAATATGAGGGGCAACTCTGGCAGGTGACGGAGTACCAACCTTTCCGCCATGCCCAGCGGGCAGCGATGGTTCGGGTCAAGTTGCACAATCTCAAAACCGGGCGTACTGTGGAGAAAACTCTCCAACCAGGTGACAAGCTCTACAAAGTGAACCTGGAAATCAAATTTGTGCAGTACCTGTACCGGGATAGTGACCTTTGTTATTTTATGGATACTCAGACCTTTGACCAGTTCCCTCTGGATAGCACTGTGCTGGGCGATGCCGTCAACTACCTCAAAGAAGGCATGGAACTGCAGCTCCCAAGCTATAAAGGCGCCCCTCTCACTGTGGAGCTACCCATCAACGTGGATCTCAAGGTAGTGGAGACGGGATCGGCTTATAAAGGGGACACCGCACAGTCGGGGACCAAGCTCGCCAAGCTCGAGACCGGCTTAGAGGTCAAAGTGCCCCTGTTCATCAGTGTGGGGGATATAGTGCGCCTGGACACACGCAGCGGCAACTATCTTGAACGGGTGGGGTAACTGGAGAGGCTATAGACATATCATGCACTGCCTTTACAGCCTTCTCTTTATGTCCTCATGAAGGAGACGCTAAGCTATCTGCTGGCTCTGTGCCGGCGCAACGCCGGGTTCTCAGAGACAGGCCGAGGCTTAAGATCATCGATCTTAAGATCAGCGATGCGGTAATCAGGGGCGTCGATGAAAAAGACAGTGCTGAAGCGCACATCCCCCATGCGAGAGATCAGGCGAGCTTCGATGTCTTTAGGCGGGAGGTTACTGGTTATCACCGTGGCCAAGCGGGCATTATAGCGGTGGTTTATTAGCTGGTAAAGCTTCTCCTGTGCCCAGGGACTAGAGGTTTGGGCGCCCAGGTCATCCAAAATGAGTAAAGGTGTGGAGCGCACCGTCTCAAAAAGCTCGTCATAGGTCAACTTGCTTTCCGGGCTATAGGCAGAGCGGAAATGGTCTAGCAAATCAGGCACCCCCACAAAAAAGGCGGGCTGGCCCTGAGCCAGGCGATAGTTGGCGATGGCCGCCGCAAGGTGGGTCTTGCCACAGCCATTTCGACCCAGTAAGACCAACCAGGAGCCTTCGGGGGACTGTGCAAACATGCGGGCGATACGGTAAGCCTCTTGGAGATTCTGCCGCTGTTTCGGGGTGAACTGTTCCGGAGTGAGACCCGAGCGCCGGGCATCAAAGTTTTCAAAGGTCATTTGGCTCAACAGTTCTTGCCCCAGGCTGCTCAGTTGACCCAGCAGAGGCGGCTTGGACTCCTCCAGCACGAAAACCCGCGACAGTTCAGGGTCAGACAGCCGGCTGCGTAGCCGCTCCTCCAGTTCCTCCAACCCGACAGCGCAGGTAAATATGGTGGGCAGTCGGCAATTGAAGCGATGGCTGATGAGTTGGTCAAGCTTCTCTCTGGCCCATGGCGTAGAGGTCTGCACGCCCAGGTCGTCCAGCACCACCAGAGGGGCCTGGCGCACCTGCTCAAAAAGCTCGTCATAGGAAACAGTGCTCTGGGGATCATAGCAGGAGCGCAGGTGGTCAAGCAGGTCAGGCACCACTACAAACAGAACAGGCTGGCCCTGGGCCAGGCGGTAGTTGGCGATGGCCGCCGCCAGGTGCGTCTTGCCACAGCCGCTGGGGCCCAGCAACACCAACCAGCCCTCAGGAGACTGCGCGAAAGCGCGGGCGGCCTCCACGGCGCTGCGGAAGCGTTCCTGATTGCGGGTATGAGGGCTGCGCCCCTGGGGCACCAGGTTGTCGAAGGTGAGACGGACGAGCGGGCCCAGGTTGCTGTAGCGCTCCAGCAGTTGGCGGCGGCCCTTCTTGAGCGCCTGACTGGTGCACTGACAAGGCACCGCCTTGCCAAAATCAGGATCATCCCGAGGCCGCTCCTTATAGACAAAGCCAGCTCCCTTGCAATAGGGACAAGTGGCTTCAGCGGCGGACGAGGTGTCCATAGCGCCCTTTGAAATATTCTTCAGGGTCGATTTCCCCTTTGTAATGTCGCTGCGGCTTTCCCTCATCCTTTCCTTCCTCTGACCAGCGCTTCAAGATAGCCTCAACGTAGCTCCAGCGCCTCTTGTTCTGGCGCACTGCCTCCTGGAAAGCCTCCTCCAGCCAGGAAGCAGGATAGGTCTTCTCCGCATCCTTTAACTCCTCCGCCAGCTTGGGAGTGATAACGCCTATGTTTTCCTCATAAAGCTGAAAGATGTTGCGAAGCGGCTGCGGCTCCGGCTGCCGGGGCAACCCGACATAGGCAGGGCCCAGTGGCAGCTCGCCGCTCTCTATGCGGGCAACCGCCCTGCGATCTTGCTCGGTATTGATGAAATAAAGCTCTTCTTGTTTGCCATTGCGCTCCAGGTCAAGGCGAAGCAAAGTGCCCCGGCTCACCGCCCGACCCAACCCATCTCGTAGCGCTTGCTCACACGAGCGGTGCCCTGAAGCCAGGCCGGTCAGCAACGTTCGGTCGGCCAGCAGCTCCTCCAGGGTAGCAAAGCGAGGGTAGCCCTTTCGGCGATAAAGCAGCCCAAAGAGGTGCAAACTTACCTTCATCTCAGCCAGGTCGTCTATCTGAGGCAGGAGTTGGCTGAAAAAGATGGCTGGCAACGAGATATAGCTGGATCGGGCGGGGAAACCGGCGAACTGCTTCATATCTCCTCCGCCTGTGGCAGGTAGTCCTCAAACTTGGCCAGTCTGGAAATGAAACGCAGGTCAACCTCCCCGGTGGGCCCGTTGCGGTGCTTAGCGATGATGATGTTGGCCTGGCCCCTGGGATAGGGCTCATCGAGATGCTGTTTCTTCCATTCTTCCTCTGTATAATCCATTTCATCGCGGTGAATAAAAAGCACCACATCAGCATCCTGCTCAATGCTGCCGCTTCCCCTGAGATCGGAGAGCTGAGGGCGGCGGGAGGCTCGATACTCCGGCTGCCGGCTGAGCTGGGAAGCTGCCAGCACCGGCACGTTGAGATCTCTAGCCAGCCCCTTCAGCGCCCTGGTGATCGCGCTAAGTTCCTCAACACGGTTGTCATTGCGCCGGCCATCCCCTTGGATAAGCCCAATGTAGTCTACAATAACCAGGTCAAGCCCCTGCTCATGGTCGAGCCGCCTGGCCTTGCTGCGCATCTCCGCCATACCTATCTGCGGGGTATCGTCAACATAGATAGAAGCCTCAGAGAGAACCCCGGTGGCATCCATGAGGCTCCGCTCGGCATCGTCAGACAATTCCCGCAAGCGCAGCCGGCGGCTGTCCAACTTTGACTCACTGGCCAGCATGCGCTGCACCAGGGCATCGCGGCCCATCTCCAGGCTGAAAATAGCCACATGGGCACCCTGCTGCACAGCGGCGTTACGGGCGACATTTAGAACCATACTGGTCTTCCCCAGGCTAGGCCGAGCACCCAGAATCACCAAGTCAGAGCGTTGTAACCCACCCAGCAATTCATCCAGCTTTGCGAAGCCAGTAAGCACCTGGGGCAGACGGGCCGCCCTGACCTCAGGTGCTGGCCCCGCCTCTTCAAAATAGCGGTCAAGCAACTGGCGAATGTGAACCAGGTCGGCTGATGGCTGACCGCTACGCAGCCGGTACAGGATGTCCTCAGCCTTGCCCAGAGAGGCCTCCAGGTCCGGCCCGGCCTCATAGCCTACGGCAGCGATTTGACCGGCGGCGCTGATGAGCCGCCGCATCACCGCCAGGCGATGCACAATGCCACCGTAATACTCAATATGGACAGAGGTAGGCACCACCGTCAACAAGTGGCTGAGATAGGCAGCACCCCCCACCGGCTCCAGCCTCTCCTGACGGGCCAGCTCCTGGGCCACCGTGACCTGATTTATAGCCTCGCCGCGCTGGTAGAGGGCAAGGCAGCCCTCATAGCAAAAACGGTTCTTCTCCCGGGAGAAGTCATCGGGCCGGAGCAAGGCCGCCACCTTGTAGGCCGAATCGCTGTCAATGAGCAGAGAGCCGATTACGGCCTCCTCAGCATCAATGTCATGGGGGGGCAGCCGCTCCTGATACATCGCTACACCTGCTCTTGCTCCACCGATACTTTAATTCTGGCGGCAACAGTCTTGGTCAGCCGCACAATCACTTCGTAGTTGCCCACCTGCTTGATAGGCTCCTCCAGCTCAATCTTTCTGCGGTCAACTTCCACATTGGCAACCTGAAGGAGTCCCTGGGCAATGTCAGCGCTGGTGACTGCGCCAAAAAGCTTCCCCTCAGCACCGGCCTTGACTTTGATGGTGATGCCCGTCCCCTCAAGCCGTTTGGCCAGCTCGGTCATCTCAGTATCCAGCCGGGACTGGCGGGCCGCCTCCGCCTTGCGCTGAACCTCAGCCTGACGCAAGGCACCCGGGGTGGCCAGCAGAGCCAGCTTCTTGGGCAAGAGATAGTTACGGCCGTAGCCATTAGCCACCTCTTTGATCTCCCCCATCTGAGCCACCCCCTGCACATCTTGAAGAAATACTACCTTCATGAGCGAACCTTTCTATCCAAAATTATGACCTAGTAGAACATATATTCTAGAATATGATGCCATTTCCCTGGCCAGCTGTCAACGGCAAACAAGTTGAGGGCTCAAAAACTTCCTTAGGCCTAACTAGCTATCTCGGCCTCAGCCTCCACCGCATCCAGCAGCATGCGCAGGTCAAAATCGCCGGCGATCTTCACTCGGCCATTGATGACTAATCTGGGATAGGTTGCCTCCTCACCCAGATCACCCACACCAGAGATGGCCTGACCACCCTGTGCCAGGTCTATATAATCCAGTTGCACCTTCGCCCCATACCGGCTCTGGAGCCGCTCATCCGCCAGCTTGAGGATCTCGGGATGCGACCAGTCCATCCCACAGGCCACCTGACAATGAGGACTTCCCGAATGGTTGAGTATAGTGACCCGCAACATAGCGGCTAACCCTGGGATAGGGTCTCGTCCAAGAGCTTCTTAAGGTCAGCCTTACCGCGGGCGCCCACCACCTGCTGCACCGGCTTGCCCTGTTTGAACAGAAGCAACGTGGGAATACTCCGAATACTGTAGCGGGAAGCCACCTGCTGGTTTTCATCCACATTAACCTTGGCGAAGCTTACCCGGCCGCTATACTCCTTCGCCAGCTCTTCTACTATCGGACCCACCATTTTGCAGGGGCCGCACCAGGGTGCCCAGAAGTCCACCAGCACCGGCTCCTTCGCCTGGAGCACCGCTTTATCAAAACTGGCTTCATTCACCTCAACAGGTTTAGCCATGATTCCCCCCTGAATTTGAGTTAGAGGAGTTGTTATTCTCAGGCGCTGGCGCCAGCGTTTGCTGGCGCAACATCTCCACAAATTGGCTTTCCACAGACTTTTTGGCCAGCAAGATAGCGTTTCGGATAGCCCCGCTGTGACTGCGGCCATGAGCTACAATCACATTGCCCGGCACGCCCACCAAGAGAGCACCGCCATACTCACTGTAATCCACCCAGCGAGATAAGGCGCGCAAGGCAGGCCGCATCAGAAAACTGGTTATACCTGGGATGGTGTTGTTGTTCAGGGCTTCTTTCAAAGCGGCATAAATGGCCTCGCCCATGCCCTCGCTGGTCTTAAGCGCCACATTACCGGTAAAACCATCAGTGACCACCACATCGGCCAGCCCGCGAGGAATATCCTTACCCTCAATATTGCCCACAAAATTGAGATTGGTAGCCCGCAATAGCTGATGAGCTTCCTTCACTAGACGATTGCCCTTGCTGTCCTCCTCACCGCTGCTTAATAGCCCCACCCGAGGCCGTTCCACTCCCTGGATCTTCTCCATGAAAATACTGCCCATTTGGGCGAACTGCACTAAAAAAGGAGGACGGCAGTCAGCATTAGCGCCAGCGTCTATGAGAAGCACCAGCCCTTTGGTCGAGGGGAACAGGCAAGCCAGGGCGGGGCGCGCCACCCCATCCAGCTTTCCTAAAGAGAGCATGGCAGCGCAGACCACCGCACCAGAAGCCCCCGCCGAAACAAAGGCCGAAGCTTGCCCGCTCTTCAGCAAATTCATTCCTACCACTATCGATGAGTCCGGCTTACTGCGGATGGCCTCAGTGGGTTGCTCTGAGCATTCCACCACCTCGCTGGCATGCACTAGGCTGAGGCAGGAATCACAGCCACGGTATTTGGCCAACTCCGCTTCAATCAGGGGTTGCTTGCCCACCAGCACTATCTCTAGGTTATCCGCCAGGGCAGCATCCACTGCCCCCTTGACCACCTCCACCGGGGCATAGTCACCCCCCATAGCATCGACCACAATCCTCATATAATGATCAACACCTCCGATTTAGTTCACAGTTGCCCTCTCCCAGAGATCACAGCGCCCACCCCAGCGAGCCAGCACCTTGTCATCCCGGGAGATCTGAGCTATTTCGCACAGGTTAGGACAGGCCTTGCACTCAAAGGAAGTGGTACCATAGCTCACCTGGCTGACACTAAAACCCTCGAACTTGCTGGGGCGCAAGGAGCACTCCTCCATGACCAGCAGCGCCACCCCAATAGCTCCCATTATCTCGTGGTGGGAAGGCACGATAATCTTGGTGCCCAGACTCTCTTCCAGGGCACGCAAGATGCCCCGGTTGAAAGCCACCCCACCCTGGAAAACTACCGGCGACAGCACCTCCTTGCCCAAGCCTACGTTGTTAAGGTAGTTGCGCACCAGCGCCTGGCACAGGCCATACAGTATATCCTCTATGCGATGGCCCAGTTGTTGTTTATGTATCATATCAGATTCTGCAAAGACAGTGCAACGGCCAGCTAAACGTACCGGGGTCTGACTTTCCAGGGCACGCTGGCCGAACTCCGCTATGCCGATGCCCAGCCGTAACGCCTGATGATCCAGAAAGCTGCCGGTGCCAGCAGCACATACCGTGTTCATGCCGAAATCCACCACCACCCCTTGGCGGACGATGATGAGTTTGCTGTCCTGCCCCCCAATCTCGATGACGGTCTGAACGTCCGGCACGTAATGCAGGGCAGCTACAGCATGGCTGGTAATTTCGTTCTTGACCAGGTCAGCACCCAGGATGACCCCAGCCAGGTAGCGGGCGCTGCCGGTGGTGCCCACCCCACGGATGACCACACCCGGCGGCAGGCGCTGCTCAATCAGGCGCAGCCCCTCCTGAACCATGGCAATGGGCTTGCCCTGAGTGCGCAAATAGACACTGCTGACCAGCTCACCCTCTGCTGAGATGAGGGCCAGCTTGGTAGTTACCGAGCCTACATCAGCACCGAGATAGGCTTCCATGAACACCCCTGACGCCAGCTAAAGACCGGCTGCGGCGACGCTTGAGCAGATCGACAAAGGCCTCCAGGCGGGTGAGCATCCCAGGCTTGGCCGTCTGCTCATCAACTAAGAGAGTGAGCACCGGTATATCTTCCTTGATAGAGGGCATAATGTTCTGGGCAATAATCTCAGGCATGCAGGTGAAGGGAGCCAGATGCACCAGCCCATCTAGGTGGCCAGCGTGGTAGACTTTCTCCCCCACCGACTCCCAACCATCCCCACCCACGTCCCGCGCCAGATAAGGCATAGCCACCTTCTGCAATGCCTTTTTCTCATTGAACCCCAGTGGATTAAGAAACAGGCTGAAGTAGATACCCACGGCCAAGGCCGTGGAACTCTGCCCTTCGGGTTATTAGAAACGTTCTTCAGCCCCCTTATTCCCCCAGTCTGGGGGGAATTTTTGATGATGGGGGACACCCCCAGACCCCTGGCAAAGGGGCTTTGCCCCCCTGCACTCCCCAGTTGCTAAACAATCTCGACTAAGCCGACTGTAAAAATTCCTCCTTGACTTTGGCCAGCAACTCAGGCTGGCCCAGAAGCTCAGCAGCAGTCATACCTAAAGCTGTAGCGGCGGTGAGCAAAGCTTCCAGGCCTGCCTCAGAGGCTGCCGCAGCAGCGAACTCCGGGCTGTGGTTGGAGACCGACGCCGGAGCAATAGCTATTGAAGGATGAATAGCCGGCACAAGCTGACTTACATTGCCCATATCTGTGCTGCCCATACTCCTCTGAGGATCGAAGGGTTCCATTCGCCGCCCCAGACTCTCCATATTCCTAGTAAAAATTTCTACCAGAGCCCGGTTGGCGCGCAATGGAGCATAGCTTATCTCAGCCCAACGGTAGTCCAGGCGGGCACCGCTGGCCAGGGCTGCCCCCTTGAAACAGTCTAGCACCTTGGCCTTGAGTTCTTCAAGATAAGCCTCGTCCAGGGCGCGCACCATAAAGTTGCCCGCACTATGGGCCGGTACTATATTGGCCGCCTGACCGCCATCGGTAATAATACCGTGTATACGGGACCTGTCCTTGATATGCTGCCTCAGCGAGTTGATAGCATTAAAAGCCAGTATCATAGCCTCCAGAGCATTGATGCCCTGCTCAGGCCTGGAGGCAGCGTGAGCCGCCTTACCCCAGAACTCTACATCCAAGATAGCACAGCCCAGTGACTGAATCACTGCGGTATCACGAGTGCCCGGATGCACCAGCATAGTAGCGTCCACATCGCTGAAAGCGCCACGCTGGGCCAGCAAAACCTTACCGCCCAGCCCCTCCTCAGCCGGCGTGCCTATCACCTGAAGGCAACCGCCAAAGCGGTCCACCGCCACCCGGCCAGCCACCCCAGCCCCCACAGCGCTGGCCGCTATTATGTTATGTCCACAGCCATGTCCCAAGCCAGGCAGCGCATCATACTCAGCCAAAAAAGCAATCACTGGCTTGCCTTTGCCATAGCTGGCCCGGAAGGCAGTGGCTAGCTCACAAAAGCTCCGCTCCACCTTAAACTCGTAGCGCTCCAGATAGTCACAGAGCCAGCCAGAGGCCTTAACCTCTTCCATAGCCAGCTCCGGGTTACGGTGGATATTAAGGCTCAGCTCCTCAAGCGCCTGGCGCTGCGCCTCAACGGATTGTTTAATGCTGGCTTTGACCTCGGCCAGGTTCAAACCAGACTCACTGTTTAATTTACTTCTGCTCATAGCTATGCTATAATTTACTAAAAATGCACTTAGCTCCCGTCAATCACGCTGATAATTTAACCACTTCTTGCCGTTCTGTCAATAGGGTGCTCATTTTTTCAGCCCGAAGAGTCTTAGACTGGCGGGAGTTTCCTAACAGCAACAATGGATAATCAACCCACCACTTCAAACAATAACTATACAGCCCAGGACATTCAGGTTCTGGAGGGGCTGGAGGCTGTGCGCCGCCGCCCCGGCATGTACATCGGCAGCACCGACCAACATGGGCTGCACCACCTGGTCTATGAAATCGTCTACAACAGTATAGACGAAGCTATGGCTGGCTGCTGCAAAAATATCAGTGCCATTATAAAGCCAGACAACTCGATAGAGGTATGTGACAACGGACGTGGCATCCCTGTGGAAACCCACCCCACCACAGGCCTCTCAGCCCTGGAGACGGTGATGACCAAGCTCCATGCTGGAGGCAAGTTCGGAGGCAAAAGCTATAAAGTCTCCGGTGGCCTACACGGTGTGGGAGCCTCAGTGGTTAATGCTCTTTCCACCTGGTTGAGAGTAGAGGTGCACCGGGACGGCAAGGCCTATCAGCAAGAATATCAGCACGGCAAACCGCTGGGGCCGGTAACTATCATAGGCCCAGCCAATGATACAGGCACCATCACCACTTTCATGGCGGACGAGGTTATCTTTGGCAAGCCAGATTACGATTTCAACACCCTGGTACAACGCTTCCGTGAGCTGGCTTATCTCAACAAAGGACTGGAGATCACCCTCTGCGACCAGAAAAGGGACCGCGAGCTCACCTTTTACTTTGAAGGGGGGATCGCCAGCTTCGTCCGCCACCTCAATAAAAACCGCGCTGCACTCCACGCCAGGCCAATCTACATCTCTAAAGCTGTCAACAGCACTGAGGTGGAGACAGCCATCCAATATAACGATAGTTTTGCTGAGTCTACTTTCAGCTTCGCCAACTGCATCAACACCATAGACGGAGGCAGCCACCTGACTGGCTTCCGCTCGGCGCTGACCAGGGTACTCAATGACTATGCCCGCAAGAACAAGCTGTTGAAGGATACTGACTCCAACCTCGGCGGCGAGGATGTCCGCGAGGGACTCACTGCCATCGTCAGTGTGAAATTGCCTGAACCACAGTTCGAGGGGCAGACCAAGGCTAAGCTGGGCAATGCTGAAGTGAAAAGTCAGGTGGAGTCGGCGGTGGCCGAGGGTCTGAGCCTGTTCCTGGAAGAAAACCCCACCGACGCCAAACAGATCATAAACAAGTGCATCACCGTGGCCCACGCTCGTGAGGCGGCCCGCCGCGCCCGCGACCTCATTATTCGCAAGAACGCCCTGGACACCTCTACCCTGCCCGGCAAGCTGGCCGACTGCTCTGAAAAAGACCCCTCCCGCTGCGAGATTTACCTGGTGGAGGGTGATTCAGCTGGCGGCTCAGCCAAACAAGGGCGAGACCGCCGCTTTCAAGCTATCCTGCCCCTCAGAG
>Ga0315295_10003359_pt1 | contig 13627 bp, 13 predicted proteins | sample YL17G14_0_MG_FD_204453 | JGI IMG/M metagenome (GOLD analysis project Ga0315295, IMG submission 204453) | Sediment microbial communities from Yellowstone Lake, YNP, Wyoming, USA - YL17G14_0 | ecosystem: Environmental > Aquatic > Freshwater > Lake > Sediment | place: USA: Wyoming | collected...
CCAAAACAGTAACGTTAATTATTGTTTTGCTCGCGGCAGCGATATTACCACCGGCGATAGCGACTCCAAACTGGTTGGATATCTGAGCCATGCCCTGGTACAGACTCGAGACATTGCCTGTGTCAAGTCCACCGGGCAAAGCCAAAGAAATCAGTACATATTTAGGAGTGCCGCCCATGGCTGCAATATCGCTCAGGTTCACGGCAATGGCCTTCCAGCCCAGTTCCTCCCAAGTGACAATATTCAAGTCGAAGTGTGTATCTTGAACCAGGCTGTCTGTAGCGGCTAATTGTATGGCATCGTCTACTTGCCAGGCAGCGGCGTCGTCACCGATGCCTATGAGCAAGCGTTGCCACGAGATGTCCTTTGGATTTTTGGTCTTGTCAACGATATCGGCCAAAAGCTCAATTAAGCCAAATTCGCCTAGTTTGGAGGCCTTCATGGCTGCGATTATAACATACAGCTCGTATTTTGGACTAAACTTTAATCGTTTTTCTACATAGGGCTTCAGAAAGACCTTGTATGTGTCAAATGCAAGTTATATAATGCGATTAAACAGGTAAGGAGGTCAGGATATGGAGCAGATGGTCAGATGTGCTAATTGTGGTACAGCTAACCCTGCAGGACAGCAGTTCTGTGGGAAATGTGGAGCCAAGCTCGTTACTGAGGTCCAGCAGCAAAAAATCAAATGTCCTAACTGTGGCTTCCAGAATCTACCCGGACAGCAGTTTTGCGGAAGTTGCGGAGCCAGATTAGTTGCTGTGGTTCATCAGGTGCCAACTACACCGGCTCAGCCAGCACCGACTGCCCCGGCTCAGCAGATGTCAACTGCAGCGATTCAGGAAGTGCCGACTGTTCCAGCACAGCAGGCGCCCGCCAAAGCTGTAAAACCAGTTGTCCCGCGTCAGCAATTTGAAGTCAAGCCGACCTGGGGTCTGGCCTGGGGTCTATGGTGGCGGATGCTGTTACTGAGCATATTAATCTTTGGCACGCTGTATTTAATTGTTGTCATGGTGATGGTCCTTGGCTTCCATCAAAGCTTCCAATTGTTGCCTCAGGGGTAGCACGAGGTTTTTAATAACACATGCAACAACAAATAGTTAGATGCCCACATTGCGGCGCGGATAGTGCTGGTCCACAATTTTGTACAAATTGCGGAGAAAGATTGCCTGTTGTCACTCGGCAGCCGGTTTGGGAGCCGCAAATAGTTAAATGCCCAAGTTGCGGCGCCGATAGTGCCGGTCCACAATTTTGTACAACTTGTGGAGGAAGATTGCCAGCTGTCACTCAGCAGCCAGTTCGGGAGCCGCAGCCAGCACCGGCCGCCGAGCCGGCATTGAGAGAAGCCAGGCCGTCCGGGAGGTACGGAGCTTTAAGAGCTGTAGCTACTGTTTATAGAATTATCGGCTGGGTAGTGATGATAGGCGGCAGCCTTTTTTCGATTGCTCTGGCTGTAATAGCTCTCGGCGGTACAGAAGCATTGACTGATTTTATACCTTTGAGTGCCGGTTTGGGCACGGTGGGCATAGCGGTGGTCGGTCTTATAGCTTCGATATTATCCGGTTTGTTTCTAGTGGCTTTTGCCGACCTTTGTTATGTACTTATAGATATAGAGAAGAACACCAGGTCAAAGGAATAGGGTCAGACTATTTGCCAGTCCCTGCAGCCTTGTTGAATGACAGCCAGGTATTCCGCTGCAGGCTTTAGTTCCCGCGATTGGTCAATCTTGATATAAGTAATGGCTTCTACCGGCTCGTTAGTTTCCGTCCAAACAGTTACCTTGCGTCGGTCATAGATTGTAGGATAACTTTCATACCCATCCAGACGCTTCAAATCCCTTTCCGATATTTCGTAGACGGCTCCAAGCACCTTTTCTCCCTGGTGTGGTGTGATGCTGGCGACTCCACCTTGTCGGCCTTGCCGTGCCGTGAACGTCAGTTTAAAATTGGGCAAGGTAGCGATGACCTTCGGCTTGCTGTCAGGAGCGCGCTCGGCCATTTGTTTCCTATTAAGGTTGGACGCATAGGCGAAATAATACATTCTATCTCCCTACCCATTTACCATCTTTGTAATTTAATGAACCTGGAAAACCACTTGCGTTCCAAATGCTATCGAAGCAAGGTTTTAATGCATCTTCTACTACAATTTGATAACTATCTATAGGAATTTCGGGTAGTAGAATAATATCTCTATCAATGGTGTGTTGCTCAGATACGAGCGATAATCTGCTAACACCCATGCGGTATCCTTTGACCCCAAGCAATGTCAAGCATAAGAATATCGGTGGCTCAACAGTCAACGTTTCAAGCAGAGAAAGATATTGGCGGAGCGAACCTATTAACTCATGTTCATAAACACCACTAGGTATGTATAATCCATGTTCAGTAGGTGCGATCATTGATGTTTCTACCGCCTCAATGATTCCGTTTCTGAAAAGTTGAACGTAGGAATGTGTTTGTTCAGCACCTCTGGCATAAGTTAAGAAGCCATCAAGGTTATATCTATTACTCCAGCCAGATGAAAACATTGGTCTCATTTTCCCTGGTTCAGAGGCGATTTTATTGATGTCATAGCTTTGCATGGAGCTAAATGCAGTTATAGGTATTAAATGGAGTGCTATCTTTGGCGTATCGGGAAGAGATACGGGGGTCTCATTGGCATCTATGTTCGATATTCTGTCTCGTCTAAAATTTCTTATTCTTTCTGTTATCGTCTCAGATAGATTAAAAGCGATTCGCAACTCTGCTACATCTAGCTGATATTTTCCTGCTGAATTTCTTGAATAGAACTTATCATGGCTTTGGTAGCGGACACGATGTGGACCACTCCAGCTTTTTGGAACTCTTATCACAAGGGCTGTCCTCGTGTTTGAAAGAGGGACTGGTTGTATGTTTAGCGATGGTATTCTTGGTTCTATTCCGTCCCTTACTAGATTCTCTAACCTCTGTTTTACCTGGTCAAAGTCCCCGATATCTAAGCCATCTAGTGCTTTGGGCATTCCTTTATCTTCCACCATACCATATATCAGATCACCGCCACTGCTATTTGAGAAAGATGAAATATCTGCGAGGAACTCCTTTTTGTCAGCATCTGTATTTCTTGGCAATTCTTGCTTGTATTCTATTGTCTTTCCTTCAACCTCTTTCTGTGCTATTAATGTCTGCAAGTCCTGCTCACTAATATCACCGATGCTTTTGTTAATCATACCTACCCCTTAATTCATTATCCACAACTTTACATTCATTATAAGATTTTGTTAAGCCGTGTCAAGATTTCCTATCTGTTTTATTTTTCATTAAACTTAACAAACAGGCTCTTGGATGGTATAGTTAGGCGGTATGCGGTGTGCAATTCTCGGTGATATACACAGCAATCTAGCAGCTTTTGAGGCAGTGCTTTGTGATGCTGATAACAGAGGTGGCTTTGACAAGATTTGGTGTCTTGGTGATGTGGTGGGCTACGGTCCTGACCCTCATGAGTGCATTGAGCGTCTGCGTCAATTTGAACACGTATGCATTACTGGCAATCATGATTGGGCAGCCATAGGCAAGATGGATACCGCTGACTTTAATCCCGTGGCGGCTCTAGCCGCTCACTGGACGGCACAGCAACTAACCGCTGAAGATGTAGATTACTTACAGAAGTTACCTCTTAGTCTTTGCCAGGAAAACTTCACACTGGTTCACGGTAGCCCACGGGACCCTATCTGGGAGTACCTGCTATCTACCGAAGCAGCACAGAATAACTTTGCCTGTTTTGAAACGCCTTACTGCCTTGTGGGCCATTCCCACGTGCCGCTCATTTTCGAACTCGCTGGCAATAAGGCGGTCTACAGGATGTTTCCAGAAGGGACTAACTTGAAGTTGGGCAAAAAACGTATAATTATTAATCCTGGGGGTGTCGGGCAGCCCCGGGATGGCGACCCGAGAGCCAGCTATGCGCTTTATGATACTGAGGCTCGGACTATCAGTCATTACCGGGTCGAATATAATATTCCAGCTACCCAGAGAAAGATGGAAAAGAGAGGATTGCCCAGGCCACTTATTATGCGGTTAAGCGTGGGCTGGTAGCCTTGAAAAGTTTAAAGCTACATAGTAGTATGTGAGTGGGTCGTGCTAGACGGGGAACTAGCGGTGCCCTGTACCCGAGATCCGCTATAGCGGGGTTGAAGTCCGGCTCGAGGTTTTCGTCTATTAGGACTGCTCTGGTAAAGTGGCGTTGAGGGCTGGGTCTTGCGCGGCGGAGAACTATGAATCCCGTCAGGTCCGGAAGGAAGCAGCGGTAAATAGTATTCTCCGGGTGCCGCAAGGCTACCTGGTCGGAGCTGGCTAACTGGGGTAAGCTAGAAGGCGGAAATCGACAGTCGGTGCACGGCCCTTGTAAAAACGTTTTCTAATATGTCACTCTGAGCGAAGCGAAGAGTCTGGGGAGATTCTTCAGTCGCTCTGCTCCTTTAGAATGACAAAGAGCGAAGGGCTCCCTCAGAATGACAGGGTGAGTGATAACTGCGCTCATATTGAGGAATTCGTGGTAGGAAGTTCGAGATGGACTTAAATCTGGCGGGTAAGACGGTGATTGTTACCGGCGGCGGCTCGAATATCGGTCGGGCTATAGTCTTAGCCTTTGCCTCGGAAAAGTCTCGCGTGGTGATTGCCGATATAGACGAAGCCCAGGGGCAAAAGGTGGTTAAAGAGGCTGTTGCTCTAGGCGGCAAGGTTATAGCTATCAAAACCGATGTCACCAGTTTTGATTCGGTGACGGCTATGGTTAAAAGAATAATTGAGGAATTTGGGAAATTAGATATTTTAGTAAACAATGTGGGTTGGACTTTAGACCGGCTATTTATTGAGAAGTCGAGGTCGGAATTAGAGAAGGAAGTAAATATTAATTTTTGGGGTGTGCTAAATTGCACCAGAGCCGTCTTGGAACATATGATTGAGCGGAAATACGGAAAGATTATCAGCATCGGCTCTGATGCCGGCAGAATGGGCGAATATAGGGAGGCAGTCTATGCTGCCTGTAAGGGCGGCGTTATTGCCATGTCTAAATCTCTGGCTCGGGAGCTGGGTCGCTATGGCATAAATGTTAACGTGGTCTGCCCCGGAGTCACTGTACCGGAAAATCCTGAGTATGCCGGCGAATTGAGTATGTGGAAAGGCCCGATGGCTCAAGTTTTTACCACTGAGGCCCAGGAGAAGGCAGCGAAAGCTTATCCCTTGCGCCGGCTGGGTAAACCGGAGGACATTGCCAATGTTGTTGTCTTTTTGGCTTCGGATGCTGCCAGTTTTATAACGGGACAGACCATCAGCGTTAGCGGCGGCTATACCATGATGTAAGAGGAGATACTGGAATGAAAGCTATCGATGTTCATGTTCATCCAAGCACGGCTGCTTTCGACCGAAAACGTATGTGGGGGCCGGAGTTGGTGGAGTACATTTCCAAGTATTATGGAGTTGAATATAAGGTCAAGACAGATGAGGAGATGGTACAGGATTTCAGGGAGCTGGACTTAAAGGCTATCTTAATAGGCTGGGATACGGAATCTGTGAGCGGCCATGATACCAGCAATACCAATGACGAGGTTGCCCGGCTAATCAAGAAGTTCCCCGACGTGTTTATCGGTGGCTGGGCGATGATTGACCCGTGGAAGGGAAAGGCAGCCGTAAGAGAATTGGAAAGATGCGTCAAGGAGCTGGGGTTGATGGGGCTAAAGTTCCAGCAGGCTCTACAGGCCTTCTTCCCCAATGATAGGCGGTTTTATCCGCTTTATGAGAAGTGCGTTGAGCTGAAAATCCCGGTCTCTTTTCACACAGGCACTACCGGCGCCGGGGCTGGCATGCCCGGTGGTTACGGGATACGTCTAAAATACACCATGCCTATCCCGTATATCGATGATGTGGCGGCTGATTTCCCCGAGTTGACGATAATTATGATTCATCCCGCCTGGCCGTGGCACGAAGAGCAAATTGCTGTTTTGCTTCATAAAGGTAATGTCTATGCCGACCTCTCTGGCTGGGCACCGAAGTATTTCCCTGAAGTTATAAGGAGAGAGGTCAGCGGACGCCTCCAGGATAAGTTTATGTTTGGCTCTGATTATCCTGAAATTCCACCAAAGCGATGGCTTCAGGAATTTGAAAGCGGCGGCTATAAGCCGGAGGTGATTGAGAAAGTCCTGTATAAGAATGCCCAGAGAATTCTTAAGTTAAAAATTTGAAGGCGCCAAGTGCCTGATAAAACAACTCCATTTTCAGATCAGGTCAAAAATCTGCTTCACCAGTCTGGCCTCAAAGCCAGGAAAAGCCTGGGACAGCATTTCCTTATAGACGAGGCGGTTTTAAACACCATCGTTGAAGCTGCTGAGCTTTCTCCAGAAGATACTGTAGTTGAAGTTGGCCCCGGTCTAGGCATATTGACTAGTGAGCTGAGCCGGCATGCTGGGAAAGTCATCGCTGTGGAACTCGATACCAGGCTAGCCTCTCTGTTGCAGCGCCGACTAGCTTCACTGTCAAATTTAAGTGTGATTAATGCCGATATACTTAAAGTCACTCCATCACAATTATTGGCTGGTAAAAGTAAGTATAAAGTGGTGGCTAATCTGCCGTATTATATTACCTCACCCGTGTTGCGTTACTTTGTAGAAGCTTCACCAAAGCCATCTTTGATGGTGATGATGGTGCAGAAGGAGGTTGGTGAAGCCATTGTTGCCGGGCTGGGGAAGATGTCGCTGCTGGCGGTTAGCCTTCGGGTATATAGTGAATCGAAAATTATATCGTATGTGCCATCTCGATGCTTTTATCCTCAGCCGAAGGTTGATTCGGTTATACTGCGATTTGATGTGTTGCCCGAGCCCGCGGTTAAAGTGGCGGATATGAATGGCTTTTTCGAAGTGGTCAAAAGTGGCTTTAGCTCACCACGAAAGCAATTGCACAATTCGCTGGCCCATGGCTTGGGGATGAAACCGGCTGAAGTTGCCTTATTGCTGGAAAAAGCAAACATAGACCCTAAACGCCGGGCTGAGATGCTCAGCCTGGAAGAATGGGCCAGGTTGTATGAAGTTCTATCCGCGTCTGCCTGAACTACGAGTCACCGCTTGAACAGGGAGAAGAATTCAAGCAGCTTGAGCCAACTACCTTCCACCTTCATGCGTCCTGTCATCATAGCTTCAGTGGGTTTGCTCACGCCCAGCATCATCTCTTTAAATGTATCGCTATCTATATTTATCGTGAAGTCAGGCTGCTTGGGAAGTCCGGGACGGACTTCCAGCACGCCTTTGCTTACTATCGCCCGGTATGTCTCGCCGGTGTCGGTTAGCTTGAATGCACCGGTTATCAGTTTGTTGGCACCGGCATCGGGATCGAAATATATGGGCAAATTGCTAAATATGATTTGGATATCAACGGTATGGGCATATTCGGCATCGATTTTTAGCGGCTTTGGCGGCTCTAGTTTCCCTCTCAATGCCTGTGATTGGGAAAGGTAGTAGGAGCGGGCGATGCTGTTATAGGAGGACTCGCCCAGTCTGAAAAGTGCCTCTGCTTTGATTTCGTGTGCTTCTGTGCTGGTAGGGTCGACGGCCAGCAACATATCGGCGACCTCGGCTGCCCACTGGAACTCCTTGTTGCTGAGCGCGTTCTTGGCCTCTGTGACCAGTTTATCTTTGCCGCCAGCCAGCATGATTATCTTTTCTGCCCTTATACGTGTGGTCAGCGGTTCTAGACTGGTAGCATTGCCATCGAACCAGCCCACATATCCCTCATAGATGCCCCTGATGCTCCAGGAGATTTTGCCGTATAACTCCGTGAGTTCAGGTATGTCAGCCAGATGTGGTGGGAGCTTGATTTCCTCAACAAGTTGGTCAGGCGTTTTCTCCTGGTTGATGCCTCTGACTACAGCATCATGGATGTACTGGATGGCGTCTCTGTAAGCTGTCAGCAACTCGTCAATCCGCTCAGCTCCCTGGATTGATCCGCCGACCAGCGGCACCAGATATTCCGCACCTAGGTCACGCATCCGATCGATGGACTTGAACCAACCGGCTATAGGGCGAGGTGTGGTGCCACGTATGGTGTAGAGATTGGGGAAAGTTGGGTAGTAATCATCACCGGGGATGAGGACTTTTTTATCAGGAAGCCAGACAAATAGCTGGTCTACAGTCTCCCCTGGTGCATGTACCAGCAGGAACTCCTGCCCTCCGATGTTTACTTCCAGCTCATCCTCGAAAACCTTAGTAGGGGGGACGATAATAGGTGTTTTATCTTTATCCAGCATGAGCTTAATGCCGCAGCCGTGGCAGGGGACCCAGCCTCCCGGCAGTGCGGTACCAAACTGCCTCATCCCGCGCACGGTTATCATGGGCAAGCACAGGCCATATTGCTGGTTGATGAAATCCATAAACTCATCTTGTGCGTAAACTTCGGTACCACTTTCCTTAAAAACCGATGTCCCCAAAATATGGTCAGGATGGCCGTGAGTATAGATGACCGCCAGCACAGGCGTGTTTGATATCTTATCGAACTCTTTCTTTATCTCGCGGGCTGATTCCATGCTTTCCGTAGTATCAATAATTACTCTACCCTGAGGGGTGACAACTAAGATGCAATTGGTCAGAGAATATCCGATAGCCACATAAACCCCGTTCGTGACTTCTTCCACTCTCTTGGTGAAACGCTTGCAATGCTCATTTAGAAGTTGGCTCGGTTGTGGTGCTGAAGACGTAGGCGGTGCTGGCGGTACGGCCTGTTCTTTTTTGGGCGCACAATTGGAATCAGCAACAAAAACCAGAACCAGAGCGACTGCCAATGCAATTGGAATGAGTTTTCTGACGCCATTGGTTGGTCTCCGAAATGTACTTTTGGATTTCTTCATCTATTCACCCCTGCCTTTTGTTTGTGTGCCATTATGACATAGGCGGGAATGTCCGACAAGAGGCTAATTGGTTCTTTAAGCTATCTTGAAGTGCTATACTATTCGTCGTGACTGCTATGCTGAAGCGTTTGGCGCCGGCTAAAATTAACCTTGTCCTCGAAGTTCTGGGCAAGCGCGATGACGGCTACCACGAGATTCGCAGCCTGGTTCAGACAATTAGCCTGTGCGACGTCATTTCTTTGGAGCTTGCCGATGTGATTTCCCTGGAATGCAGTGAGCCTAGTTTACAGACTTCAGATAACTTGGTGGTTCAAGCGGCTGAATTGCTCAGAGAAGTCACCGGTTGCCAGAAAGGTGTTAAGATTAAACTTGAGAAACGAATTCCCTGGGATGCTGGCCTGGGTGGTGGCAGCAGCGATGGGGCGGCTACTTTGTTGGCTCTGAACAGGCTCTGGAAACTGAAACTGAAAACTTCGGATTTAATTGAGCTGGCGGCCAGACTCGGGTCAGACATACCCTTTTTTATCCACGGAGGTGCAGCTTTGATGGAGGGCAGAGGAGAAAAGGTGACTCCTTTGTCGATTTCGGCTCCAATGTGGTTTGTCTTGCTGATACCACCTTTGCCCAAAATATCTAATAAAACACAGCAGCTTTATTCTCGTTTGGACACACGGCATTTTACCGATGGGCAGTTGGTTGAAAGAGCAGTAAAGATTTGGTCTAAGGATAAGCAGATTGCTTCAAACCTGTTTTTTAACGTTTTTGACAGGGTAGCCTTTGATGCTTTTCCCGGACTCAAAGCTTACTGGGAGCGCTTTGCTGAAGTTGGTGCTAAGGATATACATTTAGCTGGCTCAGGGCCAGCCCTGTTTGCTCCCGCAGATAGTAAGGCAAAGGCTGAGGAAATGCATCGCCGACTTTGCCAGCAGGGACTTGAAGCTTGTGCTGTATCCACCGTCACGTCTTAGGCGCTCATTTAGCAAGCGCAATCTGCCATTCCCAGCCCTTTACCCCTTGTCATTCTGAGCCCTTCATGCGGTCATTCTGAGCCTGTCGAAGAATCCCCACTCAGGACAAACTCCGCAAAGAATCTCGAATTAATGTAGCGGCGAGGTTTCAACCTCGCCGTAGCGACCTTGAAAGGTCGCTACTACATGTGGCGATGAACTCAAGCGCTTCTAAAACATCAAGGTTTCGATTTTAGAAATTTGGATTTAGATATTGTTTGGGATTTATGAATAATTGTTGCGCCAGCTATGAATCAGTTTTTCTTCATCTTTTCTGGTATGCACTTTGCCGTCAAGCTTTGCTTTATGTAGCGCGCTTAGAATAGCTCCTATTTTAGGCCCGGCGGCAATATCCATTTTCTTCAAGTCTTCCCCATTCAACAGCGGCTTTACATAACGCAATTTACTCAGATACAAATTCATGTGCTTGCTGACCACGAGAGATTTGGATGCCAGAGCATTGACTTGAATGGCTGGTGCTGAATAGTCTTGAAGCAACTGGTAAATATCGCTGGGCTTCAGCTTGGGATTTGCCAGGTTGTGAAGCTGTGCCCTAAGTTGCAATGTCTGGTGCATGGCTTGAGACGTGTTTTTAGGGAAGTTGAGGCGTGAAATGAACTGCTCGTTAGCCTTTTCAGTCAGGTTGTAGATGAGCAAGCACAGGTAAAGAGTTGAGAGTGAGGCCCGTATATCGGACTGACGAGCTTGGGTAAACATTTTGCTGAGCCTGCCGTTGCCTTTGAGCGATGGGTGCAGTTGGCTGAGGACTTCTAGCTCTTCAGCGCGTCTAAGAGTTCGTTCTGGTTCATCTTCTTTAAGAATTAACTCCAGCTCATGCCTTATGCGGTCGCCGCTTATGGTATTAAGCATAGCCACATGACGACGGAGCAATTTTTCGGTTTCCGCCTCCAGTTTGAAGCCTAACCTTTGCTCGTAGCGTATTGCCCTTAAGATTCGGGTGGCGTCGTCGATGAAGCTTTTGGGATGGAGTATACGGATGAGGCGACGTTCGAGGTCGTCTTTACCGTTATACAGGTCAATAAGCTCACCGAAGCGTTGGGGATTGAGGTGCAGGGCCATAGCATTGATGGAGAAGTCCCGGCGGATGAGGTCATCTTTAAGACTGCCTGGCTTGACGGTGGGTAAGGCTCCCGGTTTGCTGTAGGTTTCACCGCGGGCGGTGGCTAAGTCAAGGTTGAAGCCAGGATAATTTAGCTTGGCGGTGCCGAAGCGAGAATGAACTGTTAACTTTGCCTGGCTGTCTCTAGCTAGCCTCTTGGCAAGGCTGATGGCATCTCCTTCGACGACTAAGTCGAAGTCAAAATTAGCACGACCCAGAAACAAATCGCGCATCACGCCGCCGACAAGGTACAGTTCCTGCTCCAGCTCGCTGGCCTCTTTGCCGGCAATTTTTATCAGGGCTAGAACCGGCGGCGGCAGATACTTTTCAAGGTGGGACGAAAGATTTTCAGGCATAGTCTAATAATTACGTGATGGCGTGAATATCAATAGATTAACTGCATTAGGTGTACGTCCAACAAATTGCCAAACTTTTTACCTACCTCTCTCATAGTTCCAATATATTGGAACTCGAAAGATTTGCATAGGTCGGCACTTATCTTGTTGCTGCCAGCTATTCTGGCAATTACCGTATGCAGTCCTGCCGTTTTACCTTCCTGGATAATTGCCTTCATAAGCTGTTTCCCAATTCCTTTTTCCCGGTAGTCTTCCTTGACGTAGAGCGATATTTCGGCAGTAGCATTATAAGCGCATCTGTCGGACCATTGGCTCAAAGATGCCCATCCTGTAACGAGTCCATCCTGCTCTGCAATTAATATAGGATGACTGGCATCATGGTTTGCAAACCAGCTTTCTTGTTCTTCAAGAGTCTTCAGCTCAGTGTCAAATGTAGCGGTTGTTTTTTGAATAGCGTCATTGTAAATTTCGGTAATTTGCCCTAAATCTGCCGGTGTTGCTTGCCTAATGGCTAACATGTCTATGCTCGATGGCTCTCATGCGTCTATTATGCATTTGGCATTCTACTGCTTGCTGTACGGGTGGTCAAGACCGTTGCATTAAAAACTCGGGGAAAATTGACTGCTTGCTTTGACAGGTGATATAGTTAATAAGAAGGTCTTAAGTAAGAGAAGGGGGTTTAAGGCTATGTGCAAGACCTGTGCGGCTCATGCCAAGAAGGCTGACAAGCCAGCCAAGAAAGCCGGCGCCAAAAAGAAATAGTTAACCTGTTAGCTCTTTGACTATCTGACGGCTTGAGGTCAGTCCGGTTGTCTGGTAAACGCAATGAATTTTTACCAGGCAACCGACCTGATAATTCTTAATTTAAGAAGTAACCTTTTCTCTCAGTCTTTTTATCACCCATTCGGCTTCAGCGACTGTCAGTTCGATTATATCCTGGCAGGTGGGTATATCACTTATCCTGCCGGCGACTTGTCCCAGGGGCACGACAATTTCGTTCACATCGCCAGGCTCGTGTAGAGCCTTAAGAGAATCGATGCTGACGGCTTGACGGGCCAGGTCTTGAATACCTCTCTGCTTTAAACCGCTCTGGAAAAGTTTAAAGAAAGGAACATCCAGCATTTTCTTTATCCGCCATCCACTGGACATCGCATGAGTCAGTGATACCTTACCTTCTGCCCGCTCCAAAGCTGCTTTGTTCCTCCAGTACCTGCCGGGTAAGCCATCGATTTTATCTGAGCGAAAGGTATCCTCGGCTGTAGCTTTAACACCAACCTCTTTAACGGTTAGATGTACCGGGCTCTCTTGTGTAAGCATGAACCTGGTGCCCATAGATATGCCCTCAGCGCCCAGAGCCAAAGCTGCCGCCAGCCCTCTGCCATCGCAAAAACCACCAGCGGCTATGATAGGAATCTTTACCTGGCTGGCTATTAGGGGTATGAGCACCAATGAGGTGGGCTCGCCACCATGCGCTGCCGCTTCCAGTCCGGTGACGGCAAGGGCATCGGCTCCGTCCAGTTCGGCACGTCGCGCATGTCTTTCTGTGGCTACGGTGGATATAACCTTGCCGCCGTATTCATGCACGGCTTTAATAAGCCAATCGCCTTTTCCCAGCGCATAGTTTAAGATTGGCACTTTCTCTTCTATAGCTACCTCTGCATTCTCCCTGGCGTTAGGAAACAGTAATGTGACATTTATGCCGAACGGTTTATCCGTGAGCGACTTAATCTCTTTTATGATATCTTTCATCTGGTCTGGTGAGTTAGCAGCGCTGTTGAACATGCCCAAGCCACCGGCATTGGAAACGGCAGCTACAATCTTGGGCAGGCTAACGAAAGCCATACCGGCTAACATAATGGGATGCTGTATTCCGAATAGCTCAGTCATTCTTGTTCTCATTGATAGCCCTCCTTTATCACAACGTTTGTTACCACGCAAATATCTACGAAAAGTCTAACAGAAGTGAGGAGGTGAATCAAAGACCCTGTTTATAATCTTTATCTGGCTGCTTTGCTGGGTTATAATTAGGCCTTAGATAGAGGTAATCACATTTCATATTCGGAGGCAACCGATGAAAACTAGAATGACGACACTTTTTGGTATCAAATACCCAATTATGTGCGGCGGTATGATGTGGCTGGCTAAACCTGAACTGTGTGCTGCGATATCAAATGCCGGCGGACTTGGCAATTTGACCTCTGGCAACTATGAATCTGGAGATGACCTTAGTAAATCTATTGATAAGACACGGCAGTTGACGGACAAGCCGTTCTGCGTGA